>JFJP01039339.1_pt1 | contig 33558 bp, 23 predicted proteins | sample 431651 | NCBI WGS metagenome assembly JFJP01 (sample SAMN02602958, study PRJNA72255) | Microbial mat metagenome, whole genome shotgun sequencing project. | biome: fresh water; feature: sink hole; material: water; isolation source: purple microbial (photo- and chemosynthetic) mats found in... | reverse complement strand
GCAGACAGCTTTATACAGGCTGTCTGTTAAATAAGTAATCCAAATGAGCAGATTCAGGATTCTCCGGATTGATCATTACGATCCGGTAACCATTGGCAGAAGAAACAGGTTCCTTTATGCTGTTTATGGAATAATACCCGCACTGTTCCTCATTTCATTTAATCTGGGGCATTATGGAACCATGAGTTATGGATTAAGGTTGATAATATCTTTACCCCTACTGGCCTTAATATATATCATAATCCTGAAAAGAATGAGATCAACAGTTGACAATCTCAAAAGTATTGGAGAACTTGAGATCACTCAATCAGGTATAAAAAAGAAGATCGGGGATTCCGTTTCTGATTATGGGTTTCAAATGATCAAAGAAATAAAACTTACTAAACACATACCGGCAACACGCGTCAGGGAAAGTAAAAGCGGATATTTTTCATATATCCTTAAAATCGTATTCCATAGCCATGCTGAAGAATCAATTGTTGTAAGTGACAGATCAGTTGATCATAATCAGAAGATTAGCATAAAAGAAACGATGAAAACACTTAAGAAAATCGTACCTTTTAATGTAATTATTGAGAATTGATAACAAAGTTAAATCAAATATTATTTCATAACCTTTTTCAATATCCCAAATACCCCTCTTATAAAAGTGGCACTGGTCAATACCTTAACCATTTGGTCCTGCGGAGTTCTGCTGTTTCTGCCAGATGATGTCCGGCCTGACTCTCTTCCCCTCTGACTCATTCTCCCTGATTCCTCCATTCCTCTTCTCTCCTTCTCCCACTCCTTTCTTGCAGCCTCATCTGCCTCCTGTTTTTCTATTGCTGAAACCTTCCTGTTAAGGATTTCATAGGCACTTTCCCTATCTGGATTCTGGCTGTATTTCTGTACAAGCACTGAATATTTATTAATTGATTCTATTTCAGCAGGAGTAAGTATATCCATCCTGCTTGCCGGAGCTCTCAGCATCGTTGAAGCAAGTGGTGTTGGAATACCCTTCTCGTTTAAAGCTGTAATGAGTGCTTCACCGATTCCGAGACTGGTTATTGTTTCATCTGTTTTATAATAATCTGAAAGAGGGTAATTTTCAGCTGTCAGCTTAATTGCTTTACGGTCCACAGCAGTAAAAGCCCGTAAGGCATGCTGCACTTTTAGTCCAAGTTGCGACAAAACACCATTTGGGACATCGGTTGGATTCTGTGTTACAAAAAAAAGACCCACTCCTTTAGACCGTATCAGTTTAACGATGTTCTCAATTTGGTCAAGAAGAGCTTTACTAGCCTGGCTAAAAATAAGATGAGCCTCATCGATAAAGATAACAAGTTCAGGTTTTGCTATATCCCCTTTTTCAGGCATCTGGCTATAAATTTCTGCAAGCAGGGAAAGCATAAAAGTTGAAAAGAGCTTCGGTTTATCCTGGATATCAGTCAGGCGTATTATGCTGATATATCCATTCCCATTCTTATCAACTCTCATCAGATCACGAATATCGAAAGATAGTTCTCCGAAAAACAGATCAGCGCCCTGTTGTTCTAACTCAATTATTTTACGAAGAATAATTCCGGTAGTAGAAGTTGATATTTTCCCATAATCATTTTCAATTTCCTCTTTCCCTTCTTCTGTTACATACTGGATAACTTTCTTAAGATCTTTAAGATCAAGCAAGGCTAGTTTTTGGTCATCGCAATACTTAAAAATAACTGACATAACTCCCTCCTGAGTATCATTCAGATCAAGAATACGTGAAAGAAGTACAGGTCCGAATTCTGAAACAGTAGCCCTTAACCTGACTCCTTCCTGATTAGAAAGGGACATCAGCTCCACAGGATAACCCTTTACTGAATGAGGCAGTTTTATTTTATCATGTCTTTCTTTAATGAATGGTTTTTCCTCTCCCGGCATAGCAATTCCGCTAAGGTCTCCTTTAACATCCATTAAAAGAACCGGTACCCCCTTTTCAGATAGCTGTTCTGAAATTACCTGAAGTGTTTTTGTCTTACCCGTACCTGTAGCTCCTGCTATCAGTCCATGACGGTTCATAGTCTTTAACGGGATCCTGACCTGTGCATCGGCAATTGTCTCTCCGTCAAGAATTGCACTCCCCAAAATAATATAGTCACCTTTGCAGGTATAACCCTCATTAATCTGTGTTGTAAAAGATATCTTTCTGTCCATGATTCCGGTTTTTCTCTTTAGTGAACAACGCCGCAATTTACATGTTTATGTAATACTTAGCAAAATTTAACATCATAGGTTTGTCCATCTTAAGTTTAACCTTTTAATTAATAATCCAATTTGACAAAAGTTTATTTATTTTGTAATGAATAAATATGACTAAGCTTTTAATTCAATTATCCTGTTCAGAACATTATGAAAAACTAAAATTAATTAAAATGAGAATAAAAATGAGATTAAGGACTGTTGTCTTATCATTTCTGCTGGCTGTGTTTTCTGCGACCTTATCCGGCCAGGTCACAGAAGCTGAAAAAACTTTGCGGACTTTTGCATCAGATACAACACAGGGATGGAAAAAGGGAGGAGTGTTTTCCTTGAATTTTGCACAAACTTCTCTTACAAACTGGGCAGCCGGTGGTCAGAATTCAATGGCTGTTAACGGAATATTCAGTGTATTTAGAAATTATAAGAGAGATAAAACCGTATGGGATAACTCATTGGATTTAGGATATGGCCTTTTAAAACAGGGGAAAGAGGGCGATTTCATGAAAACTGATGACAAAATTGATTTTTTGTCAAAGTACGGTCGCGAAGCATTCAAAAATTTTTACTACGCAGCCCTATTAAACTTTAAAACACAAATGACGCCCGGATATAACTATCCAAACGATAGTGTGAAAATTTCAAACCTTTTTGCTCCAGCTTATCTGGTTGGTGCTCTCGGGATGGATTATAAACCAAATGCATATTTCAGTGCTTTTATTGCCCCGGTTACAGCTAAATTTACTTTTGTGAACGATCCTGTGCTTTCTGCTGCAGGGGCATTTGGTGTTAAATCAGGTGATAAGGTCAAAAGTGAATTAGGAGGTTATTTAAGAATTATCTATTCAAAAAATGATTTCAAAAATGAATTTCTTAAGAATGTATCGTTTACCACAAAAATTGACCTCTTCTCAAATTACCTCGATAAACCTCAGAATATTGATGTAAGCTGGGAAACTTTACTAGCAATGAAAGTAAACAAATATCTTTCATTCAACTTCAATACTCATCTCCTTTATGACGATAACACCAAAGTTAAAGTTGACAGGAACGATGATGGCATTTTAGACGAAAACCCCGGCTCAAGAATCCAGTTTAAGGAAATATTCGGAGTAGGATTCTCTTACAATTTTTAACATAACCTAATTTAAACCTGACATTATGAAACTAGTTGATGAATTCAAATCATTTGCAATGAAAGGCAATGTTGTCGACATGGCAGTCGGTATCATTATCGGAGCAGCTTTTGGTAAAATTGTATCATCCATAGTGAGCGACATTATTATGCCTCCACTTGGATTAATTATCGGTGGAGTTAACTTTACTGATCTTAAGGTAATAATGAAAGCCGCTACAGAATTAAAACCTGCTGTAACATGGAATTATGGTAACTTTATACAGGTTTGTTTTGATTTCCTGATTGTCGCATTTGCTGTTTTCATGGTCATTAAGGCGATGAACGCAGCTAAAAAGAAGGAAGATGCCAAACCAGCTGCGCCGGCAACACCACCCCCTCCGACAAATGAGGAGAATCTCCTCGCTGAGATACGTGATCTTCTGAAGAAAAAATAGAATTAATGATATTCTAAAAAGGGACATACCATTGTATGTCCTTTTTTTTTAACTACTTATAATGAATACCCGTTTTTTTGATAAATTTACCTTAGCAATTAATGAATCAGTTAACTGAATAAATAATTCCTGAGTTATTATAAAATGAGATTGTCATTTTTCGTTATCGTAACTTCATTCATGTTATTGGACAGCTGCAGTAAGAGTCCTTTATCTCCTGTTTCTGTTTCACAGATTAAGTGCAATGGGGTTGAGAATCCTGCCGGAATTGATAAGATCCCTGATTTCAGCTGGATTATAAAATCTGATGAACGTAATCAGAACCAGACAGCTTACCAGATTATTGTTGGTTCTGATACTAAAAAAACAAGTAAAAATATCGGGGATATTTGGGATTCCGGAAAAATTTTATCAGATGAGACAGCCTGGATCTCATACAATGGAGAAAATCTGAAATCAGCAAAATCATATTTCTGGAAAGTCAGGGTATGGGATGAGAATGACCAGCCTTCCTCATGGAGTGAAACTGGTGAATTTGTAACGGGTTTATTTGAAAAAAACGATTGGGGCGGATCAAGATGGATTGCATATGAACAGATTCCTGATTCTCTTCTGTTGGTCCCCGGGATACACGGAGATGGAAATAATCTGGGGGAGGTTGCTAAAAAACGGATGATAGTACCCTGCTTCAGAAAAGAATTCTCTCTTAAGAAAAAGATAAAGAGGGCATTTGTTTTTGTAAGTGGAATGGGGCATTATGAGCTGTATATAAACGGACAAAGGATCGGAGATCACTTTCTTGCTCCGGGCTGGACTGATTACAGGAAAAAGTGCCTCTATAACACTTATGATGTGACTGAAGATCTGAAAAGCGGACTTAATGCGATAGGGACAATTGTTGGAAATGGCTTTTATAACATTAACAGGGAAAGGTATAGAAAACTGGTAATAGCTTACGGTGCTCCTAAAATGATCCTGAAGATGGAAGTTCATTACAATGATGGTACAAAGGAGATTGTAGTAAGTGATTCAACATGGAAAACCAATTCCTCCCCAATTACATTTTCAAGTATCTACGGAGGTGAAGATTATGATGCCAGACTTGAACAGGACGGTTGGAATAAGCCTGGATTTAATGATACATCATGGAATAGTCCGTATTTAACAAATGAACCGGAGGGTGTACTTTATCCTGAAACAGATAACCCGCTGAAAATTGCAGAAGTCATTGATTATAAAAACATTTCTTTACATAAAGATAGCCTGTTCATTTATGATTTTAACCAGAATGCTTCAGGCATTATTAAAATAAGAATTAAGGGAGAAAAAGGACAGGAGGTTAAGTTTTTGCCCGGAGAACTTCTTGGAGAAGACTCACTTGTTACACAGCAGGCAACAGGAGTACCATACTATTTTTCGTATATTTTAAAGGGGGGGCAGGAGGAAGTATGGATGCCGCGGTTTACCTACTACGGATTCAGGTATATCCAGGCAGAGGGTGCTATCCCATCAAAGTATGCTAATCCTGGTAAACTACCTGTTATTGAGGATATTCAACTTCTGCATACAAGAAATTCTACCAGTGAAACAGGTAGTTTCAGTTGCTCTAATCAACTTTTTAATTCAATATATGATCTCATAAACTGGTCTATTAAAAGTAACCTGGCCAGTGTTGCCACAGATTGTCCTCACAGAGAGAAACTGGGCTGGCTGGAACAGACTCATTTAATGGGTAATTCCATAAAATTCATATACAATATTCACAACCTGTACGAAAAGGTTATAGATGATATGATAGAAGCACAATTGGATAATGGACTTGTACCGGATATTGCACCTGAATATGTCCCATTTGCCGGCGGATTTCGCGATTCGCCTGAATGGGGAAGTGCATGTATTATTCTGCCTTGGGATATGTACGAATGGTACGGAGATATTGAGGCAGTTAAGAAAGCTTATCCAATGATGAAAAAATATCTGGCTTACCTTAAGAAAATGTCTGAAAAGAATATAATTTCGTACGGCCTTGGTGACTGGTATGATCTCGGACCAGATTTCCCGGGAGAAGCACAACTTACTCCTAAGGCAGTTTCAGCTACATCAATTTACTTTTATGATGCAAAACTTCTGGCTGTTATGGCAGATCTTATTGGAGAGAAAGTAGATGCTAAATACTATTCTGAATTAGCTGAGGAAATCAGAATCGCATTTAATAATAAGTTTTTTAACAAGGAAACCAAAATCTACTCAACAGGCAGTCAAACTGCTTATTCCATGCCTCTCTTCTTTGGGATGACTGATGATATTTACGAGAAAGAGGTTATTGAAAATCTTATCAGATCAATAAATGATAATGATAATGCACTTACTGCGGGTGATGTGGGATACCGTTACCTGCTGAGGGTTCTTGAAGAAGCTGGTCAGTCAAAGCTAATCTATGAGATGAATTCCCGGACAGATGTTCCGGGCTATGGATTCCAACTTTCAAAAGGAGCCACATCACTCACCGAATCGTGGGCAGCTTTGAAATACGTTTCAAACAATCATATGATGCTGGGGCATTTGATGGAATGGTTCTACTCCGGTATTGGAGGGATAAAGCAAATGCCACTATCTAAATCATATGATGAAATACTAATCTCACCTGACATTGTCGGAGACCTGACCTGGGCTGAATCGTCTTATACCTCTATTCATGGAGAAATTATAAGCAACTGGAAAATCGAAGATGATTATTTAATAATGAAAATAACCGTTCCTGCTAACTGTAATGCGGTAGTTATTATTCCGCAGGGCGATCCGGATAAAATTACAGAGAACTATATCCCCTTAAAAGCATCTGAAGAGATAAAAATTATAAATACCAATGATGGCAAAACAACGTGTGAAGTACCATCTGGTGCATACATTTTTAAATCACCACTTTAAGTAAGATGAATTATGAAAAAATTACTTTTTTTCTGTTGTGGATTGGTGCTGATCTCAAATTACGGATCAGCACAGATCAGACTCGAAATTGAGATTAATGAAATCAGAAATAATCACGGAAATATTATGCTTCAGATTTTCGATGAAAATGAAAAAGTCATTGCTCAGGAGATGAGTCCTATAAAAGATAACAAATCTCTGTTCATTATTAAAAATATCAAGCCCGGGAAAATTGCCATACGATACTTTCATGATGAAAACAAAAATGGGGAAATGGAGGTTAATAATATGGGGATCCCTACAGAAGGTTATGGATTCTCAAATAATGCACAGGAAATGTTTGGTCCCCCTCTATTCGAAAAATGGCTTTTCGAAGTAAAGGAGAATAAAAAAATAGTCCTTAAGATTAATTACTGAACACTATATCCTTATTCTAATCTAAGTACTTTTCGAAGAATGCTTTCATCCTATCCTGGCAATAGTCATTGACACGCAGAACAATATCCATAGTATGAGGCCATAATGGTAACCGGTAATAAACACAAATAACTCCTAGGTTATCGAGTTTTACCTTTAAATTATCAGACTGGGAGATCGGAACAAGGTCATCAGATGTGCCATGCATGATGAGAGTCGGGGGATCATTCCCGTCGAGGTAATAAACAGGCGAAGCTGCCATATAACTTTCAGGATCTTTCGCGAATGAATTACCTATAAAATTTGTTACCAGAGGATGAGTTCTGGCATATTCAGTTGTCAGATCAGCCGGGCCATATATATCAACCACAGCTTTAATCCGGTGTGTACTCTCATGTCCATGTTTTTCATTCACATCCACGGACTTCCAGCCATAAGCTGCCAGCATTGCTAAATGCGCTCCGGCAGAACCACCGATCAGAGCAATTCTCCCAGTATCATATCCATAATTATTTCCATGTTCAAATAACCATTCAACAGCATCATTAATATCTTCAATACATGCAGGATAAGCAGCATCACTTAACAATCTGTACGAAACTGTAGCTGTAACATAACCCCTCTTTGCAAAATCGACCAGATAGATCAGGTAATCTGATCTTTTACCACTTTGCCAACCCCCTCCGTGAATAAAAACAAGTAACGGAACTGGCTTATCGATTGTTTTTGGTTTGTAAATATCCAGTTGCAATGATTTTCCATTGACTGACTTATATTCTATATTTCTTATTTCCTCAATAGAGGAGGGTAACTCAGGAGTGTCATCAATCAATTCTTCCAGTCCCAGTGCCACTGCCAAAAGATTTGTTCCTTTAAAATGATACCCTACAGGCGGCTTTTCAGGATTCAAAACTGACAAGAGCCCCGGGGTAAAAAGCAGAAGGAAGAAAATTAAGAAAAAAGCTATTACAGTGTAAAAAAGCATTTTTAGAATTCTTGCTCTCATATGATTAAAAAATTTTAAATTAACTCCACTCAATCTCCATATTCAATAAATTTCAGTAATATAATGCAATTCACAAAGTGGTTTATATATAACCCAGAAACAAAGTAAGCATTAAAGAATTCCTTGTTTGTGATACAGTTAATTAATATCTGGTTATACTTGAGATATTGGCAGAAAAATTAAATTTGCTAATACAAAGTTATGAGACAATTAAGATTTTTTTCCGTCTTTCAACAATAAAATCCATATCACAAAAATAATAATGAACCTAAATAATAAATCAGCCGTAATAATAGGAGCAGGAATTGGAGGCATAGCCACAGCCGTTTACCTGGCCAGAAATGGATACACGGTAACTATTTACGAAAAAAACTCATCCCCGGGAGGCCGGTGTGGTCAACTTATCCGTGACGGACACAGGTTCGATCTTGGCGCAACCATGCTAATGATGCCTGACATCTATCGCAAGGCTTTTCAGTCAATGGGGATAAATCTTTTTGAAAATAACGAAATTAAACCTCTTGAAAACCTCTATAAAATATATTACGACAATAATGATTTTATTGCCTTCACCACTAATAAAGAGAAAATGAAATCCCAGCTCGAGAAAATTGAGACGGGAAGTTTCGAAAAGTCGCAAAAATACGTTTCTGCCGGATATGAGATTTTCGATGTAGGAATAAATAAACTTATTGGTCGAAACTTCGATAATATATTCCAGTTTGCTAATTTTAAAAATATCGGGCTGCTGATAAAACTTAAAACTTATATTTCCAATTACAGTTATGTAAAGAAATTTTTTAAACATACACATCTAAGGATGGCGTATACTTTTCAGAATATTTATGTCGGCCAGAGTCCTTTTAATTCACCTGCACTCTTTTCGATGGTACCTGCTGCTGAGTTGACTGAAGGTTCGTTTTTTCCGCAGGGAGGCATGTACACTATTGTTGAGAGATTGTTGTCTGCAGCACTTGCGTCAGGAGTCAGTATACATTATGATACACCTGTCAAAGAAATCCATTTGAAAGGAAGAAAAGCAGAAGGTGTAATTCTTGAGAATGGATCAGAAATGAATGCGGATATTGTTGTCGCAAACGCAGATCTTCCTTACGTATATCGTAAACTTCTTCCTGACAAAGGAAAATCAAAAAGACTCGATCGCATGAGATATTCATGTTCGGCTATCTGTTTCCACTGGGGTCTGGATAAGGTTTATCCTCAACTCGGACATCATAGTGTTTTTTTATCGGATGGATTCCGGGAAGGACTTGACAAAATATTCAGAGACAAATCTGTCAGTGACCATCCCAGTTTTTATGTGCATGCCCCTGCCAGAACCGACCTATCGGCGGCACCTGCCCACCAGGATACCCTTTCAATTATTGTAGGAGCAGGACATATTGACAAGATTAAAAAACAAGACTGGGAAGAACTTAAGAAAAAGACAAGAAATGCGGTAATACAACGACTTAAACAACTTGGACTTGAGGAAATTGATGAGCATATAAAATTCGAAATCTGCTATACACCTGAAAATTGGGAAAATGCCTGTAATATATCAAGGGGGGCAATATTTGGAAGTCTGGCCCATAATATTTTACAGATGGGATACTTCCGGCCGCATAACCAGCATGGCCGTTACAAAAATATATTTTTTGTCGGAGGAAGTACACATCCTGGTAATGGAATCCCGAATGTTCTGTTATCATCCAGATTAACAGCCGAGCGGATACTGAATAAACCACTAACCTTACAATAATTTGCTTAGATATATGAGTGAACTGAGAGAGAGCTTTTTGGATACATTCAATTCAATTGATTTTAGTAAGATAATTGATCATCCTAATATCCTGATTGCAGCCAATTTCTGGGATCCGGAAAGGTTTTGTGCAGCAAAAACCTGCTATAAATTCATGCGCGCTATTGATGATCTGATAGATAACCACAAATCGAAAAACAGACTCATAGCTGTTGATGAAAGGGAGGAATTTGTTGCCAATGTTGAGGATTGGCTCAAAATGATAATTGTTTCCAAAGAATGTAATCCCCTCCAGGGAGAACTCATCGAAACTATTGAAAAATTCAGAATTCCACTATGGCCAATGGAGTCCTTTGCAAAATCGATGATCTACGATATCAATAATGACGGATTTCCAACGCTGGATTCTTTCCTTGAATATGCAGGAGGAGCCTCTGTTGCTCCTGCTTCTATCTTTGTTCATCTAAATGGATTATCAAAATCAGAAGGTATTTATATTGATCCTCCATTTGATGTGAAATGGGCTGCAACTCCATGCGCTATTTTTAGTTATCTGGTCCATATCATTCGTGATTTTCAAAAAGACCAGCTTAACAACCTCAGCTACTTCGCTGATGATCTAATATCATCTTACGGAATGGACCGCAAGGATCTACGATTGTTTTCTGAAGGGAAACCTGTTGACAAAAGATTCCGTAACCTCATGAACCATTACTATTTGCTGGCAGATGAGTACCGCATAAAGACTCTGGAGATAATTAAAGAGATCAGGCCCTTGTTTGAACCAAAGTATCAGTTGAGCCTGGAGATAATCTTTGATCTGTATCTTATGGTTTTTGAACGGATTAATATAAATAACGGTAGCTTTTCAACAGTTGAACTTAATCCTACGCCAGGGGAGACAAAAAAAAGGGTTCATAATACCATAATGAATTTCAAAATCAGTTGATATTTATCTTTAACAGGTCGCTTGTCTTTTTTAAATACCATTGGATAATATAAGAATTATAATAATTGGATTGCCTGGGCTGAATTACCCGATTGGCACCTATATCCTCAATCATGAGTTTTGTTATTTCATCATATAAAACAGGACTGATCTTCCTGATAAATATATTTTTTAGCTTATATGGAATGTGCTTTTTTATTTTCTCCTTTATTCTCTGAAAAGACTTTTTTGCAGGTGAAGGAGTAGTTTCATCAGGCAAATTCAGATTAAGATCTTTAAAAATATGTTCCTTTAAAACATGATCGTAGAGTTTTTTATTTAGTTTAAACTGGAACGGCAGGATTGAAAAAAAGTCTACAAGTAAATTATCCCATAGAGGGAGAACATAATTATATCCAAAAAAAGTGAAAACTTTTGCAGAATTAACAATAAATTTTGCCTGACGTTCTTTCTGATCCCAGGTTTCAAAAATCTGCCATGATTCATAATTATTGTCACTGATTTTGTCCTTTATTAACTCAATGATTTCTGATTTTCTATCTCTACCCAGTTCAACTAATCCAAAATATTCATTATAAATTACATCTGCTATATGACTTTTCTCCATATGATTTTTCATTGCTGGAGTAAGATGGCTTCCTGCCAGCATATCTCCTGAAAATCCAGTAATAAAAACACAATCATCAGGTACAATTTTATTTTCCTTTAAAAATTTTACAGCAAAATAATCCTGCATAAAAAACATACTCGATAAATCTGAAGCATATGTATAATACTTCAAAAATGTATCATCTTCTAAAAATCCTTGTATGAGTTGTGAATTATATTCAATATTATACCACTTTATACCTAACCTTCCTGATATTTCTCTGGCATTTACTGTCTCAGGGTTGTTGCTTGTCCCATAGGTATAACAAATAACATTTTCGGGATGATATTGTGAACACATTGCAGCCACCAGCCGTGAGTCATACCCTCCTGACAATGAGACAGCTAAAAACTTGTCCGAAAGTGCCTTAAAATGCCCTTTAAAGACATCAATAACGATCCCCTGCAATTCAATTACTGAAGTATCAAAGTCCTTTACAGTAATTCCCCCATTCTTTAAATCGTAAAAGAATTTGTGTGTATACGATCGGCCCAGAACGACATACTCTCCAGCTTCAACCTGAAAAATATTATTAATAAGTGTTAAATTGTTTATGACATACCCCGATGCTAAATAGGAATCTAATGCAGATAAATTAAACTGGTTTTCAGAATTGCTATCAGTAAGCTTATAGCAATTATCTGAAATTTTATATAAACTTTCGTCTAGCCGATAAAAAAGAGGAAAATTTCTTAACCTGTCTGTCGCTGCCCATATTTCATCCGGGTTTTCAATGATTACAGAGAATTGCCCGTTTGCAGATCTTAAGATCTTTTCAAAATCCTTAATTGACTTTACTCCGGAAAAATAATCAAGTAGTCTATCATCCATCAGATATTCGTCACCTTCTCTGATGTAACCTGTTACCCATATATTATTCCGGGTATTCCAGGAAAATTTTGACAAATATATTAACAACCGGATAGTTATAAAAACAGATAATTTAATTAAAAAGCAGAACTAAAACCAGTACTTAGCTTTCCATATTCATTACCTGAGAATTTATATGTATATTCGGCCACCAACCTCACATTACGTCGGAGAATGTAACCGGCATGAAGGGTAGCAGATTTGTAATCAAGCTCTGTAAGGTCCGATCCTACAAGGTTAATAAGGCCTGCAAGATACCATTTACTCATGTCTCCTTTAGGAGCATAGATCACTTCAGCGAAGCCCCCTTCAGTCATAATATTACTCTGCACTGAACTGTCAGCTTCATTAAATACCCTTGAATCGAACCGTCTTACATACTGAAGATTGATCATCAGCTTTTCACCCATATTGATTTTCAGATCAGGACCAAACATTGAAATTTTGCTGGTAACGGGTTCAATAATTTCTCCCAGAACTTCTCTTCCGTAATACCCGAACAAACCTATACTTGAACTTTTACCTACCGCCTGCGACATCCTGAATAATAGATTCTTATATTTATCCTTATCAAAAAGGTAGCCTTCTCCGGCTTCACCAATTCCGCTTCCATTAAGTATCTCTGCTATAATGGTCGTTCCGGTCGGAAGATCCTTCTGTAGAACCATCCCACGTTCATATTTAAGAGCCGCGGTTGAATTTCCCGGAGTGACATCATAGATCTTATATGGTTCAAGAGTATAACGAAGCTCCCCCTTGAAAAGTGGATCAGAAGCCTGAAACTGGCCAACTGAAATATTAATGCCTGTACCAAAAAGATCATTATACACAAGAATAGCATCCTCCACACCTGCTATTGATCCTCTTTCGTTTAGCAGAAAATAAAAATAATAGGAAAGTTTATCTGAAAGCTCACCCCCGGATAAAATTTTCAGCACAAAAGGAGCGCCGAAATCAGCAGAAGCTTTATTATTGAAGTTGTAAGAAACAAAACCATCCAACCTTATCGCAAGTGGTAATTCCCTGAAAAGAGAAAGCTTATCATCACCTGTTGGTACATAATACCTGGGTGATTCATAATCTGTCATTCTGAATCCGTTCCCGGCAAACTCATCGCCAAATGCTTTCAGTCGTGGCATTACCGGCGAGTGACATACCTGGCAACTTATTTGATATTTTCGGGCAAATGCAGGTATTGCTCTGCATTTCATTCCCGGAATTATTAGCACTAATAATATTGCCAAAATCGCTGTCTTACAAGAAATATCTCTTTTCATTTTGCTTAAGATTAATGATAATACATGTTTGTTTAACAGGTCGGCCACAGGTTTAACAAGAAGCTGGTAATTTAATACAGCCTTGACTTTCATGTCACCGGGAGCAACATCAAAAGGCAACCTGAATGTGAATTTCTCCGTTTTTGTTTCTCTTGGCCCAATGCGATAATCAACTCCAAGGGTTGCAGTATTCCACTGCATAATAGTCATTCTGCCTTCAGGATCAAAGTATGGCATTCTGAAAATTCTGTTCCCTGCAGGAATCCCATCACGTTGAACTCCCGAAAAACCTGGAATCCCTAAAGGCACACCCATATCCTGATATGCCAGAAAATCACCTGAAATCGTATATTCCTCTCCTTCAAATCCCTTCTTATCGACATTCAGATGATAAACTTTACCCTTTGCATCAGTTGCCTCAACCTGCATCCATACTATACGGTCCTCAACTGAACCAGTAGGAAACTTATGTCCTGTTTTCTGATTAAATAATGCAACTGTAAACACTATCGACTCTCCTGGCTCTGCCTCACGCATATCAGGTTCTATTCTGAGTTCAATAGTTCCTTTAACTTTCCCTGGATCATGAGCGCCATGGAATAAATGAAGTCTCGTATCATCATATGGCTTAGTCATCAGGGCATTCAGATATGGCCCTCCTTTTGGCATATGGCAATCCTGACACCTAACACCTTCCGTTGCATAGGGTCCTGCTTTCCATTCGAGCTGAGTACTTTTAACCCAGATACCGAATGGATTTTTTTCATTATGACAGTTTCCGCAAAATTCCGTAGTTCTTAAAAAATCATTGGTTACAATCTTGTGGGCAGGAGATTCAACAGTTGGTTTGCGAACAGCATATTTTGTCATCCCCGGTTTAATAAGATAACTGAAATTAAAGGGGGGATCAACCTGAGCCGACTGTGTCAGATGACATACCTCGCATGATACTGATTCATTTGCCATACTGTTTTCTGATGGCCGTGGAGGAGGAAACTGCCCACCCCCCATAAATGCCAGGGGAGTATGACAGCCATTACAACCATCAACAGCTTCTTGAAGTTCTGGCTTTGCTTTTGCATGTGGCACAGCCAGATCAAAATACTCTATCTCGTCCCAGTGATGAGTATACGCCTGTGACATCATAGCCTGCGACCATTGCTCATACATACCGGGATGGCATGATCTGCATTTTTTCGCAGACTCAAAATCTTTATAAGAATACTTACTTTTCAGATCCTCCTGGGGAGCCAAAACTCTTACAGTAAAAGCTGTAATTAAAAACAACACTATACCGATCGGAACATATACTACAGCAGTATTGACTAAATTTCTCTTTTTCATCGCAGCCAGAATTAATAATTAAAAATTTATGAAAAGGTACGAAAAAGAATGCAGAAATTACACAGTTAAGAGTTATGGGGAAAAAATCCTATTTAATCTTAATAAACATAGAGATTCTAATAATCTCCATAAAGAATTATCCTTGTTATATGAGAGATTTTACTAATTTAGATCAGTATAGAAATAATTCATATTGAATCGCAATAACTAAATTCTCTAATAATATGCCAGACAATAGAATCATATCAGCAGCATGTATTTTACAGCTTATGACTTCCGATGTTATTGCAGTGGAAAAAAATTTCCATTACAAAAATGTTGTTGTTATTGTTGGTGATGACCATTCGACAAAAACGGTTGGCTGCTATGGAAACCGAATGATCCACACTCCCAACCTTGACCGGATGGCTGCAAATGGTGTGATCTTCACAAATGCTTATTCAAGCAGTCCTGTTTCGAGCCCATCGAGACAATCACTTCTGACCAGCAAATATCCACATGCTACAGGGGTATCATTACTTACCTCATCTTTTGAAGACGATGGGAATGAGACTATTGCTGAACATCTGAAAAAATTCGGATACTCAACTGCCCTAATTGGAAAAACCCACTTCAACACCGGAGTGGACAGACCTCCTTCACATGGATTTGATCTATACTGCGATTCCCCGGCTTTCAGAGATTACCAGCTTACAAATAAACCAACACCTGTTCCAGACTCCATAATCAGCCGAAAATCCTGGGCTCCTTTTGTGGTTCCGGCACGCGAATGGCTAAATGCCGACATGATTCCGGAATCTTGTTACGACAAGGATGCATTCGACACTTTCTTAGCTAACAGCGCTGCGAACTATATTCAGGCTAAAAAGTCTGACAAATTCTTTCTATGGTTAGCCTTTCATGTCCCGCATTCTCCGTTTAATTTTCCTGTCGAGTACCGCGGAAAATATAATCCTGCTGATATTATAGTCCCCGGCGGAAGCCCGGAGGATGACCGATGGATTCCTGCAATATTTCGTGATCTTACCTATAAGGATAAGCAGGGAATTGCTGCATCCTGCTATACTTCTGTTGAGTTCATGGACAAAAACATAGGTATCGTTTTGGATGAATTGAAAAAACTGGGAATTGAAGATGAAACACTTGTCATTTACTTAGGTGATCAGGGTTATCTTTTAGGTGAACATAAACGGTTTGAAAAACATACAATGTGGTCAGAGTCTATTAAAGCTCCCCTTATAATACAAACCGGTTCACACCTCAAAAGAGGAATTAAAATTGATCAGTTGACTCAGTTTATAGATGTAGTCCCGTCAATACTTGACCTGCTAGGATTACCTCCAATGAAAGAGGCCATGGGTAAAAGTTTTTTACCCGTTCTGAAAGGGGAAAAATCAGAATATAATGACTATGTTTTTTCTGAATTTCTGGAGGATAATAAGGCCATGGTAGCAACAAAAGACTGGAAATATATATTTACATCAGGGAAACGCGACCTTGGACAAGGTTATGCCACTGGATTTCCTCCCCCCGGTATTTTGCACAGACTATATGATTTGAAAAATGACCCTGGAGAAACTACCAACGTTGCAGATAAACCAGAAAATAAGGATATTTTAATAAAAATGCAAAAACAGATGATCAAAACATTTTTACAGACACATCCAAAAGCTAAAGAGATAAAACAGTATATGTCAACAGATGAAAGACTAACCTTTTTCTGTGAGCCATATGACAGAAATGCCAGGCTTGTCAGTTCAGAATAAATCCGGTAAGATAAATATGAATCAATATAAGCTAATTAATCGAGTATAAAATCACACCTAGCTCCCATGCAAATAATATCTAATTAAAAATCTGTTTCTGCAAAATGCACAATACTATAGAATGAAGATAAATATATTCTGGTTCAGAAGAGACCTGCGGCTGAATGATAATACAGGGCTATATGAAGCCCTTAATTCCCGATTCCCGGTACTTCCCGTTTTTATATTCGACACAAATATTATCGAAGAACTTAAATCTGATGATCCAAGAATCACTTTTATTTATGATGCTCTTAATTCGATTAACGAAGAACTTGGAAAATCAAAGAGTTCTATTTATATCCTGAAAGGTGACCCTGAAACTCTCTGGAAAGAACTTATTTTAAAATTCGATATTAACGCGGTCTATATAAATAAAGACTACGAATCTTATTCCATTAAGAGAGACGAGGCAATTAAGAAAATACTCATAGATAGACATATACCTCTGTTCCGTTTTAAAGACCAGGTACTTTTCGAAGAAAGAGAGATATTAAAATCTGATAATTACCCTTACACCGTTTTTACTCCTTATAAGAATCAATGGTTAAGAAAACTCAATCTCAATTTACCTTCCACCAGTATCGCTGTTAAAAATAGTCCGGCAAATTTTCACAAAGTCTGTTTTGATTTTCCTTCGATCGAAAAAACAGGTTTCCGGCGTAGCAAGATTACGGTAAGACCATATGACCTTTCAGTTATTAAGGAATATCTTAAATTCCGTGATTTCCCTTTTGAGGATAAGACAAGCTATCTGTCCCCCCATTTGAGATTCGGAACTGTAAGTATACGTGATATCATAAATATTGCGGTTAAAGAAAATCAGACTTTCCTTAATGAATTGATATGGCGTGAATTCTTTATGCAAATCCTCTATAATTTTCCGCATGTTATTTCGAATAATTTCAGACCAAAATTTGATGATATTCACTGGATTAATAATGAGAATGATTTTGATTTGTGGTGCAAAGGAAAAACCGGTTATCCGCTTGTTGATGCAGGGATGAGACAACTAAATAAAACGGGGTTCATGCATAACAGGATAAGAATGATAACAGCTGGGTTCCTGTGTAAACACCTGCTTATAGACTGGCGCTGGGGAGAGTCATACTTTGCCCAGAAGCTACTTGACTATGAATTATCATCAAACAACGGTAATTGGCAATGGGCTGCAGGTACAGGATGCGATGCTGCTCCTTATTTTCGTATATTCAACCCTGCACTCCAGCAGAAAAAGTTTGATAGAAATAATTTTTATGTTTCCAAATGGATCCCTGAATATGGGTCTTCTGAATATCCTGAACCAATAATCAATCACGATTTTGCAAGGAGAAGAGCCATCGCAGCATATAATGCCGGAATAAAAAGAAGTCTGAAATAATTCAAAGGCATTACACTTGCATTTGTTTTGCAGAATCCCTTGCTTAATAAACAACTTAATTTTTATTTAAAAAATTCATAAGAACATTTTTCAATGTTTCCTGTTTACTTCATTAATGAGATTTCTGAATAAAATGGATATTTAATTACTACCTTTGCAAAACATTTGTAAGCTAACGACATATGACACTATTGACTCCGTTACCGCTTAATGAAATGGACGGTCGCCGACTGTATTACACCTTCATTGCCGGTGCCAGAAAAGTTATTGAGCATCAGGTTGAGCTTAATAAGATAAATGTATTTCCGGTAAATGATGGCGATACAGGAACAAACCTTGCCTCTACAATAAGAGCGGTAATTGATTCATTACATCCTCACAGATCTTATAAAATTACTGCTGACAGGATTGCAGAGACAACTCTTGTAAATGCGCGCGGAAACTCCGGAATAATATTCGCTCAGTTTCTTTATGGAATGAGTTCCGAAACCGGAAACTACAAAACAATTACTATCAGTCAGTTTGCTGAAAGTATTAAGAATTCCGTGCGTTATATTTATGAAGCCGTTTCCAACCCTGTGGAAGGAACAATGCTTACGGTTATCAAAGACTGGGCTAATTTTATTTATGATAACCGTTTTAAGATAACTGATTTTAACCAAATGTTTATCAGTTCTCTCAGTGTACTGAATAAATCGCTGATTGAAACAAAATCGAAACTGGCTGTTCTTACAAAAGCAAATGTTGTCGATGCTGGTGCCAGAGGATTTGTGTTTTTTGTTGAAGGTATAATTGAATTCATAGCAAGTCGTAATCTCAAAGAATTAATTCAGGTAAAAGCTGAAACAGCTTTGTTTGAAAAGATAGAAGAATCAATCCCTGAAAAAGTAGAGTTCAGATTCTGCACCGAAGCCCTCATAAAAAACAGTTCAATTGATAACAAAACATTAAGGCTGATCCTTGAAAAATTTGGAAATTCCATAGTAGTTGCAGGCTCCGACAGGATGAGAAGAATTCATATTCATACAAATACTCCTGCTGAACTATTCAATGCTTTAAGATTAACAGGTATTCTGGCATTCCAGAAAGCTGATGATATGATGCGTCAGAGTGAGGTTGTCTATAACAGAAAATGGAATATTGCACTGGTAACTGATTCAACTTGTGACCTATCACAGGAATTGGTAGATAATTACCAGATAAATATGCTGCCAATAAATATTAATTTCGGAGAAAATCATTATCTCGATAAAATTACAATCCAGCCTGAACAGTTTTATTCTCTTCTGGAAGAAAATAAAGACTACCCAAAATCTGCTCAGGTTAATGAGAAGGCCTTCATAAATCTATATTCTCACCTGGCTTCGCACTATGATTCAATAATCGCGATTCATCTGAGTGACAAGCTTAGCGGAACATTTAACAGCAGTCAGAAAGCAGCTCTTGCAATAAGTAAAGAATTCGATAAACCAATCTCAGTGATTAATTCAAAAAACCTGTCAGGAGCTTTGGGTCTTGTAACATTAAGGGCTGCTAAGGCTATTGAAGAGGGTTACTCTCACGATCAGGTAGTAACAATGACAGAAAACTGGACTCATAAGCTCAGGATATTTGTCAGCGTCAGAGATATAAAATATCTGATCAGAGGCGGACGGCTCTCTGCTGTAAAAGGTCTATTTGCACGGCTACTGAATATTAATCCTATTGTATCTATTGATGAATCAGGAAAAGCTATTGTATTCGATAAATCCTTCAACCAGAAAGCAAATATGGAAAAAGTGATGGGATACATAAGAAAGATTAAGCTTGAGAACCAAATCTGGAACTACATAGTGCTTCATGCAAACAACATTGAAGCTGCACAATGGTACTCTGAAAAAATGCAGAAACTTACCGGAAAGCAAGCTGTTTCAGTTGTTAATATTTCTCCTATTATTGGAGCCAACGCCGGCATTGGTGCGGCTGCTGTTGCAATCCTTCTTGAATAAACATCAGTAAATGAGCTTTCTACACATATACTTACAGGCTTTTCTGGTCATAATATTTATGATGACTATCCTTTGGATTGTCAGTGTAGTAATCAAAAACGTAAGTATAGTTGACCTTTTTTGGGGCATTGGATTTGTTTTAACAGCAGTATTCTATGCCTTAAATACCGAAGGTTTCGGTCTAAGAAAAATTGTTCTTATTATTCTTGTATCAATTTGGGGACTTCGTCTTTCTATTTATCTTACATGGCGCAACATGGGCAAAGGAGAAGATTTCAGATATAAAGAATTCCGTAAAAAGTATGGAGAAAACCGATACTGGTGGATAAGCTTTTTTCAGACTTTCCTTCTTCAGGGTATCCTAATGTGGCTCATATCAGCCCCCCTGCTGGGTGCTCAAATTTACTCGCCTGCGAAATCAATTGGGATTCTGGACTATGTCGGCATTACTATATGGATTATTGGCTTTAGTTTCGAAGCAGGAGGAGATTTTCAACTTGCTGCTTTTAAAGCTGATCCGGCAAATAAGGGAAAAGTCCTAAATTATGGATTCTGGAGATATACCAGGCATCCTAATTATTTCGGAGACTCGGCAGTATGGTGGGGATATGGAATTATCTGCATAGCATCAGGCAGTTATTTCCCTGTAATTGGCTCAATACTTATGACTTTGTTAATTATTAAAGTATCAGGTGTCACACTCCTTGAAAAAAGTCTGAAAGAACAAAAACCTCAATATATAGATTATATTAAAAACACTAGTGCATTTATACCCTGGTTTCCCAAAAAGCCATCTACCAATTAAGCCAGACAAACTTCCTGTTTTTCCCTTCCAATTCATTGATTTCAGAATTGCCTTCAGTCATTTCATATATTTATCAGGAATAAATATCTTTATAACTAAAAGGGGATAATAATTAAAGATTGTTTTTACCCATATCGAATCCGGATAAAACAACAAATCAATTAATGACTCTGTCTATGAAGTATTTTATCAGTTTAATATTCCTGATTATTCTTTACAACTTGTTGCAATCCGGCAACATAAAAGCTCAGGAAATCCCTGATGAGTTTATTAATCCTCCGCGTGAGTTTTCTGTCATGCCTTTCTGGTTCTGGAATGATTCTCTGAAAGATGAAGAAATAGTTAAGCAGATAGCCGGTTTTGAGGAGCATGGTGTCTATGGATTTGTTATTCACCCGCGGATTGGATTACCCGAAAATGTTAAATGGCTTTCTGATGAAATGATCTCAGCAATGAAATTAGCCATTGAAGAAGCAGCCAGGAGGAATATGTACGTTATTCTTTATGACGAGGGAATGTATCCATCAGGTTCGTCAGGCGGACAGGTTGTTTCACAAAATCCAAATCATGCTGCCCGTGGATTGGCAAAAATTGATCTTAAGCCGGGGGAAACACTGCAGTTGTCAGAAGAGAAAAAACTAATTACTATAATAAAACGACCAGAAGGTGATCAGGTTGCTGTAGTCGATCAGCCATCCGGTGGTAATATCAGAGGTCTCCATTATTTTGATGAGGGAACTGGCCATATGAAGGAAGAGCTTCCTCCGGCTGGGGACATCCTTAATCCTGATGCAGTTACGAGCTTCATAGAACTTGTCTATGACCGTTATGCCAAAGAATTTGGCAAGTACTTTGGAACTACAATTATTGGCATTTTTACCGATGAACCATCACCCCTCGGACGGGGCGTTGGGAAAAACCTGGTTCCGGGTAATGCAGCTTTGTTTAAGCAGATTAATAGTATACTTGGGTACGATATAAAACCTTTTCTGGCCGACCTTTGGTATACTGATTCCCCGGAATCTATGAAGCATCGAACAGATTACAACCGGGCAATTAATATCTGCCTTGAAGAAAACTATTTTATGCGTCTTGGAAAGTGGTGCAAAGATCATGGGATCTCACTTATGGGCCACCCTGCATCCTCAATGGATATCGGAGCTGAACGATATTTTCAGGTACCAGGACAGGATCTTGTTTGGAGATATGTAGAACCAGGTTATAAAGCTATTGAAGGCGAACATTCCACTATGGCAAAGTGCGCTTCAAGTGCAATGCTACACCTGGGATTACGAAAAAATTCAAATGAGTTATATGGTGCTTATGGCCATAATCTGACTTACGATGAAATGCTTTGGCTCGCAAACTGGTGTTTCGTACGCGGACAGAATCTATTGTTCCCTCATGCATTTTATTATTCTGTTCGCGGACCCCGCTTCGATGAACGGCCCCCTGATGTCGGTCCAAATGCTTCCTGGTGGAATAATTACAAATCTTATGCTGATGCATGCAGAAGACTATGCTGGATTAACACTGACTCACATCAGGTATGTGAAATTGCTGTTCTTGCTGATGCTACATGGCTTCCCTGCGAAGCCCCTAAAGCTTGTTACCAAAACCAACTTGATTTTAATTACCTTGAAATCAGGCATCTCTGGGAAGATGCAAGAGTTGATGCAAAAGGAGTTCATATTGCTGGGATTAACTATAGTGTATTGATCCTGGACAGCCTGCCATTTCTCCCGGAAAAAGTAAAACCAATATTAAGAAAACTTGCCAGAAAAGGTAGGCTAATTATCAGAGAAAACTCCGTTACTATGCCCCTGTTAAAGCGAGCAATTGTATATAAGAACAATGATGATCTTATCTCCTCAATTCATAAAATAATAAAACCCGATCTCTTACTTACCAACCCTTCAGAGGATATGAGGTACAGACATGTTATCAAGGGGAGGGATCATTTCTACATTATTTTTAATGAAGGAGAAAGCACAGTAACAACTTATCTTAAAACCTCTGCCACCGGAAATCGTCAGTTTTTAAATCCTGTTACTGCTGAAGCATTAAATACTGAGGAGAATGAGAACGTTAGTTTTAAACCTCATGAATTGAAAATACTAAGGATCAACGATTATTTTAAATTACCACTCCTGTCAGAATGAAAAAATATGTTTTATTGTTTTTTATTTTAATCCTCTTAACTGGTGCTCAGAGAAAAATTAATGCCCCCCCTACAGGATTAATGGTTGAATTTATCAGAGAACCCGGGAATATTAAAATCCTCGATACGGAACCTGAGTTCAGCTGGATCATCCCTGTGAGTGCAAAGTTTCAGACAGCCTATCAGATTCTGGTGTCTGCAAGCAAAAGTGATCTTGAAAAGAATATTGGCAATGTTTGGGACAGCAAGATGATCCGGGGGACAATATCTTCAGAAGTTGAATATGGCGGTGAAAAATTGCCAGGAAGAACTACTTTTTTCTGGAAAGTAAGAATATGGAATGATGAGAATAAACCTTCAGGGTTTTCAGATATTCAGTCCTTCTCAACCGGTGATATGCCTGGATATGCAACAACTATAAATTCCATACAGACTACATTAATTTCTCCTGAAAAATTTATAAAAACTGATATTGGTCATTATTTCGCAGATTTTGGCAAGGATGCTTTCGGAACATTGATTATCAGGATAACACCGCCGGAGATCGATACAATTATTATACATCTTGGTGAAAAGCTTTCCGGAACAGCAACTATTGACAGGAACCCGGGCGGAACAATACGCTATCAGAGAGTGTTACTGCGGTTAATACCCGGAATAAACGAGTATAAAATCAACCTTCCCATTGATAAAAGACATTTGAATCCAGCAGCAATTCATTTGCCAGACTCTTTCGGAGTTATTACCCCATTCAGGTATTGTGAACTGGAAAATGTAAAAACTGAGCTTAAGAAGTCAGATCTCTGTCAGAAAGCATTCTGGTACTACTTCGATGACAAAATAAGCTCATTCACTAGTTCCGATACTATCCTGAATAAGGTTTGGGATATTTGCAAATACAGCATTAAAGCCACATCTTTTGCTGGCATCTATGTTGATGGCGACAGGGAGAGGATACCATATGAAGCCGATGCATATATTAACCAGATGGGACATTATTGTACCGATCGTGAGTATTCTCTTGCCAGAATTTCTAATGAATATTTTATTAAACATCCAACATGGCCTACTGAATGGATTTTGCATACTGTCCCAATGTTTTATTATGATTATTTATACACCGGCAATATCGAATCAGTTAAAAACTTCTACGAAGATCTTAAATTTAAAACTCTCGTCAGCCTGGCACGTGAGGATGGATTGATAAATTCCAGGAATGCAACTGACGAAATAATGACAAACCTGGGCTTCTCTAATGCAAAAGATAGAATCAGAGATATAGTTGACTGGCCCCCTTCCCAAAAAGATACCGGATGGAAACTGGCCACACCGGAAGGTGAGCGTGATGGCTATGAAATGGTGGAAATAAATACTATGGTAAATGCATTCTACTACAGGAACCTTGTTTTAATGTCAGAACTTGCAGGTTACCTTGGGAAAAGTAACGATTCAGCACTTTACAATAATCTGGCACAAAGAGTTAAGAAGATAATCAACAAGAAACTCTTTGACAGGGAGAAGGGTATTTATCTTGATGGCGAATTTTCCCGGCACTCATCACTCCATGCAAATATTATACCTCTGGCATTTGATCTGGTACCGGAAGAATATAAAAAATCAGTTATCGATTTTATAAAATCCAGGGGCATGGCATGCAGTGTTTATGCTGCCCAGTACCTGCTCGAAGGTTTGTATAATGCAGGTGAGGATGAATATGCCGCAGGATTATTAACAGCAACTCACGACAGAAGCTGGTGGAATATGATTAAATCGGGTTCTACGATAACAATGGAAGCATGGGATATGAAATACAAACCGAATTCTGACTGGAACCATGCCTGGGGAGCTGCTCCAGCTAATATTATTCCACGGTACATGTGGGGAATACAACCGGCAGAACCCGGATTTGCAAAAGCTATAATAAGACCCCGACTTGGCCGGTTGAAACATAGCAAAATAACTGTTCCGACCATACGTGGTCCTATTTCAGCTGAATTCCGGGAAATCGGAAGTTCCCGTGAATATCTTATATCAATTCCGGGTAATATGAAGTGCGATTTCATTATTCCCGGAGAAAAAGTCATAAAACTGACCTCAGGGAAAAACAAAGTAATTATTTGAAAAGTAGATTATTACACATATAAAAGTATGAATAAGGAACAACCATGAATACTGTTCCATGTTAATTGAAAATTAAAATTTAAATTCAAAACAATTAAAAAATATTATGTGTATCTGAATGCATGCATAAAACTACGCTGATTTTCAAGTGTTTTGGATTGTGTATATATCACTACCTATAGTCATCAAAAAACTTTTAAATGAAAAGACATCTGTTTTTATCAATTCTAATCGGCCTTGGTCTTTCCGGAACCGAATGCAGCACGCAAAATAAAAACTCATATAGCGCTGATGTAATAATATACGGAGGAACATCATCTTCAGTTACTGCGGCTGTACAGGTAGCAAGAATGGGACGATCAGTCATAATTGTATCCCCTGATAAACACCTGGGAGGACTCTCCTCTTCGGGATTAGGATTCACCGATACTGGTAATAAAGCTGTAATTGGCGGTCTGGCCAGGGAATTTTATCAGTTAATATACAGGCATTATCAGGAGCCTGACTCATGGACCTGGGAACAACAATCTGAGTATGGCAATAAAGGACAGGGAAATCCTGCAATCGATGGTGATAACCGAACAATGTGGATATTTGAACCTCATGCTGCTGAGGAAGCTTTTGAATATCTGATACAAAAAAATAACATAACTGTATTCAGGGAAGAGCTTCTTGACAGGGAAAATGGAGTAATTAAAAAAAATGGTGGAATCATATCTTTTCAAACTTTAAGCAAAAAGATCTTTAAAGGAAATGTTTTTATTGATGCCACATATGAGGGTGATCTAATGGCTTCTTCGGGTGTCAGTTACCATATTGGCCGTGAGGCAAATTCGGTCTATAATGAAGAATGGAATGGAGTACAGACTGGAATTCTGCACCACGGTCATTACTTTAAAACAAATATTGATCCATATGTAATTCCTGGTGATGAAACCAGCGGCCTCCTTCACCTCATATCCGGAGCCGATCCTGGAATTAAAGGGGAAGGTGATTCAAAAATTCAGGCTTACTGCTTCAGAACTTGTCTGACAAAACATCCCGGAAACCGTATCCCATTTGACAGGCCAGAAAATTATGACTCAACTAATTATGAGCTTTTAATCAGGGTATACAACTCGGGATGGCGGGAAACATTTGACAAATTCGATCCTGTTCCAAACTGTAAAACAGATGTAAATAATCACGGTCCATTCAGCTTTGATTATATCGGCATGAATTATGACTATCCGGATGCAAGCTATGAAAAAAGAAAAGAGATAATTAAAAAGCACACTTCTTATCAGAAAGGCCTTTTATACTTTACTGCCAATGATCCCCGTGTGCCAGCTGAAATACGTAAGGAGATGAGTGATTGGGGATATTCAAAAGATGAATTCACTGATAACGATAATTGGCCTTACAATATATATGTCCGGGAGGCACGAAGGATGAAAGGGAAATATATAATGACTGAAAATGATGTTCTTGGAAAAAGAGATGTTCCTCAATCAATTGGAATGGGCTCCTACACACTCGATTCCCATAATGTTCAGCGCTATGTAAAACCTGATGGTTTCGTTCAGAATGAAGGAGATATTGGCGTTTCAGCAAAACAACCATATAAAATCGGGTTAGGTGCAATAATGCCTCAAAAAGATGAGTGTAACAACCTCCTGGTTACAGTATGCGTTTCTGCTTCACATATAGCATTTGGCTCTATCAGGATGGAACCTGTTTTTATGATCCTCGGACAAAGTGCAGGAACTATAGCAGCATTAGCTCTTGAAGAAAAAATAAACATCCATGAACTTAAATATGATGCGATAAAAGAAAAACTAATTACAGACGGACAAATATTAGAATCCTATCCAAAATGATTCTCATTAAAACAATTATTTGTTTCTTCATTTATTAGTTGATAACTTTGATTATTAATCATCTAGGTAAACTTCTATCTAATAGTAACCTGTTCTTTATCTTTTATAAGAATGATTTCTTCCTGGCAGGAGGCTTTAAATTACAGGGCTTTATATGCCTATAAAAATTTAATACCTTTGTGATGAAAGATTATCTGCACACAGTACGTAATAGAAAAATAACCCGGTTTCAAATTATTCTTTTTTATATTAACCTAAAGTTATCTACCTATGAAAACCTATTCAATTAAACTTATTAGTGCAGGGATATTATTATTAGTGATAATCTCTGCCTGCAAAAAGAAAGAGGATCTGGATGCTCCTTACAGGATTATTTCTGAAAAAAACTATTATAATAATGTATTGGGAGATGAAACAACCTTTGAATATACCAATAACAAACTATCAAAAATAATTAACTCAGGTGGAGACATGAATGGAGAAATCCTCGTTACTTATCCTGATGAAAACACAATTGTTGGTACCCGATCCAATGAAGAGATAACAACCTTTACCCTTACCGATAACCGGATAACAGAAGTTTTGGAAGGTACTGACTCCAGAATGACTATTACATATAATTCAGCAGGTGACATTACTAATATGAAAGAGTATTATAACTCTGACGTCTGGATATTATCATCTGAGATGGTCTTTACATATGTTTCAGGACAACTGACGGAGATATTGGAAACAGAATATGGATCCCAGATGAATTACGAGTACAGATCAACATTTTCATACTCCGGCGATGAGCTAATTGACCAGATCAGTAGTTATAAACCTACTGGTGGTGATTGGATTGATTTTGATAAATATGGTTATTCCTATACAGACGGAAAGGTGAGTAAAATCACACATTTCTACCAGGGACAAACCGACTGGGAGGAATCATGGAGTGAATTATTTACCTATGATAGTAATGGCAATCTTGTAGAGATAAATGATGAGAATGGAGAGGTCCCTTACCGTACAGAATATACTTATGAAGAAGGGTCTGGTAATTATCGCCTGATTTATGAAATCATGGAATATGAATTTATGTATCCTATGCCAACAAAAAAATCTCAGACACCAGTAACCCGGAATTCTGACCATATTATCAATCCCAAAACTCTTTTTGGGAAAAGGTTGTTTTAACAATTGAAAGTCACACACTGACACAAGATTAATAAGATCTGAAAAGTCCTGGTTAAATATCTTTCCAGGGCTTTTCTGTTCGGTACAAATAATCCGTTAAAATAAACACTTTAGTCAGGGGGTCTCTTGTTTGTACGATATGTAGTATCTTTATTGTTTCTCATTTATTTTATACATTATGGTTAAAACATTAGCTAAATGGCTCGCAGTTATTTTTCTGACTGTGTTCTTTGTGTATATTGCTGGTCCTAAACCCCAGAAACCTGTCTTTGTAACACAAACAGTAATTCTTCCTGAATCACTTGCTGAACTGGAAAAGCAGATTACCCTTGGGGAAAATGCTGTTAGAGGTATAAAACCTGATAATGAGGCACGAATTATCTGGGCAGATTCATCAGACAAAGTAAAGACAAAAATTGCTTTTCTCTATCTTCATGGATTTTCAGCAAGTCAGGCAGAAGGCGATCCTGTTCATAAAAATCTGGCTAAAAAGTATAATGCGAATCTTTACCTTGCAAGACTCGAAGAACATGGAATTGAAAGAGGTGACAGCACAATGATAGCCCTTACAGCCAGTGCTTATATCGCCTCAGCTGAAAGAGCACTAAATATTGCAATGAAATTAGGGGAAGAAGTTGTTGTCATAGGTACATCAGCAGGCGGTGCCCTGACACTCTTTCTGGCTTCAATTCATCCTGAAATTAAAGCGATAATCTTATATTCTCCATGTGTAAAACTGTATGATAAAACGGCTGTGATACTTGACAAACCATGGGGTCTTCAGATCGCCAGGAATGTATCGAAAGGACCTGTTAAAAGTTTTAAACCTGAAAGTGAAACTCATGCAAATTACTGGCAGCTTCATTATCGTATCGAAGCACTGGTTGCCCTTCAAAATCTTGTTTCAAATACAATGACTAGTGAAAACTTTTCCAGGATTAAATGCCCTGTGTTCCTTGCCTATTACTATAAAAATGATATAGAACAGGATAAAACTGTTTCTGTTCCAGCAATGCTGGAAATGTATGATGAGCTTGGTACCCAGACAGGATTGAAACAGAAGATGGCTTTCCCGGAAACAGGAGCACATGTTATTGCATCATATATAAGATCAAAAGATTGGCAAAATGTTGAAAAAGAAACAGATAACTTTCTGAAAAATATTGTGAAACTGTAAGCTATTCCAATTTGGATTATTTTTGTTTTTATTTTCAGTATATGACTTTAAAAATGGGAAAGAAGTACTCATTAAACATATTTCTGACATGGTTAATTTTTAGCCTCCTTTTTAGTTGTGTGAAAGAGAATACACCCATCGAACCAGTATCAGATATTGAAGGTAATATCTATAATACCGTTATAATTGGGAACCAGATCTGGATGTCAGAGAACCTTAAAACAACAAGGTATAACGACGGGACAGAAATCCCATATGTTACTGAATCCGAAGACTGGCATGAGCTTACCACCCCTGGATATTGCTGGTATGATAATAATTTAACACTGTATAAAGATTCTTATGGTGCATTATACAACGGGCACACTGTAAACACAGGAAAGCTATGCCCTACAGGATGGCATGTTCCCGGCCAGGAAGAGTGGCAGATACTCAGACAGTTTTTAAATGACTCAATCACTGGAGGCGGGAAACTGAAAGAAACTGGCACCACCCACTGGAATGCTCCTAACAAGGGAGCAGATAATAGCACAGGTTTTTCTGCACGGGCAGCAGGGTTTCGGTATTTTGAGGGGTCATTCAGTTCAATATTATATTCCTCTTACATGTGGTCATCTACAGAAATAAGTTCATATGACGAATGGTATCTTAATCTCTATTACGGAGATGCTATAGTTAAAGTCAACCACATATCAAAAAAACATGGATTAAGTGTACGATGCATTAAAGACTGATCCATTTATGAACAAATCATTATTGTTTTAATATTTTTACCGGCATAAAATTGAGATGAACTTAAAAACATTTTCATTCAGATCGAGGTTCAGAAGTTTTAAATTTGCGTTCAATGGGTTATTGTCGCTTCTCAAAAATGAACATAATTCAAGAATCCATCTGGCAGCTGCCATTGTTGCAATATCTTTGGGATTCATCTTATATATCAGCATCTTAGAATGGTGCCTTATTATATTTTCAATTGGATTCGTATTTTCAGCGGAACTACTTAACAGCTCACTGGAAACATTAGCAGATACGGATAATGACTGGAATGAAAATAAAGGAAAGGCAAAAGATTATTCAGCAGCTGCAGTACTTGTATCAGCAATTGTTTCCGCTATTATCGGAGGATTGATTTTTATACCAAAAATACTGGCTTTAATTTAGAAGAATTTTTAATATGGACAAAGAAAATGCAATTGTTCTCATTACTGGAGGAAGCCGTGGTATAGGAAGTGAAATTGCCCGTGTCTATGCTCAAAAGGGAGCTAAAGTGATGATTGCTGATAAAGATGATCTTTCCGGTTCAGAAAATGTTAAAGAGATAAGGGATTCCGGAGGTATAGCAGAGTTTTGTCATGCTGATATTTCAGTACCGTCTGAGATAAGTTACCTCTTCACTGAAATTCTTAGGATATTCGGAGGGGTCGACATTCTTATAAATAATGCCGGTTTTGGAATTAAAAAAAAACCGGATGCTCTTACAATTAATGAATGGGATTCCGTTATCAATACTAACCTAAGGGGGACATTTCTTTGTTCAAGAGAAGCTGCTGTAATTATGAGAAAACGCGGAGGGGGCACAATAATCAATATTGCCTCAACAAGAGCTTTCATGTCGGAGGAATATTCAGAAGCATATGCTGCTTCAAAAGGTGGTATTTTGGCCCTCACACACTCTCTGGCTGCTTCATATGCTAAAGATAAAATCAGGGTAAACAGTATCAGTCCCGGCTGGATCGAAACCGGCAATTATGAAGAACTGAGAATAATTGACCATATGCAGCATTTTTCAGGCCGCGTTGGTAAACCATCAGATATTGCAAAAGCCTGTATCTTTCTGTCAGATAATGATTTTATAAATGCTACCAATATCATTATTGATGGAGGAATGACACATAAAATGATATATGAGCCCTGAATGATATTAAAATCTCACAACTTTAATTATTACATTTTCATTATTATTTTTACAACATATACAATAATACGACTGAGGAGACTGTTTTTGATTAAGCTCTGACCAGCTGCTTCAGCTCCTTATAAGATGTCTACAATACCTTTTTCTTTTTTACAATTGTTCCGGCACTATTAATAAATGGGTAAAAAAACAATTTTTCTGATTTTTAGTATTTTCTGTTTGATCTGGCATCCCTCACATTCTGAACCTGAAAACTTAAAATCAGCTACAATCAGTGGATTTGTGCATGATGTTAAGAACGGCGAAACACTTTCAGGTGCAATTATTTATCCAAAAGAAATCCAGTCTGAAGGTATTACCTCAAATTCATATGGCTATTTTTCTCTGACTCTTCCTGTTGGAAATTATGCATTAATTGTTCAATATCTCGGTTATAAAACCAAGATCATTCCAATTGCATTAGTAGAAAACATAAAGCTTAACATTGAGATGGAGGAGGAATCTATTGCACTAAACGAAATAACAATAACTGGTGAAAAAAAGAACAACAATGTAATTTCCAACAAACTAATATCAAAAATAAATGTAAAGGAAACCCAGAATATACCGGTAATACTTGGAGAAAAGGATATTTTAAAAACTATTCAGCTGATGCCGGGAGTATCACCTGCCGGGGAGGGAAATGCAGGTTTTTTTGTCCGCGGAGGAAGTGTTGATCAGAACCTTATCCTCCTCGATGAAGCTCCTGTTTACAACCCCTCTCACTTACTTGGATTCTTTTCAACTTTCAACTCCGATGCCATAAAGGATATTACATTGTACAAAGGGGGCTTCCCTGCAGAGTACGGTGGCCGGTTATCATCAGTGGTAGATATAAAAATGAATGAAGGAAACAGTAAAGAATATCATGTTTCAGGAGGGATAGGACTAATAGCATCGCGGTTAGCCGTTGAGGGTCCAATCCTCAAAAAAAAGGGTTCCTTTATGATTTCTGCCCGGAGAACATATGCAGACCTTTTCCTGAAACTTCTCCCGGTCAAATGGACTGATTCTACAGCAAGAAATTCAACTCTCTATTTTTACGATATAAATATGAAAGTAAATTACCAGTTATCAGGAAAAGACCGGGTATACTTTTCATGTTACACAGGCAGAGATAATTTTAATATGGACGAATCTGTGGGATTAAACTGGGGAAATATTACTGCGACTTCAAGATGGAACCATATAATCAGTGATAAGATTTTCTCAAATACATCACTGATCTTTAATCGTTACAGTTATAAGTTTGGTGTTACGTCGGGCAACGAAACCATGAACATTTTATCCCTGATAAAGGACTGGAACCTGAAGGAAGACATTCAGTTTTATATAAATTCCGACAATACCCTTAAGTTCGGATTTAATTCCATTTATCATACTTTCGTCCCAAGTAAGGTTGACAGTACTGTTTTTTTCAGAGTAAAATCAATGGAAAATAACTATGCTCTTGAAAATGCACTCTACATCTCAAATGAACAAACACTAACAAAGAAATTAAACGCTATCTATGGTATACGATATTCTATCTTCAGCTCAATAGGACCAGGGACAGTCTATACATATAATGAAGTTGCTGATGTTGTTGATTCAACATACTACGCAAGAGGAAAAATATTCAATACTTTTGGAGGGTTTGAGCCCAGACTCCTTCTGAATTATGTGATCAATGACTCAAACTCAGTGAAAGCATCTTATGCCCGTTCACGGCAGTATATTCATTTGTTATCCAACACAACATCAACAACACCATTTGACCTCTGGATCCCAAGTAATATAAATGTTCTGCCAGAGATCGCCGACCAGATTACGCTAGGATATTTCAGAAATTTTTCAAATAATATGTTCGAGACCTCAGTGGAAATATATTATAAAACATTAAAAAACCTGATCGATTACCGAAACGGAGCAAATCTTATTCTAAATAATAAGGTCGAATCACAACTGGTTTATGGTAAAGGATGGGGATATGGTGCTGAATTTATGATTAGAAAAAAATATGGGAATCTTACTGGCTGGATAGGATATACTATTTCAAAGACTAAAAGAGAGTTCAATGATATAAATGAGGGGAAATCCTTTCTGGCTAAACAGGACAAACCTCATAATATTACCATTGTCGGAATGTTTGAGA
>JFJP01037284.1_pt1 | contig 33585 bp, 22 predicted proteins | sample 431651 | NCBI WGS metagenome assembly JFJP01 (sample SAMN02602958, study PRJNA72255) | Microbial mat metagenome, whole genome shotgun sequencing project. | biome: fresh water; feature: sink hole; material: water; isolation source: purple microbial (photo- and chemosynthetic) mats found in... | reverse complement strand
AATAGTGTTTATTAAGGTATCTGTTGTTCCGATAACCACCTTATTATGCCAGGGAATTGCAAAAAGTACGCGACCGTCATCGGTTTTGGGAATCATTAAGGAAACATCTCCGGGAAGGAATTTTTTATCGAGCACAATGTGCACTCCCTGGCTGGGTCGTACTGTATTTTTAGAGAGCGGATTATCCATTTTTAATATAGAATCGACAAATACGCCAGTGGCGTTTACAATAGATTTTGCTCGGATTGTATAGCTTTTTTTATTTTCAACATCTTCCACCTTTAACCCTGTAATTTTATTGTCTGCGTCTTTTTGAAGAGAATCAACCTTCATATAATTCAGGATGCATCCTCCATTTTCGGTGCACGATTGGGCAAGATTAATTGCCAGTCGTGAATCATCAAACTGGCCATCGTGGTATAATATTCCACCTTTAATATTCTTTGGATTAAGTGTTTCTATTTTTTTAATTACATTTTTGGCATTAAAATATTTAGAACGGCCAAAACTTAAACTTCCTGCAAGTAAGTCGTATAGAAATAATCCAATAAAATAGAACGGACCTTCCCACCAGGAATATGCCGGGATAATAAATGATTGATTTTTCACTAAATGAGGTGCATTTTTCATCAATAAACCTCTTTCGTAAAGGGCTTCGAGAACCAGTCCAACATCACCTTTTGCCAAATAACGAACCCCTCCATGAACTAATTTGGTACTCCTGCTTGATGTTCCTTTGGCAAGATCAGAAGCTTCAAATAATACTACTTTTAATCCTCGAAGTGCAGCGTCTAATGCTACTCCTAATCCCGTAGCACCTCCTCCAATAACCGCTATGTCCCAAATTGTTTCGGGGTTTTCTATTTGTTTGAGCTGGTCTTTACGATTCATAAGTGGTAGTATAATATCATTATTAAATAGCCTTTGGTTCGAGAAAATACTAAAAATAAAGTAAGACTAAATATAATAAGATAAATATGAAAATTATCAATAGATTATAAACCTTATTAGTCTCTGTTTTTAAAAAGTACTGTTTATTGAGTATTATGAGATGTATCATTCTTTTTTTTCGCTTTGGCTTTTAATTATCCGTAAAATATAATTTCTTTGCACGCTGTTGTAGAACATAAAAAACCTTTATATGGTAACTGTTGAAAAAATTGGTGGTACTTCCATGTCAGCTTTTCAGGATGTACTTCAGAATATAATAGTAGGCAAGCGTAACCCGGATGAAATGTATAGCCGCATTTTTGTAGTTTCGGCATATAACAATGTTACAAACTGGCTTTTAGAACATAAAAAAACAGGCGAGCCCGGAGTTTATGTTAAATTTTTGAATAAGGGAGACTATAAAACTTCTTTGGATGAGCTTTTAAAAAAGCTTTTGGAACTGAATAGAGTATACGCCAATATAAAACTTGATATTGGATTAGCAGATGAGTTCATAAAAAGCAGGATTGAAAGAGCCAAAAACTACTTAAGCAGTATGGCTCAGGTGTTAGCTTCGGGTTATGTCGATAATCAGAATATTTATTTGGCAGCCCGAGAAATATTGTCTTCCATAGGAGAGGCACATTCAGCTTTTAATTCTGTAAATATCCTGAATAATCATGGCATTCATGCTACTTTAGTTGATTTGTGCGGTTTTGACGATTCGGAACCATTGACTATCGATGAACGAATTCACAAAGAATTTCAGGGCATTGATTTTTCTAAAACAATTGTAGTTGCTACTGGTTACACAAAGGGGACAGAAGGGATTATGCGCCAGTTCGACCGGGGGTATTCTGAGGTTACTTTCTGCAAAATAGCTGTAGATATTAAAGCTGACGAAGCAATTATCCATAAAGAATTTCATCTTTCTTCGGCAGATCCTAAAGTGGTGGGAATTGAAAAATCGATACCGGTTGGACATACTAATTTCTTAGTAGCTGATCAACTTGCCGATATAGGTATGGAGGCTATTCACCCAAAAGCTGCAAAACCTTTGGAGATGGCCAATATTAATATTCGTATAAAAAATACGTTTGAGCCGGAACATCCGGGTACCCTTATATCGAAAGATTATGTAAGCCCGGAATCGAAAATCGAAATAGTTTCAGGAACCGATAAAGTTATAGCAATTGAGGTTCATGACCCAATGATGGTAGGGGAATCGGGCTTTGACTTGGGTTTAATGCAGGTGTACAAAAAGTACGATATTAGCTATATTTTGAAAGCGACTAATGCCAATTGCATTACATGTATTATTTGGGATAACAAAAAGGGGCAAGCTTTAATTGAGGAGTTAAAAACAAGCTTTTTTGAGGTAGTTGTAAAACCCGTAGCAATGGTTTGTGCAATGGGGACCAACATTGCGAAGCCTGGGTTTTTATATAAAGCAGCCAAGGCTTTATCGGATAATAATGTGAATATTGTTTGTTTTTCTCAATCGATGCGACAGGTGAATATGCAGTTTGTGATTAATAGGGAGAACTATCATAAAGCGATAATAGCATTAAACGATGCCCTTTGTTATAAACAATAGATTCGAAAAAAGTAGAAACTAATTGAAGTCAGGACAATATTTTGTCCTGTTTTTTTTTTATGGTAATTGCATAAAAAAACTCCGGAGGAACACGTCCCCCGGAGAAACCCTAAAAATTTACCTAAATTTAAAACTACTAACCAAAAACCTATGAAAAGTAAACTAAACCCTCAAACTAACTAGACTAACCCTATTACCTATGTACTATTTTTATTCGATACAAATATACATTCTCCCAGAGGCAAAATCTATGGTTTGGTAATGAGATTGCTTAATGATATATATGAGATTTATTACTAGAAAGAAGTGACTAGCATCACCTCAATTTATTAAGCACGTAATGTATTTTAAGTTGCTAAATAGTAATATGTTATAAATTAAAATATTCAAAATTTTCAGATAGGCTTGAATAATCAAACTATCCCTGATATCAGCTATTTTAAAAGGATAAACCTAACGGCATCTTCTATAATGGTATCTATTCCTTTCGAAATATCGGAAGATCTGAGAATTTTTACCCGATCGGGAGGCATGCCATCTTCAAAATTTATTCCTGAAGGACTCAGCGTTTTGGTGCATGAAAACCGGAACGACCAGCCATTTGGCAATTCCCCTCCTGTAGGCGCTCCTAAACCACCACCGGTAGTATCTCCTACCGTTGTTACATTTGGAAATGCCTTCATCGCCAATACAAAAAATGATGTAGCGCTATAGCACCCTCTGTTAGTTAATATACAGACAGGTTTTGTAAATGGCTCTTTGAGACTTGGGTCCAGGTATACTTTATTTGGTTCTGAAAATTCTTCATGACCGGGACCGGTTTTTATAAAGGATGTGTAAACATGTCTTCTCTCATCAGCAAAAGCACGGCATATTGTAAATACATTGCTTACATATCCTCCGCCATTGCTTCGAACATCAAATATTATCCCATCCAGATTTTTATATTTATTAATGATGAAATATATCTCGCTTTCAGTTACCTCCGTCGAGAAGCTGGCAAACCTAACATATCCTATTCTGCCGTTTGAAATTACCTGGTGTTTAAAAGGGCCGGTTATAAAATAATCGGATTTTAAATAATGTGTTTGAATAAGGCGGTTATCATAATTTTCGGCTCCTTTAGTAAAAACATCTTCATACCGCGAAACATTGAATGGAGAAACCAGGTTTACATGTGCGTCTCTTAATTCTCCAAGCATTTGAAAGAATATATTAAACAATTCAATGTCGGTAGTATTATCTTTTACTTTTGACGAATATTTTAAATAAACTTCGTCCCAATTAATGTTCTTATATGCAAAAAAAGAATATTTCTGATCCAGCGTATTCCACAAGCTATTAAAATTTTCCCGGGGAGTATTTTTTACTTCTTCTCCCAAATAAAATTCGGAACAGGAATTAAAGATGAATAAAAGAATCAATACGCTAATTTGTCTCATGTCAATTATTTGAAAATCTGAAAACAATTGAAAATAGAAGAGTTGAATGAAATCCTTTAACCGGATTTGCAGAAGTGTGGTAATTATAATATCCAACTTTGTAGTCGAATTTAAGCATATTATTGTTGTGAAGTATGTAGTATAATGAAAACCGGCTATTTACCATAAACAGCTTGTTAAGGGAAGCAAATTGAAAGTCCTTTAAATCGATTGTATAACTATTGTTATCGACAAAATCGCTAATAGTTACATAACCAGGCCGGAGAGTATTTGAAACAACAGGGAGCCCAAGCTCATATTGAAAAAGAATATCCCTGTTCCGGCGGTTAAAACTAAAGAACCCAATTCGTAGCTTTTTAGCTTGCCAGGATGTTTTGTAGGTTAGGAGAGCAGATGGGGCCAAAAAAGTTCCAATTTCATAATTTAAACTGGCGTTGTTAAACTTGTCATTCAAACGGATATTGGTAAACCAACCAAATTCCCCTCCGGCAAAAAAAGCAAACTTTGAATTGATTGATTGAGATACTCTGAAATACGGGCGAATAGATAGTGTGTTGTTAACTGAAAGTGATTTATTACTGTCGTAAATTGGGTAATTTCTGGTTTTTAGATACCCAATTGAGAAATCGTTTTCGATGATTCCAATAAAAGTGTTGTTTTTTAAAAAATATTCGAGATGCACTGTAGGTAGATTTCCGGAGTATATCAGCGGAGACGTAGACTCATCGCGCACTCCGTGAAAATTATTCCCAAATCCAATTTCGAGGTAATGGTTTGACTTATTTGGAGGCTTCGGTTCATCACCCTGTGCAACTATTTTGATAGTGAAAAATGAAAATAAAGTAAAAACAATAATGCTATTTTTCATTTTAATAGTAAATTCAGTTGTTTTGTCATTTCACTAGCACTTGCAAGGTATTAAAGGGCTTTTTTATGTTAATGATATGGATTTTTCCTTCTTGAAGAATGAAGTGTTTTCCATTTATAATTTTAGGAAAAAAAACAATACAAAGCGCAACCATTTTTAGTTTATTTCATCTCTACAAAAGTAATTCGTTTCTAATTGCATTTTATGCTATTAAAAATACTAACTAAGTTTAATTTTTTAATCGGAACGTTATGAGAAATAAACTTTTAAGCATCGGAATAATTTTATTATTTGTATTATCAGGGCTAACAGGCCAAATTCCAAAAGATAGCTCCTTTTGTAAGGCCGATTTTACTTATAAAATTGATTCTTCCATCATGTCTATTTTACCATCTTTGGCTGTTCAGTTTTCGAACGAATCACAACCCGATTCCGCTAAATATTTATGGGATTTTGGAGATGGAAATACCTCGAATGAAAAAAATCCCTTTCACATTTATAGCTTAATCCCCAAAGATCCTACCAGAAGTTCATTAGTAACCAAATTTACTGCATGTTTAACTATTTATACTTCGACCGGTTGTGCTACTCAGGTTTGTAAAACAGTTAAAGCAAGCAGCGATACTTTTCCCGAAAGCTGCGATGTTTACTTTAAATATTACAGAAATGATAGTGTTATTAGTATTCCCGAGTTAATTCCATTCAAATTCATTGGTATTTCGAGCCAGGAAGTTGTAAAATGGGATTGGGACTTTAACGATGGTACTTTCAGCAAAGAGCAATTTCCCGCGCATTCGTTTAATTTTTTGGATACAAGCCATAATGTTTGCCTTACTATTGAAACTGCTTCGGGTTGTAAAAATACATTTTGCGATGAAGTAATAATTAACCCTGTAACATGTAAGGCGAATTTCAACTATTCCATGAGCAAATCGTTACCTCCAATATTTGGGTTTTACGATTTGTCGGAAGGGGAAAACCTCCAATGGAATTGGTCCTTTGGGGATGGAACGTATTCGAATGAAAAAAACCCACAGCATGTTTTTAAAAATCCTCCTGCCAATATTTTTGATTCGTTAGGTTATAAAACAAATATCTATAAGGTATGCCTTTCCATTAAGGGGTTAAATGAATGCTATGATACTCATTGCATGGAAGTCAGTGTTCCAGGTTATGATACTGTTCCTCCAACAGATTGCCAATATAATATACTTTTGAATTATAGCAAGGTATTGGGAAACAACAATTGCGACGGAATAGCTAAAGCCAGTTCGGTTGATAATCTGGGCAATGTACATTCAGGGGTTAAATATTACTGGTCCAATGGATCAACCGAAAATTATACAAAAGGATTATGTTCGAATTTTCCATATTATGTTATTATTAAAGATTCTTTAGGGTGTGAAACCGCCGGATCTTTTGCATTGATGGATTATAATTCGCCGTTGCCGTATATCGGAATTTGGGAGTACCACAAAAGTGGCGATAGTTATGAATTTATAGCGAATAATCAGAATAACAGCATAAAGTTTGAATGGGAATTTGAAAATGGTCGGGTTCAAACCGGTAATTCAGTTACTTATTCTCCTGAAAATGCAGTTGTAAGCAATAAGGTAATTCTTAGAGTTAAGGATGAAGCAGGTAATTTATTGTATACTGAAAATATTTACCTGGGACAGATGGATATTCAAAGTGATGTTCCCGGAATTCATAAAAATGCTTCTGTTAAAAGTTATCCTAATCCGGTGGAACATACATTATATATTGATTTGGATAATACAGCTACAGGAGAAAAAATTATGGCAGAAGTGTTTAATTCTGCCGGGAAAATGATAATTCAAAAACAATATGAGAGTGGGGATATTCAATCGCAGATACAAATAGATGTAAAGGATTTAACAAAGGGGATATATATCGTTAGGCTCAATTCAGATACCAAACCGATTGGTACGGTTCGATTTATTAAATAATGGATCATGCCCTTGTTAAAAAGGCTGTCAACTTCCCTGACAGCCTTTATTATTTAAATCCTCGCTGACGCATGGCTTCAAATGTTATGATTGCAGTAGCAGTAGAAACATTTAGAGAATCTATTTCTCCACGCATGGGGATTTTTATTTGAGCATCGGCATTTTTCAACCAAAATTCAGTTAAACCATCGGCTTCTGTTCCCATAATTATTGCTGATGGAGTAACGAATGATGTTTCGTGGTAGAAAGCCTCCGCAGTTAATGCGGCAGCATAGTTTTTTATTTTTTTGTTTCTCAACCAAAGCAACGCTTCTTCTGAGGTGCAGCAAACTACCTGATTTGTAAAAACACATCCAATCCCCGAGCGAATAGCATTTGGGTTATAAATATCCGTTTGAGGATCGCAAACCAGCACGGCATCAACCTTTGCTGCATCGGCAGTGCGTAACACAGCACCAAGGTTTCCTGGCTTTTCAACTTTTTCCAGTACAATTATAAATGGATTATCTGTCAAAACGATGTCTGCTAATTTTAAGTATTTTGCTTCAGCAATGGCTAGTATTCCATCTGAATTTTCGCGATACGCTACTTTTTCAAATACAGCGCGGGTTACTTCGTAAACAATCGATTGGGAGGAGGCCTGACGGATAAATAATTGATATTCATAGCTATTATTTATCTCAGGACAAAAAAAAGTGTATTTGAAATTAAATCCTGCATCAAATGCCAGTTTTACTTCTCTGAAACCCTCTGCAATAAATAGGTTTTGCTTTCTTCGTTCGGAAGCTTTTTCCAAATGAAGGACATTTTTCACCTTAGGGTTTTGCGGACTTGTAATTTTCTCAAACATCGTACTTCCGTTTTTTGCAAATATAAAGGAATAGGATGGTCAGTTTATATTACTCAGAAAAGATTACGATATTTGCCATCATTTTTATGGATGAAAAAACTCGAATTACTGGCTCCGGCTAAAGATCTTGAACATGGCAAAGCTGCAATAAATTATGGCGCCGATGCTGTTTATATAGGCGCTCCCAAATTTAGCGCACGACAGGCAGCAGGGACCGATCTGATTCAGATTGAAAGTTTGGCCACCTACGCACATTTATATTATGCGAAAGTATATGTTGCACTTAATACAATTCTTTTTGAAAGCGAACTAGGAGAAGTTCAACAACTCATCCAGAAGCTTTATGCAGCTGGTATAGATGCGTTGATTATTCAGGATATGGGCATTCTGGAGATGGAGTTACCTCCATTGCCTTTATTCGCAAGCACCCAAACCCATAATGCTTCCGTTGAAAAAGTACAGTTTTTGGAGAAAGTAGGTTTTAAACGAATCATCCTTGCCAGGGAACTTTCGTTAGAACAAATAACTCAAATCGGTTTAAATACTTCCGTAGAATTGGAATCTTTTGTTCATGGGGCGCTGTGCGTTTCCTATAGCGGACAATGTTATATGAGTCAGGCTATTTGCGGAAGAAGCGGAAACCGAGGGACATGTGCCCAGCCATGTAGATCTGCTTACGACCTGGTTGATGATTCAGGAAAGGTAATTCAGAAAAACAAGCATTTGCTATCGTTAAAGGATATTAACCTTTCGAACGAGATTCCCAATTTGGTTAAAGCCGGAATTTCTTCTTTCAAAATTGAAGGTAGATTGAAGGATATGGCTTATATCAAGAATATTACTGCCCTTTACCGGAATAAAATTGATTCTTTTCTTGAGAAAGCCCCGGATTATAAAAAAGCTTCGTCGGGGAAATGCAGTTTTGACTTTATTCCCGACCCAAACAAAACATTTAATAGGGGATATACCAACTATTTTATTAATGGCCGAAAAGAAAAAACAGGATCGTTTTTAACTCAAAAATCACTTGGAACGGAAGTCGGTAAGGTAGTTAAAGTTACTGTTCGCGAATTTATTTATGAGGGGGACCCCTTAAATCCGGGTGATGGAATTTGCTTTTTTAAAGAGAATGGCGAGTTGGCAGGTTTTTTGGTCAATAAAGCTACTTCAAATACCATAACTCCAAATAACATTACTGAAATTTTTAGTGGTGCCGTTTTGTACCGGAATTTCGATTTGGAGTTTGAGAATAAACTGAAACGATCAAACGGGAATAGGAAAATAGATGTCTCCATGACTTTAAAACAAGAACTTGAAGATATTATCCTTGAACTTGTTGATGAGGATGGCAATAATATTAGGTCGGTTTTTAAAGGAGATGTTTTAAAGGCAGATAATGAGGAAACGGCTCGTCAATCTATCGTTTCACAATTAAGTAAATTTGGAAATACACCTTTTCAGTTAAAGGAGTTTCTTTATCAGGCAGATTTACCATATTTTATTCCACTAGGTCAATTAAATCAATTCCGGCGTGAGGCAATTGATTCGCTCATTCAAAAAAGATATTTGCACAACCCTAAGTTTTTGGAGAAAATTGAACCGACTACTTCTCCCTATCCAACAACTTCGATAGATTTTAGAGGGAATATTTCCAATTCGTTCGCCAAAAAATTCTATCAACGACATGGAGTTGAACATATTGAGTCAGCTTTTGAAATCGAGAAAGAATCAAATCTTTCGAATCGGGTTGTTATGACAACCAAACACTGTATAAAATATCAATTGGACGCCTGTCCAAAATTTCAGGGGATGAATTCTGCATATAACAAGCCACTTTTTATTAGAGATCAGCATCATACATATGAATTAGAATTTAAATGCTCCGAATGTATAATGGAAGTGAGGATTTGCAAATAGGTTTCTAATTTTAATAACATTCTACCCCAATTTATTAACAGTTTGTCAAATTTTGTTTCTCTTTTAATATTCCTTCTTAATTTTGTCCTGAAATAAACCCTAAATAACATGAAATTTATTAACCGCATACTATTGCTATGTTTATTTTCGATCATAGCATTTCAAAATGTTCAATCTCAAGAATTTTTAGTTCGCGACGAAACCTTCACCTGGGAGACTGCGGAGGACTCTTATTTTGGTGGTAATGGTTTCCATTGGTGGCGCGATTATAGCACATATCCCTATAATTGGGTTTCACCGCATAATTATAGTGATGGGAAATTTTATTATCGGTACGAAGTTATTAGTCAACCTACTACAAAAGATTTTTCTTTAATGTTTCTTTTATGGCAATTTCAGGAAGATGGAATTCACAGGGAAACAGGTGATGTTAAAGTCTCGATGAGTGGGGGTGCTGGCTCTGTAACCGAATACTCCGGCAGCAATTCGCCTAATGAGTGGTGGGATTATCCGGGCAAACCTTTGGTAGATTTTTCAAAAGTTGGAGCATACAGTAATCAAGGGCAAAATAGAATGGGTCTGGCACTTTGGTCCGATGCAAATTGCATTCCCTCAAGTTGGGGATCTGGTGGAGATTTCTGCAATGATAGAAAATCAGATTACTTTCCGATGCAAATCCGAATTACTATTGTGGCAGTTGCTGACGGACACTCTTTTTCGGGCTGGAATAATTATGTTTCTGGTGGAGGGGGGGGCACAGATATCACCTTTACTATTGATTTTTATAATGAAACAACTTCACAGGCTGTTCCTTCGACTTACGAATATAGCTATAACCAATCTTCCTGGACTGCAGGTTCCGGTAATAAATTAAATCTTACCCCCGGACAAACTGTTTATTTTAGAAAAGAAGGAACTACCGATGTGCAAACATTAACTGTACCATCACGTCCATCCACTCCTTCCTTCTCTATTGATTATTATAATGAAACTACGAATCAAACAGTTACCTCAGCTGTAGAATATGATGATAATTCTGGTTTTTCAAATAGTAATAGTGGAAATGGATCTAAAGTTGACTTAATTCCGGGAACCGATTTTTATTTCCGACAGGCTGCTACGGGTTCATCTTTTCAGTCAAATACTTTTCAATTAAATGTTCCCGATAGACCTGCCGCCCCTGGTTCTTATGGCATAGACTTTATTAACGAAACAACTTCGTCTAACGTGCCAGTAACAATAGAATATTCTAGTGATGAATATTTTAATAGCGTTCAGGATGCTACTGGCATTAAATTAGATCTTACGCCTGGCGAAAATTTATACTTTAGAATTAAAGCAACCTCTACTGCTTTTTATTCAACTTCCACATTTTTAGAAGTACCAGGGAGAACAACACCGAATTATGGGGTTGATTTGGTAAACATGACTACAAACAAACCTGTTGATGCAAATGATGAGCACTCTACAAACTCTGACATGAGCGGAGCAGTTTCGGGGACTAATGTTGTTCTTCCTTTAACAACTGGAGTAGATGTGTATTTTAGATCGAAGGCCACCGCAAGCAGCTTTGTCTCCAATATACAGCATCTTGAGGTTGCCGGAAAACCGGATGCGCCAAGTTTTGAAGTGGATTATCTTTTAGAAAAAACAAAAACTATAATACCCTCTACTGTTGAGTACGATGATAATATTGATATGACCAGTCCATCGTCTGGAAATGGTTCAAAAATAAACCTAATACCAGGGACAGATTTTTATTTTAGAGTAAAAGAGACGCAATCTGCCCCACCATCGAATATTTTTCAATTGGTAGTTGATTCTCGTCCTGCGGCACCAACCTCTTTTGGAGTTAATTATATTGATGAAACAACCCAAAATAATGTTCCAGCTACCATTGAATATGCAACCAATACGAACTTCTCTGGTGCAAATCCAGGCAGCAATTCTCCTATAGACATTACTCCTGGAAGTACATATTATTTTAGATATAAAGCAACTGCCAGCGCATTTGCCTCAGAGGATGTAAGTCAGATAATTCCTGCAAGACCTGCGGCTCCTTCAGTTGGAATAAACTATTCATTGGAGACCAGTAGTGTAGTTATCCCAGATGATATGGAATACGCTTCTTCTTCTAACTTTAGTGGATCTCAAATTGGAACAGGAGTAACAATCCCTATACTGCCTGGAAACGATAAGTTTTTTAGGTATATAGCAACAGACGGTCATTTTAGTTCAGCCACTTATGCGCTGGATGTACCTGCAAGAGGAATACCAGATTATGGGATTAATTTTATTAATCGAACAACCAATAAGGCCGTTTCTGCAAATGATGAATATTCTTTAAATAGCGATATGAGCAGTCCGTCCAATGGGAATAGTACAGCTATATCATTAACACCAGGAACAAGTTTGTATTTCAGGTCAAAAGCTTCCGCATCTGCTTTTAGGTCAAATGTTCAAGCACTGCAGATTCCCGAATTACCTGCAACCCCAAGTTATTCTATTGACTTTCCCGGGGAACAAACCAGTACAAACGTACCTTCCACTGTTGAGTATTCAATTAATTCAAACATGAGCCAGCCAACAACGGCATCCGGAACGAAGGTTAAATTAACACCCGGTACTGATCTCTATTTTAGAGTAAAAAGTACAGGTTCTTCTTTTGCTTCTGAACCCTTCTTCTTAGATGTTCCTTCACGAAGTGCAGCCCCAGGACCATATACCATTGATTATGCAAATGAACAAACCAGCAATGTTGTTCCTGCAACAGTTGAGTATTCATCAAACTCCGAAATGACCGGTGCAACATCTGGAAATGGGACTAAACTTAACTTAACCCCGGGAACAGATTTGTTTTTTAGAACAAAGGCTGCTTCAGGCTTTGCTTCTGCGAATTACCTTCTTACGGTTCCTGACAGACCGGATGCTCCTATTATCGGGATAAGTTATACTGATGAAACAACCAACGTTACTATTGGTTCTGGCACAGAATATTCTACTGCTGCTAATTTTTCGGGTGCTTCGAGTGGAACTGGAGTGAAAATACCTATAGTGCCAGGCTCAACCTATTATTTTAGAATTAAATCGATTTCAAATGCTTTTAAATCGCAGATTAAAACTCTTTCTATTCCCGCGAGACCATCTAATCCGGTTTTTTCTGTAGATTTTGTCAATGAAACTACCAAAGAAGTTGTTTTAAACTCGGTGGAATATTCCGATAAGAGTAACCTGGCAAATTCTATTGTTGGAGCGGGTACTAAAATTCCTTTAAATCCTGGAATAAATATGTACTTTAGAAAATTAGCTACAGTTAGTACTTTTAAATCTGGCATCGAGACATTGAGCGTTGCTAACAGACCTTCAACTCCTGGTTTTACAATAAATTATTCGACAGAAACAACTGTTGAGAATATTCCTTCAACGGTTTTGTATTCAGTAAATTCGAATTTTACAGGTTCAAATTCTGGAACAGGAGTTAAAATTACGGTTACACCTGGAACTACTCTTTATTTTAAAACAAAGGAAACCGCTAATTCTTTTGCATCTTCAGCTCAGATGTTACAGGTTTCATCGAGACCTGCAGCTCCTTCTGTGACAATTGATTTTCTTAACGAAAAGACTAATGAGAATATTGATAATACAATTGAATTCGCAACTTCCAATAGTTTCACAGGGGCTCAAATTGCAACTGGTAATAAAGTGAGTCTTACACCCGGAACTGATCTATATTTCAGAAAAAAGGCTTCTACCAGTTCATTTATAAGTAGTGTTACTTTTCTTGATATTCCGGTAAGGCCGACGATTGCATCTACTGTTGGAGACACAACAACTTTAAACCCTATTAAGGTTGATATTACATTTCCGTCTGTCGTTTCGGACTTTACAATAGGCGATTTATTGCTAACGAATGCATCCGCTCAATCTTTGACTGGAACATATAAAGTGGATATAATTCCAGTTGCCCCGAGAAATGTTACAGTTAATATTTTGGCGAATGCTGTTCCTACTGGAAATTTTGCTTCTGCCCAGTTTAAGACTTACTTTAAGAAATCGACTAATGTTTCGGATAAAATCTCTAATTCCGGAATTAGTATTTATCCTAATCCCGCTGGTAAATATTTCTATGTTGAAAGCACTAAAAAATCAGAACCTTCTATTCGTGTTGACATCTTCAACGCGTTAGGTACTCTTGTACTTAGTGCTACGATTGAGAATTCATCCAATAGAATTGATATTCAAAATTTACCGGTTGGAGTTTACTTTGTTAAGCTAAAAAATGGAGTTAATATTCAGACTATTAAGTTAGTTAAGGAATAATAAAGAAGATTTCTTCCAGAGTCTCAAATATAGAGCGGAGAGTAATATAGTAAGATATATACTTTCCGCTCTTATTTTTAACCCGTTTAATTATAAATATTCGAGATAATATCACAAAGTATTTCATTTTAATGTACTTCAAATCGTTGAAAATTTTACTTTCAAAATTGAATTATGTTAGACCCATCAATATCGAAAACATGCATTTTTATTAATTATTCAGGTTAGAGGGTCTTATTTTGGCTATATATAATGATGTTTGCATATACAATATGCTTTTTTTCATCCTCCTTGAAGAATAATAAATTCTTCAACCTTAATGGATATTCAAAACATTGCGATTGCTCATAAAATTCTGATATTTGTCTTGAAAATGATTGTAAAAAATAAAATTGAGAAACCATTTGGGCCTTCGGGAACTACTATGGGTTTATTTTTGTTTGTGGTCGGTATTGGCATCACATTCTTTTCGTTAGTTGGTGGAATAATTTTCATTATAGTTGGAGGTTTTGTTGGTTTTACCTCGACAATTACCCTGGTTGATAGCAGCCAAAGAAGAGTAAAATATGCCACAAACATATTTGGTACGCTTCCTATTGGTAAATGGGTCGCAATTGAGGATGGGATGAAACTGGGGTTGAAAAAATCGCATCAGGGCTTCCGGATATATACCCGTGCGAATAGCATGGATATCCACATTCAGGATATTCGAATTATGTTATTCGGACTAGATAACAAGCCAATTTTACCTGTCAATACATGTGATTCAATAGAATCAGCTAAAAGTGAATTAGAAAAATTAAGCAATCAATTAAAGTTAGGCATAATTTGACTTTGAGGCTCTCTATAATAATCTGTCCCTCGATGAAATTATAGTTATACAGACGCCAAGGAGAATACACAAAGTTGCACAGAGATAATTTACACCCAAATTATTCTGTAATATGCCTTTATTTTTAAGTGTCTTTCAATTCCAGAATCAATATAACATCCTCTTTGGCTTTTAATGAGACACCTTGCACTACAAGCGTATTGTTAACGTTTTGAATTATCGAAGACTGTTTATCAGCGCTTATGGATGGGAAAAACATTTGGGTTTTCACCACCTGCGCATTGGACAGATTTAGGTTGATATCGTTTTTAAGCGGTGACAATGTATTGTTCAGGACATAAACAAATACAGTTTCGCCGCATTTTACGGCATACGATTCGAGATTTCCCGATTGGGAGGTAACTTCTTCAAACGAACCGTTCCCGGCCTGAAGCATCTGATCATTTATTTTCCGCACATGTTGAAAATAAGAGGTCATGCCGCGTTCATCAAAAAATTCCCACCACCAGGTCATGGGCAAAATAGGAGTAGGGCTGAATAGGCCATACCAAAGTCCAATTTTGTAATCGTGATCCGATTCCTTAGCAATGGTCTTAAAATCGATATTCCAGTCCCATTCATATCCAAACTCTCCGATTACGTATGGTTTATTGAAGTTTTGAGCATACGTCTTTATAGTGGAAGCCAATCGGTCGGTATGTTTGTAGATATGTTTCTGATTGAAATCCATATAAGCCGAAGAGTTCATTCCCATAATATCGCGGTGCGAAATGCTGGTGGTAACGAGGTGGTTGTATGGATCGGTATTCTTAATGTACATGCCCATTTCGTCGTGCCACTGGGCAACTGCCGCATGAGGTATCAGGATGCTGTCGCTTCCGTTAAAAGCAGCATTGTCTATTTCGTTAAAAAATTCCCAGGCAGCAATATGAGTGCTATATCCCCAGCGGGCAATTATGTACCTCAGCTTATTCTTGTATTGGTTTTGGGCCTTTTCGAGTGTGAAAAATTCGGTAGGATTTTCAGCCTGACCGCCGTTTGCTTTGTTATAGGAGCTATGTTTCCACTCAGCATCCGAAATCAGTTCCCCGTGCCAATCGAGGGTAAGCATCACATATAAATCAAGTGAATCAATCATATCCATCAGTTCGTCCATACGTTTAATGGCATCGGGATTGAAATACTGATCGGTATTTTTATAGCGGTCGGTGCTCGAAATAGTTTTCCACTCCAAAGGAAGGTTCCACGAGCACATCCAGGTGCGAAAAAAATTGGCGCCATTTTTCGAGAGTGTGGGTAAAAGATAATCGTAAGTATACTTTGGGTCTTCCCATTTCCGAAATTCCCAGCCTACGTTCTCACCAATTCCGCGGAAAAGTGTTCCGTTGTCAAACCTAAAAGTCCACAGATTGTTTTTGCGTAAAAAGCCTGGGTTCCCCGATTCCTTTACAAAGAAAGTTCCGGTTTGCGATTGAGTTGAGATTCCTTTGGCATTGCACTTGAAAACAAATGTATAAACTCCGGTTTCCTGAGGAGTGAAGCGGGCTTTCCAATCGGATTGCTGTTCGTTTCCCTGAACATAGAAACAGGGCATAGCCACAGTCTTTCCAGATGGGGATGTAAGTACCATATCGAGGGTAATTTCTTTTGAGTTATAAGGATTGGTGAAAGGTGCTGTAAGACTGATATCCCATTCGGTCTTTTCATAAAGAGCGCCCGATTCCTTTAGGTTTTTGAAGCTGTTTATCGTATTTTGGGCATTGGTGGTTGTACAACCTATAAATGCGATAATAAGCAGTCGTAAAATTTTGTTTATTAAGTTCATGATTTTTGTTAATAAGTTTATTATGAGCGTATAAGATTCAATGTCGTTTAGTTAAGGATATTCGACCCCGGCTGGGGTCGCCTGTTTGTAGAAAAATTGAACATTCTATAAATATCTGACCCCGGCTGGGGGCAAACATCGATTCTTAACTAAACGACATTGGTATAAGATTATAAATTCTCTGTATAGCTTCTGTAAATTTTTTTACCTGGAGAAATAAAAAACTTAACAGGAGCCCTTAAATTTGAAGCCTGCTCAATGAAAGACATCGAATTATTTATTCCAAATATCGGGTATTGTCCCATGTCCACGCGGTTTAATAGGAGCCTGGTCAAATGGCTTAATTTTATTGGTGTGGATATCAAAAAGCTTTTTTGCAGTTTCCATCGTTGCCTCTACCTGATATTTATAAGGTCGGTCGGTGACATCTACAAAACCGCAATTGTAATTTTCGCCATCGTTACGCCCCGTAAAATCCTGGTCGGCCCACTGAAAATATGCAACACCAATTAATCCTGGATGTGCAAAAGCCCGTTCGGTATAGTAACGGTAGGCTATTCCACGTTCCTGTTGTGAGTTTACCTGCCAAAGCGATTGTGCCATTCCCCGGTCGACTGTGCCAAAATGGTATTCTCCAATTATCATAGGTAAATCTGTTCCTTCCATAATTTTATCCATAAAATCGGTTTTTGGATATAAATCATAGCAATTGAAACTAAATACATCGAACACTCCTTTGCAAATATCCAGAATTTCCTTACCGGGAACATGTCCAAAGCGCATACCCAGGTTTAGGTGGTTCGGATCGAATTTTTTAACGGCCTTGTTTACCGTTTCCAGAAAAGTGCGGAATGTGGCAAAAATAAACTGCTTACGACGTTCGGGGGTATCTCCTCCGGCCATGTATTTCTGAAGTGCAGTTTTAATTGGTTTGTCTCCTTTCTCGGCAAGTATCAGATCGCATAAGCGTACCTCCTGTTCCAGCCAGGATGGTTCGTTTCCTGTAAAATAGCCGATCACCCATGGATTATCCTTGTAAGGTTCAACAAAAGCTTTGCAGGCGGCATCTATTTTAGTTGAAAAATCCGGAGCGTATACATCAGGAAGTCCCATTAATCCGCTTTCGATCCCCAAGCCGCGCAACTGCATCATAAAAGGCTTTTGGTTTAAATTGGTCACCTCGCTGCTCGACCAGTTGGCAATCGTATTCAGTCCCCACTTATCCATTCGTTTAAAAACCATTTCTTTTGATTTTATTGGATAATCGTTGCCATAACGGCGGTATAAATTCCAGACCCCAAACGATGCCGAATTTGGGCGGTTAGGATTTGTTCCGATCCCTTCAGGGGGTAACTCTTTGTATAAGTTTCTGCGTTTATCAATATTTAAGGCATTACCACCACCACCAGGGTTTACGCAATCTACTCCTAGCGAAAGAAACAAGTATCCGTCGGGATCGACGAACCACCAGCGGCCCTCTTTTTTTTCGGTTCTGAAAAAACCGGTTCCCTTTTCTTTAGCATTCAGGTAGCCACCATATTTAGAGTAGTTATATATTTTTGTCGAAACGGGTTCAGCCTCTTCGGCAGCCCATTCTTTTTTCAGTTGTTCTAACGATTTTGCTTTTCCTTCGTAATCTCCCAGGTTCCATTGTCCAAATTCATCTACCAATGGGGTTGTCTCCATATACAAATCGCCCGGATCGTCTACCGAGAGTGCAATCGATTTTAGTTCAATGGTTGGATTGTTGATAGGAGCCCACATGCGAATTCCAATCGAATCGACCCCGGTAAGCGGTCCGCGTTTTCCTCCGAGGTTTATCCAACCTGTGTATCGGGGTTGATTAAACGTTGCCGCCAAATCCATGGCCGCATTCGGTAAAGCCCTGTAGAATCTTAGCGGTATGGCTAGTTTTATCCAGCCATTAGCGGCATAGCTCATTACCCGAAGTTCGTTGTACCCTGCCAATGTTGTGAATCCCACCTGAAAACGCTGCGAAGTGGTCGATTTAAATTCAAGTACCACAAAATTATATTCCTCCCAATTGGTGGGAAGTCCAGGAGTAATATCGCGAATAGCGATTTTTTGACCCGACACCTCTTTATTGCTGTCGAATTGAATTTTTATGGATTTTTGAGCCTGCATAGGATTGATAAATGCAAAACACAGAAATAAGAGGAAAGTGATAAGCAGTCTTGACGATGTTTTCATTAGGTTGAGTTGTAGTGATTAGATAGTAGTGTCCTTGTAAATATACTTATTTTATGCATTGAACCGGATGAAAGCTAAAATTTTAGCTAAGTACTTAATGACGTTCCGAATGATAGTTAAATACGATTGGAAAAAGCCTCTGCTTTTTGATTATCAAACGATTTCTCCCACTTGGCCATTACCACGGTTGCGGTGCAATTGCCAATAACATTAACGGTGGTGCGGGCCATATCCATCAATACATCAATTCCAAGAATCAGAAACACGGGTGTTAGCGGAAGACCAAAACTTGTGAGTGTTCCCAATAAAACTACCAGCGAAGCACGCGAAACACCTGCAACACCTTTACTGGTAAGCATTAAAACCAGGCACATGGCAATTTGCTGCGACAGGGGCATATCCACCCCAGCCACCTGAGCTACAAAAACACATGACAGCGACAAGTACAAAGTGGTTCCATCCAGGTTGAAGCTATACCCGGTAGGAATAACAAAAGCGACAATTTTACGGGGAACCCCAAATCGTTCCATCGATTCGAGCGCAGCTGGCAGGGCCGATTCGGAATTTGCGGTAGCAAATGCAATGGAGGCAGGTTCGCTTAAAGCAAGTATAAATTTCTTAACAGGTATTTTCAGGATTAAAAGGAGAGGAAGAATTACGGTTAACAGAAAAACGATTAGTGCAACATATAACGTAGCCAGCAATTTAAATAGCCCTGCAAATACGTCCAGTCCCATATGTCCTATCGTATAGGCTATGGCTGCAAAAACAGCTACTGGCGCAAAATACATGATGATATTTGTGAATTTAAACATTGTTTCGGCTAAGCCTTCAGTAAAGCGAAGCATAATGTAGCGATGCCGTTCATTCAATTTGGCAATTGCAATTGCAAAGAGAATACTGAAAACAACAACTTGAAGAATGTTGCCATCAAATATGGCTTTTGCAATATTCTCAGGAACCATATTTGTCAGGAACTCGGACCATGTATGTACTTTGGAGGTTAAAACCGGTGCATTTGCTGCAACCGGCAACGTCATCCCCACACCCGCTTTGCTGATATTAATGGCTATAAGCCCGATAACCAAAGCAATGGTAGAGACAATTTCGAAATAAAGGATCGATTTCCAACCCAGTCGCCCAACTAGCTTTAAATCATTATGTCCGGCAATTCCATTCACTAAAGTGGCAAAAATTAAAGGTGCAATAATGGTTTTAATTAATCGAAGGAAAATTTCGCTTAAGAACTGGATATTTTTGGCAATTTGCGGAAAATCATATCCAAATTCGGCACCCGCTAACATGCTGATCAATATCCAAACGGTTAACGATTTACGCTGAAATGCCAATAATATGAATAGTAAAACAGTAAAAACACGAAAAAAAGTAAAAAGCTGCGGATTAAATTGAATAAGCTTATAAGAGATGAGCACAAAAAGGATAGCATTAATGCTAAAAAAAGCCGCGCAGGCAATATTCAAAAATCGGACAGTGAGTTTCATTTTTTCAAGCTCATTAATGTAAAATGTAGAATAAACAGATTGATTATCAGATTGCCAAAGTATCTTCTAGTTTAGAACAATTAATAATTCTGTCGCTCTGCCTATTAACGACCTCAAGTTAATAATTTATGTCATATTCTGAGCATGTATGGGATTTTCCCTAAAATAAGCCAAATAGGTAGGCAGCTACAAAGTACGTTTGTAGGTTGTAAAATGCTTTATTTTTTAAATTATAAGTTACTCCCCTTTTGAGTTATTTAAAAGCGTACCACCAAGATTATAATCCTGGGCAGCAGGTAAATCGGATTTTCCAACGCCTTTGTTCATCAGTTCTTTGAGTTCCGGAAGGTATTGATTATAAAGATCGCGGGGAAGAATCTGATGTTTCATACAAACAGAAGCAGCCATTCCAACCACTTCGCCCATCATACCTGTAGTACGCATTACCCTTACTGTTCCCAGGGCAACATGTGTAACACTAATGTTGCGCCCAGCCATAAAAAGATTGGGAATGTTTCTCGAGTAAAAACAACGGTAAGGTATAGGATAGGGATAAATTGGTTTATGTTTGGCAATAGATAGAAATTCGTTTTCGGGGAAATGTTTGGTATTTTCAGGATCGGGGTAATGCAGGTCGATGGTCCAGGATGTTGATGCAGTGCCATCAGGATATATCGTTTTGTCTGTTAAATCCTGTTCCCTGAGAATAAAATCGCCGGTTAAACGACGCGATTCGCGTTTACCTGCTATATATGCTACCCATTTCAACTCGCTGTTTTTATATGTATCCTTAATGGATGAACGATTTTTCAGGAACGACCAGTTTGAGAATACTACCATTAACCCATAATCGCGGATACGCTCAAAATCTTTAATCTGATTGTACTGCATGCCTGTTTCCCAGGTCCATTCGCCCAATTTTACCTTTTGAGCACTATTCTCAGTGAAAGGAAGTGCCCAGGTAATTTTGGGGAACGACGAAGGTTGAGAAGTTTCTTCCGAATACCACTGCACAGATGATCCCATAGTCATACTATCTTTCCTTTCGGGAGCAGTAGGTTCATTAAATTCGTTACGGCTTTCGCGACCCATCATAAAATCGGCACCTGCAAGGGCACCAATGGTTCCATCACCCGTGCAATCGGCAAACAAAGGTGCCGAAAACGAAAGTACTTTTGCATTTTCGGTATTGATAGCTATAACCGAAATAATGCTGTTTCCGTTTTTGGTAATGGCATTTGCCCTGTAATTTAAAAATAGGGAGATGTTCTTTTCTGCTTCAACAGCAATATATTTTTTCTGATCTTCGTAATAGGAAGCTGGTTGAGCATTTCCACCTTTAGTCGGACCAATTTCGTTTACCAGGTTACCTAAAGCAGGATATGGTTGCAGATTAATTCTTCCTCCCAGGTGAACCCTAACTTCCGAACTGTTGTTGCCCCCCAGTACCGGCCTGTCTTGAATCAATGCAACTTTTAATCCTAATCTTGCCGCCGAAAGTGCAGCACAGGTACCTGCCATTCCGCCGCCAACCACTACCAGGTCAAACTTACCTGCTTCTATGGGTGTTTGCGGCAATTTCAATACTTTTTTGCGAAAAGCCGCTAATTCGATCACATTATTGGATGGTTTGAAATAAGGATCGGCTGAAAAGACTATTGCATCGCATCGCCCGTTGAAACCGGTAAGATCATGCAAAGTGAGGGTGTTATTACCTTTATTAACCGGGATTGTTCCTCCGTATTGCCAGTTCCACTCCCTATCCTGGGTTCCGAATTCAGATGGTAAGGCTTTACCGTTAACCAATACCTGAAATTTTCCAGGTGCATCTTTATCAGTCCAATATCCAGCCCAATTGTGGGTGCGAACAAATACACTATATGTTCCTTTAGCAGGAAATGATAAAGTGGTGGATGCATCTTCAACAGGTTTTCCCAATCCATGCGCCATCAGAAAAGGCGAACCCATCTGATCCATAAACTGCTGATCGATTACCCACCCCCCTTTCTTTTGAAAATTTTCGGATTCGATGAGTATCACTTTATTTTGAGCAATATTACTAGAACAGAGCGATATTAACAAAATCAGAAGAAATATTTTATTCATTAGGTTTTTTTAGATTTTGAAATATAAGGGAAATAGGGTAAAGATTGATTTATTGATGCTCATTTTTTTCTCACTAAGAACTCTTTTGTTTGATACATTCCACTAAATTGGTTCATTTTCAGGCCAAAAAAGGAATACAATGACCTTGGATTTTCAGGATCGTTGTATTCGAATACTATTTGAAGTTGGGGATTTTTACACGAATAAGCAACCCCCTAAGCCCTCCGTTTCGTAGGCGCTTTGAAGCTTTCAGGAAAAAATAAAACCAGAATTTTTCCAAGTTTTTTAATAAAACCCGATAGTCATATTATTTATAAAGCGCAGATGGTTTGTAAGAAATCTAAAGTGTTGAATAAATATACTTTAAAACCACTCTGCGAGCAGTTTTATCTGCTTCAAAATTTAATGCTTCTCCCGAAAGCTTACTCCAAAAATCTAAGGTGGATTTACCTGCCGGTTGATCTAAACTGGCGCTCCATTCAGGGATATAGCCTTTCAAACCCATAAATTCGGCCATAACAAAATCGGGATCGTTGGGCTGAATATCTCTGAAATATATTAGTGTTGCTTTTTGTTCGAGTAAAAGGGCTTGAAGTTTCCCTGCAGAAACATTTCTGAGCTTCACCTGTTCGTCAATAGCCAGAGAAGCAGCAATTCCGGCAGCTTGGCCAAGTGCCATCCAACAGGGTTCCATTCGTAGTGTTGAAAACCCAATATGACTGCCTGATACAGGTACGGGTATCAAGAGATTATCTACAAATTTTGGAACTATAACTCCGTAAGGAACTGTATATACAGCAGTAGGATAGCTTAAAAAGCCATCGAGGTGAACGCGGCCTTCTTCCCGTTTACGAACAGCATGGGAGTCGAGGGCATAATGACTTGCGGTAATACTCGTATTGTGCAGTGGGGGACGACTACCGGGGGTTACCGGAATAGCATCTTTGGCAGTAAAGAAATACATTCCATCGAATCGTCTTCCCTCACGTATATAAACTTGTCGGGGGAAATTACTGTTATCTATATATTCATCTTTAGCAAAGCCCCATTCCTGACATGCTTTGCGAAAATGTTCCGGTAGTTCTTTATCATTCTGCGAAAACCAAATTAGTCCCAAGGTATATTCCTTCAACCGTTGAGCATATTTATCTCGCCACTTCCAGTCCGATGTTGGCCAGGGCCAGTTTTCCTCCGGTAAATCGGTTGAAAGAAACGACTGATGTTGATTATTGGCGTCGGTTTTAGAATTCGGTAGCGGAACCATATTTGTAATTTTAGCAATTCCCCATTTGTCGCCAGGGATATTTGAGGGATTACCTTTTGCTATATTTTTTCTATTTTCTTCTATCATGGAAGGTGTCACATTCTTCATTTCTATTCCGGTATGATTACCTGTCCAAACATCGTTAATTATCGATACATATTCGTTCCGGTTAAAATTGACCGGTTTGTTTATTGTTGTTCTGTTAGCAATATTGTTTGTCAGACAAAGTCTGTAATTATAAGCCTGAACTGCATTGTCGGCCTGAAAAGTTGAACCGGTACCTTCGGAACCGCCCCAATATTTATAAACACGACCGGCTCCAGGTTCTTCAAACAGCTCTTTACCCTCTCTGCCTGTAAAAAAAGGAACATTTGCAGCTGCTGCTAAATCGCCTTCATAAGTTGCATCGATAAAAACCTTACCCAGATATATTTCCGTCGCGGAAGTTGAACGGTTCAGAATTTTGATGGAAATAATCCGATCATCACTTTTCTGAACATTTACAGGATCGGAATCAAATTGGCGCATTTTAAGCACCGTAATTCTGTTTTTCTGTTCCTCCAGCATTTGTTCAAAAATCATTTCGGCAACCGATGGTTCAAAATGATAACCTTCGCTGCATGCTTTCACCTGTTCAGAATTTTCTCCGTAAGCCTGAATGTAATGCTTACGGATACGTTCAATAAACTCAAGGAATAAACCTGTTGTTGCTCCTCTGGTAGCAATGTCGGTAGCGCCAAGACCATTGGCAGGCAGTCCACCGATATGACTCGTACGCTCAAGAATTACAGAGCTCTTTCCCTGGCGGGCTGCCGATATTGCCGTCATAATACCACCCGGTGTACCTCCCACAATTACAACATCGTATTGAGAGAATGCTGTATTCTGAATCAGAATCAGAAAAGTTGCAAATAATATTTTTCGAATCATTTGTTTGAAGAGTTATAGATTTTATTTTGTTGCTTTCAGTAATATGGCATCTACCACTAAAGGGCTATTTTCATCGGCCGATTTAATGGATATTAATGCTTTTCCGGGCTCGAATAAAAATGTTCCAATTGGAGCAAATTCTCCATGAAATTTTCCGGGATCAAGTTCAAACGTAGACGTATTCTTTTTTCCCTGAAGCTGAATGATTACTTTCCCACTTTTGTTATTGGAAAGGCAATAAATAAATACGTCGTACTTCGCAGTTTTTTTAATAATAGGATTAAAAGTGACCAGGGTTTTCTCATCCGGCTTGTCAGACACTAAGTACGAGGCTCCATACTGTCCCATCCACGAACTCTTTTTCTCAAACGTCCCCATTTTGTTTATAAAGGACGAATCGGCATCATCAATAATGATGTCGGGAATGGAACCATCCAGCAAAGGATCTTCAGTTAGTTTCGCCTGAATTTTTTTAACATCTATATCCTGGATTGCCTTTTTGGAGTTTATGGCTTCAACTGCTGCAACTGCAGACGATTGTGCCAATACCATAAATACTGGTTCCATACGAATTGAACCATAGGCAATATGACTGGCCGAGAGGCATACCGGAACAAGGAGATTCTGGCATTCGTTTCGTTTGGGAATGATAGCCCGATATGAAACCGGATATGGCGGAAAGCCTCCTATTTCAACATTACCTTCGTTTTTAACTTCGCCATTTACCACTATCCTTTGAATGTTGTGCGAATACATGGTATAGGCAGCCATACCCACTTTATCGGTTATCTTTTCTTTACCGGTACAGTTGTGTTCGGTCATTACATATTCTCCAATCATGCGTCGGGCTTCCCGAATGTATAACTGAGGCGAAAAATTTTCGGTGGTGATGTACTCATCTTTTGGGTATCCCCATTCCAGCATTTGTTTTCGTAGCGTTTCGGGAACCCGTGGATCGTTGCCAACAAAATAGAGCAGGCCCTTTGTGTAATCTGTGTGGAAATCTATAATCCTCCGGCGTTCTGCATAAGATGCTTCCGGATAATCCCAGTTCATACCAATCGCATCCGTCGAAAATCCATTCCGGTTATTAATATCTGTTTTCTGGTTGGGCATAATGCTCCAGATAAAATAATCGTTCAATGTAGTTTTGCCGGTTTGCTTCATTTGCCGAAGCAGCAGCTCGTACCGGGACGAATCGTAGTTAACCGGTCGGGTGATCGGAATCAGGTTTTTTGGATTATTGGTAAGGCAGATTCTATAATTGTATGCCTGTACTTTTTTATCACCGCTGCCATGTGGTGCCAATGTTTCATTCGAAATACCCCAAAGAAGCCCACTGGATGGATCTCCCTTAATTTTGTAAGGATCGATGCCATCGGGAAACTGATGCCCCTTCATCAACTGCACTCCATTATAGGTTTCCCCGTATACGCTGTTGGCTTCGCGTCCCAGGGTATAGGATACTTTAGCCTGTGCCATCAGATCGCCTTCGTAGCTGCAATCGATATACATTTTGGCAGAGATAACCTGATATGTGATCTTTTCAGTGTTTTCTGTGTCTTCAAGCGTAATAGACTTAATCCATGTTCCTTCTTTTGTAATAGTATGCAGCCGATGGTTTTTTAGTATAGTAATTTTTGCTTCGTTAATATAATCATTAAATATCTGAGAAGCCGCTTTGGGTTCAAATTGCCATGCTTCCAGTTTGCCGTAATATGATCCCAGGCGACGGTAAAAATCGCGCGCTAATCCGGTGATAGCATTCTTATTGCCGATATCGGTTTGCCCCAGCCCGCCTGTTGAAAGTCCACCAATGTTATTATCGGGAACAATAAGAATGACCGACTTTCCCATCTTAATAGCCGAATAAGCAGCAATAACCCCGGCTGAAGTTCCTCCAAAAATGCAAATATCATATTGTTGCTGTTTAACAGGTGCTGTTCCGAAAATGCTAATTCCGGCGCAAATCAGTAGCATTGAAATTTTCTTTATCATAAATTAGGTGTTGATGGTTTGCTTTTATAAAGTAAAGCAGAAAAACAAGGACCTGCCGAGGCAGACTCTTGTTTATAGTATGTCTTTGCATTTTTTCATCGATATGTATTCAATGATTGCTAATAGCGTTAAAATTTCTATTTTTTAGGAATTGGTTTCCAGTTACCAGGTATTTTAAAACCATTGCTTAAAATCCCAATCCCGGTAATAGAACTGAGGATTAACAATCCTCCGGAAATAATACGAAGCGATAGTTCCTCGGAGAAAACGGTTACTCCTAATAGCACAGCAAAAACAATTCGTGCAGCAGAAATGAGCGAGCCTTCACGGGCTGAAATATGCTTATAGCCTACCGTGATAAAAACCTGTCCCAGAAAACCGATGATTGCAGACAGTGCCACATACAATATATTTATTCCGTGAGGAACTACAAAGTTTGGAATTATCAGCAGCGAATTTATAACTAACCCAATCCCCATAAGATAAAAAAGAATTAAAATGGCCGAATCGTGTTCCCGGGCCATACGTAAGGTAGTGACTCCAAAAGCGGCCACAATGCCCGATAGTAATCCCCAAACATCTCCCTGGTTAATATGGTGAAAGTCGGGATGAATAACCAGGTAAATTCCTATAGAAGAAATAATTAAAAAAATATAGTTGATTTTTTTCGTTTTGTTTTTTGAGAATAATGGTGAAATTATAAAAATAAAAATAGGGTAGGTCATGTTAAGCATATTGGCATTGGTAATAGTAGTATGCTGCACTGAAATAAAAAACAGCAGTACTGCGGCAGTATTTAGTATTGCCCTCCAAATGACAAGGTTTGTATTAAAAGGCTTTAAAGGAATATGCTGCTTATAAACGGTATAAGCAGATGCTATAAACCCGATTAAAAACCTGAAAAATGTAATTTCAATGGCCGAAATATCGGAGCTATTCGTAACTAGTTTTGCAAATACCGTTGCAGAGGCAAAACATAATTCGGCCAGCAACAACAAACCTATCCCTTTTAACATGTATATCCTTCTCTTTCTTTGAAGTAATCAGGCAATGGTCAACAATATCAACTTAGGATTTCGATGTAACTCGTAACCTGTAACCTGTAACATGCAACAATCTTTATTTCGTCCCAATACCTGAATAATAGCGCATAAACTGAATTCGTTCGTACGATGAAGCATCTTTGCTTTTATATTGATTCATGCTTCCTGCAAACTGGTCGATATAATTATAACGGTTTTGTTCCATCCAAAACTCAATTTCGGAAAGCATTTTTGGGATTACTTCAAATCCGTTTTTATAAGTGGTAGAAACAACCTGAACACCTTTTGCACCTGCTAGTAAAAGTTTAATGGCGGTTTTTCCATCGTGAATTCCTGTAGCACCGACCAGATCAATAGAGGTTTTCCCCGAAAGAATTGAAATCCACCTTAAGGAGTTCGTAAACTCAGTGGGTGAGCTGTAAATGCTTCCCGTCGAAATTTCCATGGTATCGATATCAATATCCGGTGAAAAGTATCGATTAAAAAGGACCATTCCGGATACCCCTTCTTCCTGCAATTTGCCTGATAACTGAGCCAGGTTGCAAAAATATGGGGATAGTTTTACTGCAACGGGGATATTAACAGTCGCTTTAATTTTACGAATCAGTTCAATATGCAGTTTTTCAACATCTACAGCCGATTTGTTCGGATTAGCATTAAGTACTGAAATATTTAATTCGATCGCATCTGCTCCTGCTTCTTCAATCTTTTTTGCAAAATTGATCCACTCGCCCGATGTTATACAATTAATACTGCCTATTACAGGTAATAGGGTTTTTTCTTTCACTTGACTAATAAGATTCAAAAATTTGGAAACGTAATCGATTTTAACGTGATAGTCAATGTAATCGAGACTTTCCGATCTTTCAGTATATATAAATTGATTTTTTTTAGCTAACCGTAATTGGTTATCTGCATCTAAAATTATTTGTTCTTCAAAAATCGATTTCAGAACTACAGCACCAATACCGTTTCTTTCCAGATTTTTAATGCTTTCAATATTGGAGGTTAAGCCAGAGCTTCCTGCAATAATGGGGTTGCGTAATTTGAGCCCCAAATAAGTCGTGGTTAAATCAGCCATACTTTTTATTATATTTCCTTAACATATTGTTTTACATATTCATTCATAGCGGAGGCGGCTTTTCTACCATCGCCCATGGCCAAAATTACTGTTGCTCCTCCACGGACAATATCTCCTCCAGCAAACACTCCGGGGATACTCGTTTCCAAGGTGTTTTCGTCCACAACTAATGTACCCCAGCGAGTAGTTTTTAATTCGGGTAACGATTTGGAAAGGAGTGGGTTAGGCGAAACCCCCACACTAACAATTACCGTATCTACATCTATAATATACTCTGATCCTTCAATTGGAACGGGTTTTCTTCGACCAGAACTGTCGGCGTCTCCCAATTCCATTTTCTGAACTTTCACTTTTGAGACCCTTCCATTTTCATCAGCAAAATATTCCGTTGGGTTTTGTAAGCAAAGAAATTCAATTCCTTCTTCCATAGCATGTTTAATTTCTTCTTTACGTGCCGGCATCTCTTCGAGCGACCGTCGGTAAATAATCATAGCTCTTTCGGCTCCGAGACGTTTAGCTGTTCTGACACTGTCCATAGCCGTGTTGCCGCCTCCAATTACGGCAACATTTTTTCCACTTAAAACAGGGGTATCAAAGCCCTCGCGCGAAGCCCCCATCAGGTTTATCCGAGTTAAGTATTCGTTAGACGAAAAGATTCCGACAAAGTTCTCTCCCGGAATATTCATGAAATTGGGCAAGCCGGCCCCGCATCCTATAAAAAAGGCTTTGTATCCTATATTGCGTAGTTGTTCGAGGGTTGCTGTACGACCTACTAAAAAATTCGTTTCAAATTTGACTCCCAGTTTTCGCAGGGTTTCAATTTCAACATCGACAATTATATTGGGGAGGCGAAATTCGGGTATACCATATTTTAATACGCCACCAATTTCATGCAAGGCTTCAAATACGGTCACATCGTATCCCCATTTGGTGAGGTCGGCAGCTGCGGCAAGCCCGGCAGGCCCACTTCCAATAATGCCAAGTTTTATGCCGTTGCTTTTCTCTACTTCCGGAATTGAAACTGAACCTGAGTTGCGCTCAAAATCGGCAGCGAAACGTTCAAGGTTTCCAATAGATACAGCTGGTTTATTAAGTTTTAGGGTGTAAAAGCATTGCGATTCGCATTGCACTTCCTGAGGACATACACGACCGCAAACAGCAGGGAGGGTATTTGTTTCTTTCAGGACTTTTGCCGCTCCCAGAAAATCTTTCGCTTCAATTTTTTTAATAAACTTGGGAATATTAATATTTACCGGACAACCATTTATACAAGTTGGATTTACACAGTCGAGGCATCGTTTTGCTTCAGACAATGCCATTTCAGATGTCAGACCGATATTAACCTCTAAAATATTACGATTTCGTATGTTGGCGCTTTGTTCCGGCATATGAAGCCGCTCTATTTTGGTGCGATCGGCTTGTTTAATAGTTTTTCTGATTTCTTCGCGCCACGGTTGGTTTCTTTCTGAAGAAATGATATCGGGTGTAATCATAGGATTTGGAATTATTGAGTCAATGAAAAAGGTCCTTTTACGATGGCGTTGCGCTCAAGATCGCGGTAAGCCCCCAGTCGGAGTAATAACTCGTCAAAGTCTACCTGATGTGCATCAAACTCAGGACCATCCACGCAAACAAATTTTGTTTTTCCGCCAACAGTCACTCTGCAGGCACCGCACATACCGGTACCATCTACCATAATAGAGTTAAGGCTGGCCATTGTAGGGATGTTGTATTTCTTTGTAAGTTGCGATGCAAATTTCATCATTATGGCAGGCCCAATAACTACTGCTTCGTTTATTTTTTCTCGACCAATAAATTCTTCCAGTCCATGTGTAATAAGTCCTTTTTGACCATATGAGCCATCGTCGGTCATTATAATAACCTCATCCGATGCGTCGCGCATTTCATTTTCCAGAATAATCAGGCTTTTATTTCGGGCCGCCAAAACGCTAACTACTCTGTTTCCAGCTGCTTTTAAAGCTTGAGCTATTGGTAGTAAAGGTGCTACTCCAACACCGCCACCTGCACATAAAATAGTGCCGGTTTTGGCGATATGGGTTGCATTTCCTAATGGCCCAACCACATCTAAAATGTATTCGCCCACTTTTAGTTGGGCTAATTTCATAGTGGATAAGCCTACTTTTTGGACAATTATAGTAATAGATCCGTTTGTGGAGTTGCTTCCCGAAATAGTCAAAGGTATCCTTTCCCCATTTTTATCCACCCGAAGAATGATGAAGTGTCCTGCTTTTCTCGCTTCAGCAATCATGGGAGCTTCTATCTCCATTTTAAAAACTGATTCGGACAAAAATTCTTTCGCTAATATCCTATACATAGATTTGAATTCTTTGTAAATTTAATTTGGCCAATCTCAAGGTTCGAAAGTATTAAAAATGCCGAATTTACAGAACATTGTTATTGAATAATATTTTTTTGGAAGTTTTTTATTCAATTTAGATAAACATCCTAAGATGAAAAATGTATGATATTCATAATTATCTGATTATATTAAACATAATGTTTATTTGGCCTGTTTTTGAAATTATTTTATTGGTCAGATGTTTTGAATATTTAGACATGGAATTAAATACTTCTACCAAAACATTAGGGTTTTTATGTATCTTCTGGAAACCTACCCGAAGAAGTCGCGTATTAAGGCAATAATAGTTTGAACTTAAGATAAAGTGAAGTCGTCTAACGGAATTTTAAAAATATGCAGATAAAAATAAACATTTCAGAAGGTTATAACGTAAGAGAGCTTCAAATGAATAAAAGTGAGCTGGTTTTATCAGATTTTAAATCAATTAATCTGATTTCATCACCCAATAGGTTAAACTAATTACTGAAAACAATTAAAAATAAAATAATTAAAAACTCGGAAAAATGAAAACAACTTTATTGAAACTGACAGTCTTGATAATCGCAACCTTTTCGCTAACTAATATGTTTGGACAGCAATTGGGTACAACTGGCCTATACAAACATGGAACAAACAGCGCCTCAGCAGGAGCCGCAGTTGCCTCGGAAGCAACCGACTCAGTTACTGTTGGTGCAGTAATGGTTTACTATGTTGCTCCAGATCCTCTAATCAGTCCTTTGTACAATTTTACAGTTAGTCCAACCGCTGACCTAAATTCTACTTTTGGTTGGGTCGCTACACCTAATACAGGCGTATCCATAAATGCAGTTGGTGGATTTTCAACAAACTATAAATCAATTGTGTGGCCCGGAACACCCGCTTTAATTGGCCTGGATGTGGTTGAAACAGCTACCGCTGGTACTTGTCCTGGTTCAACCACTAATATTCCTGTTAGGGTAATTGCCAAACCTACTGTTACAGGTGGAGCAGCTCCTGCAGCGCAGTGTTCATCTACTCCGGTTGTTACTTTTAGTGTGCCGTTATCTATGACCACTTCGGTTGCCACACCAACAGCCCTTACTATCAACTATACTGTTTATAATCCTGATAATACCGTATTTAAAGCAGCATCTGATTTAAAGTTAGCCAGTGGTGCGACTTCATTCAATTTAACCCTAACAGGAGCAACTCAGTATGGCGCTTATAAAGTAACCATTAACACCGTGAACGACCATATTTCACTAAAATCTGCCGTTCAGGGAGTTGTAACTACCCCCGATATTTTATTAACAGTTAACAGGGTACCATCAACAGGTCCAATTTATCACGTACCTAATATTTAATAAGAACTTTATAGTAGAGTATAAACAAGTATATATCGTAAAAAATAACATATAAAATAATATACCATGAAATTAAGAACTAGAATTTTAATGTTAGCAGTACTTTCCATGTTTGGATTGCGTGCCATTGCACAAAATGTTGCCACACCTTCCGCAGGTGCTGCGAATGTCGAAACAGCAAACTCCGACTATGTAACAGTTGGAAGCAGGTTGCCATATTTCGTGAATACGGATGCAACTATACAAGGCATGACAGATGCAGGTACAATGAAAGCTTCAATATTCAGTTGGAATGTGACTAATGCCGCTGATGTTAATGTTGCTGGTGCTAGCATCCTGAATTACGCTGGTGCTGCCGCCGCACAGTACGATAAATTTAGGGTTCCAACAGCAGGAACCGGATATTTTGATAACGAAATCAGCATTTTATGGGGAGGCCCAACCTTTACTGCAGGAACTGCTTATAAAGTTAAGGTTGCTGAAAAGAGTGTTACCAATAGTGCAACCATTGAAGGTTGCGAAGATGCTACTCCAGAGGTAAAAGATATATTTGTATTGGCAAGACCAACTGTTGCTTTTGTTGGTACCGAAGGAGGTGGTTGTGCTACAGCTCCGGGGAGTAGTTTTAATGTACCTCTTACTGTAACAGGTTTAGGTAATTGGGATGTAACCTATACAGTATCTTATAATGGTGCCGCAGCTTCAGGTCCGGCCACTTACACCTTAACACTGGCTGCTCCGGCTGTAACTGATGCAAATGTTATAACCGAATCAACTTCAGCAAGAGTTACCGGTGCAACCGAAGGACTTTCCTATACTTTGCCTGCTGCTCAATTTGGATATTACGATGTTACCATCACAAACATTACCGATAGAATTTCGCGTAAATCAATGGTTCCTTTGACCGCAGCAGGTGCAGCCGGGACATTTAGAATCTATGTAAGCCCAACCCCAGCAACCAGTCCAATTCAACATATACGTAACTTATAATTTCTAGCGAATTGAAAGTGAAAATTAAAATAAAAGAATGAAAATATTAAGTAGTAAGTATTAGAACCAGCCGGGGAAATACTTACTACTTTCATGTAAAATTTAACACAAGCAAACGAGGATACTTCCAAAAACGGCCATCAGGCAAAAAACGAGGGATATCAATAAGGCAGATGAAAGTAAGGCACACACTCATATCAACTTTTT
>JFJP01037283.1_pt1 | contig 33589 bp, 28 predicted proteins | sample 431651 | NCBI WGS metagenome assembly JFJP01 (sample SAMN02602958, study PRJNA72255) | Microbial mat metagenome, whole genome shotgun sequencing project. | biome: fresh water; feature: sink hole; material: water; isolation source: purple microbial (photo- and chemosynthetic) mats found in... | reverse complement strand
TAAAAGCTGAGTAGACTGCCTATTTTTTATAATAAAAAAAGACAACCTATGCTCTCGGGTTGCTTAGACCAGCCAAAATTACGTACGATCAAATAAATGAAGGACAAACCTGACGTGAGACGCACAAGCTGCCTTAATTTTTTATTTAACCGAAAACGTAAAATATACGCATAACGTAATTATTTTTTAACTGATCTAAGCTCAATACTTATATCTATACTCTCATCGAAAATCAAGCGTAAAAAAAGAGCGGAACCTCCACTCTCATCCTCTTTAATCTAAAAGATTGATACTCTGCTGGATATCTAAAGCATTTTTTGAAGAGACGATACTTTCACCTGTCTGTTGTTCCAATGCTTTTCTTGCTTGCTTTGCCACATTACCTCATTTTTGTGCTACTTTCTTGTTATCTTTGAGGGTTTTTGGCTGTTGTTTTTTGGAGATCTCAGTAGTCGATGCTTCTGCTAGCATACTCAAGACCAACTCAAGATTGCTCATGTGGTCTCTAAGATTTTGTTTTTTAAGTCATTTCAATGCTTTATATTGTTTTACTGATCTATCAGACCATGCTTTGGTGATCTCATCGGTCAAGATAGCATATTCCAATCCCTCTTTCATACCTCTCTGTTTCCATTCATCAGTCAGTTCTTTTCTGATTTCTATACTTTTGATTCTTTGGTTGATCCATTCTTTGCTATATCATTTTTTGAGATAGGTTTGCATCGCTCTTTCAAAAGCTAATTCAGGGTCTTCAGTTTCTTCGATCCTCTCATATCCTACTTTTGCCAACCAGAGTTTGAAAGGTTCAGCTTTTGGCGATGGGATAGATTGGATTAGCCTGAGAATAGACTCTGTATCAGCCACATCAGTCATACGCATCTTACCATCAGCAGCTATCATTTTCAACCCGTTACAATTTGTAACGGTTTCATTTGCTCCTTCATCAAGCAGTCTTTTCTTGAGTACTCTCCAATACACTTGTGGATTTATACTATCGGTCAATATTTCAATCACATCAACCACAGAAAAATACCACAGTTCTTGTTCAGTATCCCAATGACGACGAACTTGTTTTTGATTAAACAAGATGATGGAGTTATCCTTTTTCATTATTAATTATAGTAATAATAAAACAACCCCTATACCATACCCATCCCCTTCTCGAAAATCAAGCACAAAAAAAAGAGCGCAGGGCTCACACTGGGGCAGGATGTATACTTTTATAAAAAAGTCTAGTACCTTTTACTTGCATTTGTAATTATTTTTAGTATACTAATGACGATATAATTCCTCGTATGTGGGCCTCCGTAGGTTGCTCGTAAATAGCATACGGGGTTTTCTTTTTATCAAAATAATTTATTTTCCTCTATTATTTTATTTTTGATAAGCTTGTAGTACGAATCATCTCCATGTTCTCGCTTTCTAAAAATAGTCCAACACACCGCATCTACAAGTTGCAGACATTTATATCTACTTTGATGATAGGATTCTATCAGTATATTAAGATTGATATTATGATCTTGCAAGGCTTTTTGAGTAAGATAGGTGTGGAAGTTTTGATTAAGAAACTTGTTGGTTTCCCTTTTAGCTACAACCAAATGAAGATCTCATAGAGGCAATAGATTTTTTGTAATAATCCTATCTAATAAAATATTGGTAATATAGTTATAAAGCACATGTTTTTCTTCTTGTAAATGAGTATAGATATGCTTCTTATCTACATACACAGTCATCAAAGATACATCAAGTTGATTAAGTTTAGATAATAGTTTTGTTCTTGTTTGTGGATGTTCTTGATGAAAATGTAAGACGCCATTACATCTCTTTCTGGCTGTTTTTGATAAAGAAGAAATTATCTTTTTTATAAGCACATCTCATGGTTTATGATCTTTTGTCATCAAAAAAGTAATAACAAAATAGCGACTAGTCTTTTGTTTAGAAAAATCAAATCATAAATCTCCACTTTCATCCATAAAAATATATGCCATCTCGATCATAATAAATAAAGTACCAAGAATAGTATACAATACCCATCCTCTTCCAGAAAATCAAGGACAAAAAAAAGAGCGCAGGGCTCACACTCTTGTCAGAATATATCGTATTTTCACAAGAAGTCTAGTACTTTTTGCTTGCATTTTGTATAGATATCTATATACTACATGTACCAATATTCACCGGGGAGTAATCCTGACTGGTGAATTTTTTATACGATTTTTTCTTTCCAATCAATAATAAAGCCCATACTTGCTAATGGGACTCATGGAAATTCATCAAACAACTCTTGAAGCTGATCTATGAAATGATGATTTGGTGCTATTGTATCTAAGAGATAATGTAAGATAAGACATACATTATAAAAATTTGGCACAACTTCTTTTCATCCATTTTCATTTTTTTCAATGATATATCTATGTTTAAAGATCACATCATTTACTCTAGGTTTAGCTGTATACTTTCTGTTTCGTAGTCTACTATGATGTGCTGATATATTTCTGATATTAACTAATACTTGTAACCGCCTCTCAAGATCTAACACATATGTTTGATAATACATTGCTATTTCTTTTGCATCGGTATCTTGCAATATACTGTATATTGTACTAATTTCTCATAAGGTAAGTTCTTCTACTAACATCCATCCTGGGAGATGTTCTTCTTGTACATACTTTTCATTATATGCTTTAACAAACATTGAAGCAGATTTTGATTTTTTTCATTTGATGATATCTAATGTTTTTATTGCTATATTATTTCAGTCTTTATCTAATTTTTCTTTAAATACATTTTCTTGTATATATCGAAATGGATTGTGATTTTTACACATTACAGTATTAATAATAGATTTTATAGATATTTCTAATTTTTCTATAGTACTTAACATAAGTAACCTTAACTTTCTATCAAATTTATATAATGAAATAACTTGATCAAAAGTTACTCAACTATAAAATTTATCTGTAGTTGTATCCTGATAATATTTACAATATCCACTTAATCTAAAATATCAGATATGCAAGAGATAATGTTTTGCTTTTTCTTCATCATCAAATATGAGATCTCTTTGTTTCAAAAGATCAATCATTTGTTGAATAGATAAAGTAGGTTTAGTAAATTGCATATCAAATACTATACCATCTCCCCTTCAAAAATCAAGGTCAAAAAAAAGAGCAGAACCTCCACTCTTGTCAGAATATATCCTATTTTTATAGTACATCAACAGAATAATTCGGAAATGTAATGACGAATTTTCGTTAGATGTACAGTACGACATTTACTAGCACCCTTGTGGTGTAGTTAGTCAAATAATTCTCCGAATTATTTAGACGGTTAACTATAAAACATTATATCCCTAATATTTTATAAGTTCTGGCTCTTACTTGTTGAGTAAGTACAGCATCATCAGACAATCTCTTCCCATAAGAAAAGATAAGTGTAGGAAGAGCATCAGTATAGTGAGGGAAACATTTTTCTACAATCTCTAGCATAATAGACACCGCAGTAGAAGCTCATGGTGATGCTCACAAGAGAGTTGCAAACGTCTTGTCTTCAGACACTATGACTTCAGTGCCAAATTGTAAGACACCTCCATCTTTTTTATCAGCCTTGATAATCTGTACACGATATCACGCTTCTTGCAATACCCAATCTTCTTGACGAGCATCTACGACATATTCACGCAACGCAGCGAGACGATCTTCACTACTTTGCAACACCTGATCGATCAGATACTTTGTCAAAGGAAGATTATGGATACCTGCTCACATCATAGCTAGGATATTGTACCAACGGATAGAAAACGGCAAATCCCAAAACGATCATTTTTTCAAAAATTTGGTAGTGAATCCAGCATAAGGACCAAAAAGTAATGCTTTCTGACCATCAATCATGCGAGTATCCAGATGAGGGACAGACATCGGCGGTGCTCATAATGCAGCTTTGCCATAGACTTTTGCATCATGTTGAGCAATAAGAGATGGATTGGTACATACCAACCATTGTCCACTGACGGGAAATCATCAGAGTCATTTTTTTTTAACTATATCTGCTTTCTGTAAGAGAGGTAATGCTCCACCACCAGCTCATACAAAGATAAATTTTGTTGTGATTGTTTTTTTTATTTTTTCTGCTTTGTTGTACATATTCACAGTCCACGTTGTATCAGGAGATTGTGAAATTTGAAATACATCATAACCCAAATATACATTTACCTTATTTGTACTGACCATATGATCTACTATCTGACGAGTCAATTTTCAAAAATCTATATCAGTACCAATATCCATATACGTAGCTGCAATTTTTTCTGTTAAAGTACGATGTTTCATTACAAGTGGCATTCGTTGTTGTATCATATTATGATCTTCACTATATTCCATACCATGAAAAAGATGACAAGACTGTAGAGCATCATAACGTGTTTTCAAAAATTTACTATCTTTCTCTCAAAATACCACACTACAATGAGGGATACGATGAATACATGGATCTGATACGGAGAGATATCATCTTTCAGTAAGCGTAGTCCAAAATTGTTTTGACAATTCAAAAGACTCTGCAATTGCTACTGCTTTTGAAATATCGATCGTGCCATCAGATTGTTCAGGTGTATAATTCAATTCACAAAATGCAGAATGTCATGTACCAGCATTGTTCATCACAGCACTACTTTCTTGGGCGATAGAATCTAAACGTTCTATAAGAGCAATCTTTAGTGTAGGATCTAATTCATGTAAGAGTGACAGTAAGGTAGCACTCATGATTCAAGCTCAGACTAGTACAATATCATAATCATATACTTCTTGGTTCATTACAATGAAAAACACTATATAAAATCATTCAATACTACTCTAAATATGGAGTAGTATCAAGTTATTTTTTGACATAAAAAAAAGCGGATGACGCGACTCGAACGCGCAACCAACTGCTTGGAAGGCAGTGACTCTAGCCAATTGAGTTACATCCGCAGGCTGATAATGAGTATAAATTTATGGAATACAATTTCAAGTGAAAATAGCAATGAATTAAGTTTGGGCATACCTTGACTTGAACAAGGGACCAATCGGTTATGAGCCGACTGCTCTAACCAACTGAGCTATATGCCCTTATAACCAAGGTAGAGACTTTAATATAAACAATAATGGTGGGTGATGCGGGACTCGAACCCACGACCCTCTGCTTGTAAGGCAGATGCTCTAGCCAACTGAGCTAATCACCCATAAAAGGCTTTAAATAATAATGGCGGTCCCACGGGGAATCGAACCCCGTCTAGAGGATTGAAAGTCCCCTGTTCTAACCGTTAAACTATGAGACCATAATTTGTTGTATAACAGAATAAGATGGCGGACTGGATGGGACTCGAACCCACGACCTCCCGCGTGACAGGCGGGCGTTCTAACCAACTGAACTACCAGTCCAAAACAAAATGGAGCCAACTATCGGACTTGAACCGATGACCCACCGCTTACAAGGCGGTAGCTCTACCACTGAGCTAAGTTGGCAAACATAAATACCAAACATACATAAACAGAACACTGAGCCCTGTCTGCCGACAGGCAGGTAAGTTGGCAAAACACAAACAAGTTGTGATTTATTTTTCAATAGAATTGAACATTCTAGCCACAAGAGATTTTCTTCTTGCTGCAGTATTTTTATGTAAAATCTTTTTCTTAAGAGCTTTATCTATTCTTGCATATACTGTATTGAGATCATCAACAGTTACAGGTTGTTTTTTTGCTATTTTCTTTTCAAAAACATGCAATGAAATCTTCATATCATCCTTAAATTTCTTGTTTACAATTCTTTTTTTTGCAGATCAACGCATAGCTTTTTTAGCTGAAGATGTTATTGGCATGTAAGAGTAAGAGTTTATAAGTAAATAAGACAATTCTCCGAGGATCGGACTCGAACCGATGACCCAGTGATTAACAGTCACTTGCTCTACCGACTGAGCTACCTCGGAATAAGATATTATATTCGGTAAGTTTTAAACGTAATATTATGTATAATAATTTTCTTCTGTATTTCAAGAGATTTTCTTATAATCTCGGAAAGAAGGGCTCGAACCTTCAACCTTCTGATTCAGAGTCAGATGCTCTACCAGTTAAGCTATTTCCGAACAAATCATACTATCTAATCAAAAGGAATTACCGGGAACAGGATGTATCTCGAGGAACGAGAGCACTTGAACCTGCACACAATCTACCAATTTTATCAAACAATAATCAAAAGGAATTACCGGGAACAGGACTTGAACCTGCACACCTTACAGCACTTGGTTCTAAGCCAAGCATGTCTACCAATTCCATCATCCCGGCATACTCTGTGTCATATATAATTTGCGGGGGCAGGAATTGAACCTGCTATCTTCGGGTTATGAGCCCGACGAGATACCGTTTCTCCACCCCGCAATAGGGTTAGAATATTAAGTTTTGGGGAACCAGGACTCGAACCTGGACGGACGGCTTCAAAGGCCGCTATCCTACCATTAGATGATTCCCCAATCAGAATGATATATGATATCTATCAGATTATTTTCTAAATCTCAAAGAAAATGTTTTGACAATACAAAGGATAATAGTATATATTTACTATCATATTGCAAGCGAAAATATGATTTTTGTCAGTATAATACATCATGCAATTTTTATATGTTGGTAGGCTCGATAAAGAAAAGTGAATACAATCTCTTATTTTTTGCATAGAACAATTAATTAAGGGAAAAACAGACTTTCATATTGATATCTATTGAGAGTGATCATATACATCACATATAAAAAAATTATCACATACGTATCCAAATTATATCACTTATCACTGACGAAAACATAAAAAAGAAATTATCTGACAACGATCACGTGCAGATTATTTTATCATGCCATCGAGTTTTCTAGAGACCTTTGGTTTGACAGCATGTGAATCACTCCTCTTATGAGTACCAGTCATAGGTAATAAAAAATGATGACTTATACCTTTTATAGACAATAATCTCGATATACAGTGAGCACCTTGAAAGCATGATGGTGAAAAACTCTATAATATACTATCACGATTACTACATGCAAATTTTTCAAAAGAAAACTTCAAACCACTTATTCAACATATCAAATCAACGTATACAAAAGAAAAACGAATAACAGCAATTACAAACATATCAAAAAACACAAACAATATTCTTATGGTCAGTGATTTTGTAAATTATAACTGAGGTGGCATAGAGACCCATATTCATGATGCATCACAACTATTACAAACTCATGATTATGCTACTCATATTTACTGACATCAGGCACCCATTGGCAAACGATCCACACTCAAAAAACTTATCATCATGATCAGTAGTCTCTGTAATATATGGGACACTTACAATATCACACAAGAGATTAAAAAACATACTATCTGACTCATATGGCGACATAGCATATCGAGAGTGATTGGGCGACTACCAGTGCGAGTCACGCAAGATACTACACAACAAATCATCACTCATCATGAACTCGGTTTATTTCATCCTTTCCCAAGTCAGACAACACACGAATCACAGATACCAGACGCTCGATCACTATCAGCTTTTGTGAAAGCAGGTCAGACAAATAACTTTTTAAAGAAAATAGCAATTGTGGGAAAATATATGATGATACGATGTATCCACAAACAGTTGCAAAAAAAGGTCAAAACCCATATAGTACCTTCAGAGCGAATGATACCTATGGTTCGTCAACGACATCCACAAGCGAATATTATATGTATACCTCACTTTGTTACTGTATGATAATTTTAGTTATTAGTACCACATGAATTATTGAGTTATTATCACACTTGCACTCACACTTCTTATAGTTCCACGAATAGGACTCAAAGTATTTAAAAAAATTGGAATTATAGAGCATAAAAAACGAGCAGATTATTACAAAAGACTACCCGTTCCAAATGCACAAGGAATAGCACTACGAATTACCTTACTGATATGTATAGCAGTATTATGATGGAGATTTTTGGATAATACCTATACACTCATCTATATAGGAGCATGAACGCTCTTAGCAATCTTATCAACTATAGATCTTTTTAAGCCTATACCATCTTGGATAAGATTACTATTACAATTATTGTTATTTGCAGCTATTGTCATCTACTGATGAATCTCTATCGATACAGTACGTATTATTGGAAATGATCTACCAATCCAATCTCGAATAGGTATTGTATGAAGTATTATATGGTTTGTATTGTGTACCAACGCTGTCAATCGATTTGATGGTATACAATGACAATCAAGCTGAGTCACAAGCGTATGAGCATTCGCAATATGGGCAGTCGTATCGTTTATAGTATTTCCTAGTTATGAACATCTTACTCCAGAAATTCTCAATCAATTACAAATCACGAAAATAATAGCACTATCACTTTGATTAGTATCATTAGTGTATACCTATATTGAATATAAACCACTGTGATTGATTAGAGACATTTGAACAACAATATATGGATTTTCACTCGCTTACCTTGCGTTGTTATGATGAGCAAAAGTAGGAATATTGGTAGTCACCTTATCTCTGGTAATGTTTGATGCAGTATGGGTCACTATCAATAGAATATTTGTACTCAAAAAAAATCCATTTAAAGGAGATTATACCCATCTTCATCATAGATTGATAGCAAACGGTCGAAGTAGATCAGAGATCAGACGATTTGTCTGGATACGATCATTTGTGATGACAATTTTGATGATATTACAATGAACTAGCAGTATCAACAAACGAATTATACTCATCATGATGGCACTACTCTTCTTTGGAGTCAATATCTACCTCTTTTGGATAAAAAAACTACCTACGGAGATGAAGGTAAATTTTAGTACCGATGAAGTAGAAGACCTCAAGATGGAAATATAGTATATGTATCAACTATCAGATATTTGGTTCCATAGCATAATATGGTTCCATTTTTTGTGTAGGAGAAAAAAGATGAGTGATCATACATTCTTTTCATAAAAACGATAAAACAACCTCTTCGTCTCTGTAGACGATATCAATCATACGGCTATTTCAAGCAAAAAACTCAGCAAAATCTTCTCCCACAAAGAGATCTACAAAAAAAGAAGAATTCTGACTATCTTGAGAGTGTTGAGAGAGACTATCATGTAATCCTGATGTTGAATACACAGTATACGTATCTTCTATAAAATCATAATATCGTATATTCTTCCTCTGTCCCATAAAGATATATCCATAACGAGGTAAGAATCACTCTCTCACAGCAGATCTATACAACGATAATTTATCAACAGTATATACTTTACAAGTATTATTTGACAAGAGAAGTAAAATATTCACTACCAAAGATCATACTCTCAGATTCGTAAACGATCATGGTCCATTTAATACGTACACCCTGTCTGGTAAGTATTTTTTGTAAGAACTAATACATACTTTTGTTAATTCTTGTTCGACATCACGAAAAGGTATGACATACGATTTTTCTCTATCATATAATATAATATTTTCTGTAGCAATATTGATAAACATAAGTATCTGAAAGTAAATCTTATAAAACATCATACTATATACACAATACCATATATAAGTCAATCTAATAGAACAAAAAACAAGAGATTTTTTTTGAACTCTCAGTAAAAAATATATAATGATATCATAATTTATCTCTCATGATAATCTATGAAGCATCTATGATACAAAAAAATATGAATCGTAATAAGCGTACTCATGCTGTGAATATTTTTCAATACAGCAGTCTATGCTGCAGATCCTGTAGCCCAAGAAAGTATGACAGATTTTGCATTTAATATACTATGATCCATTCTCAATCTCTTGTATCTTATTACCTTACCAATATTGATAATAGCAGGGAAAGCGATGGATAATTCAATGATTTATGGAGAATTTTTGAATCTTGATAAGCCATTGTATATGTTACGAAATCTGAGTAGAACATTTGCAAATTTTGCTATTGGATGAGTTATATTACGAAAAGTTGTACAGTATATATTCAATTTTAATGATAATAAAAGTCCAGCATTTTTGAAAGATCTTATGATAAAATCCGTAGGGATGGTATTGGCTATAAATTTTTCATGGTTTGCAATCGGTGCATTAGTTGATCTTTCTACTATAGCAACGTATTCTCTAGGAGCGATGCCATTGAGCATACTCAAAGAAACCAACAATAAAGATATGCCTATACTTGAAGTAGCATCATACCTAGATTATCAATCGAAAGAAGATGCAACAACAGCCTGAATTCAAAAAAAAATAGCAGCTCACACGTATTACAAACGAGGAAACATCAATATACCAGAATGTGACTATCACAAATCAATCATTATCTGACCAAAATATTTTCCAGATATACCTGGTAAACCAGAGATAAAATTTAATAACTTTGGCGATGGAAAACAATATTGTGCAGTTACGACACAGACTCTTGCAGATATTAGCAATCTAGAGAAATGGAAAACAGCAAATTTTCAATCAGGTTGAGTACAAGCTATATATAATAAAGATAGAAATAATTTTATGATTAATACAATAAATAAAATAATTACAACTTGAGATTGTATAACTACAGAAATTGATTGATGGGTGGATCTAGTAGGTCAAAGCAAACCAACACCAATGAGCGTGTCGCTATCACCAACAATAGTTAAAGAATTACAAAATACTCTCACAATAAGTGATGGGCAAGTAGGATCCATAAAGATGTGTAGTAATCTCAGCATCACTGGAAATGCATATCAAAACAACAATCGACAAACAGCTTTTATGCAATGACCGGGATGACAAGAACCTTACACCAGTCAAAATGGACTCACTATGAATACTCTCATCAACAAATCAAAAGGAATGGTCTGACCATTTATCACGTTGTATATGAGTTTATTAGATTTTTCTAATTTATCAATACAAGATACTGACAACAAAACAACTAATAGTACCCTATGATGAATTACAGAATTTACTCTCAAAGCCGCCATTAGTATTGCTCTTATTATACCGCTCATTGCTTTAGCAGTAATATTAATCATAAGGATTGTAATTTTACGAGGAGTAATTGCATTTATACCTTTGGGTATTGTAGTAGCATTTTTATGAAAAGAAATAGGTATGTGAGATACAGGACAAAAGGAAATATGAGGTATGACATTTAATAAAGAAAGTATTATATGACTGATATTTGCACCTGTTTTACCTGTATTTGCCATCAGTATCAGTATTATCATCTTACAGACATTGCAAATCGCTATGAAAGATGCTATTAGTACAGATAACAAGACATGGGATTTCTTTGGAATAGAGTTTTCTACAGACAATAAAAATACTACTTCGATGGATTTTTGGTGAATGCAAACTATCGAATTAGACAAATGAAGTTCACTCGATGGATGATCAGGATTTGCCAACTTTTTACCACGATTATTTCTCAATATATTTGCTATCTGACTCATGTGGACGATGGTAAAGATGTCATTAAGTGGAAGTAAAATTACAGGAGCAATAGGATGAAAGATAATGGATACAGGAAAAAATCTTCTATGAAGTATACCGATACCAGGAACATGATGATTGTGAATGAGTAGTATCTCAAGAATGCCAAAAATGACTGAAAACGCACTTGAAAGAAGATTTAATAGAGAAATAACAGATGATAATGAATGATACGACAAACGACTCAGTAGTGTCCTTTGAAACGAGAAACCAGAAAAGAATAAAGAAAACAGCACTGAAAATAACTGAACAGTAACAACCAATACAGAGATAAAAAATCAAGCAGAAGTGTCAAAAACATTTAGAAGTAAATTACCAACTCTTGATACACCAAGTTTTGATATATATAAACAAACAATAGCAGAATGAATAAAAACACAATGATGAACACAATGAGCTGAAGAAAGTAAGAAATTTTTAAATGCTGGTAGTGCAAGTCAAGCATGAGTCATGGCAAACTTTCTTAAAGATCTAGAAGATGAAAAACAAAAAATAGACAAAACAGAAATTGCAAAAATCACTGCAATACAACAACAAATTGATAATCTCTCAAAACACACTGTCACTGGATGATATCAAGACTTCCTCGACACAGCAGACAGAAAGAAGATCACAAATACAAAGATTAATGAATTCGTACAATATCTCAATAATCCTGATATCTCCAAACTCCTCACTGATCAATGAACAAAACCAAATCCATTGAGAGAACAAATCAAAACAGACTTCTGAACACAAATAGAATACAAAGACGGAAAATTTCAAGTAACAGCTAAGTAATATATTTATACTATCATCATCTATGTTCAGACAATCATCACTCAGCAAAATTATCATCTTGTCAGGTATATTACTTTTGAGTATATCTCCAGTTTTTGCTGATGATGCTTGTACATGAACAAATTCACAACAATTCGAATATTTTATAAAAGTTTTACTCAGTAGTCTCTCCCGATTGTGGCTACCATTGGCAAGTTTTGCTGGTAAATTGATGGGCAATGGGTTTATCTATGGAGAATTTTTTAACCTTGATAAGATTTTTTATTTGTTATGGAATTTTAGTAGAACGTTTGCAAATTATCTCGTCTGAGGGATGATATTGTATAAATTTGTAGAGCTATTATTAAGTAAATGAGAGTTTAATGGCAATGAAATGACCAAGTATGTCCTCAAAATGTGATGAGGAATACTATTGGCAAACATGAGTTGGTTTCTTATAGGAGCTACTATCGATATCAGCACAATACTTACAACTACTATCTCCTGATTGTCTAGCACATTTGTATCACAAGATACTACTTCCAGAGATAGAATGTTGTGAGCAATCAAAAACACCAGATGACAATATAACAAAAAAATAAATCTCTCTACAAAATGTGGTGATAAACAAAAACTTATAGAAGACTCTCCTAAAAACAAAACTAATGAAAGTAAAGTAACAGAAACAGATGAAGAAATATTGGATAAAATCATGCCAAATGAAGATAGTATAACCTGACCATTATTGTATATAGGGATAGGTGTACTGCAAGTACAAGACTTTATGTATGATGCAAAACAACCTGGAGACATTACCAAAGATATATTCATCATTGCGACAAGATTATCTATAATCTTAATGTTTGTTGTAATCATCATTATATTGATTATGATCAATATATTTAGGATAGTAACCATACGATTTGCAGTTAGTTTTGCTCCATTGTTGATCATATCTATGATATCAGGAGGAAATGAAAAACGAAAAGAAATAGACATATTAAAGAATTTTTCATTAAAAAATATTTTAATTGCTATATTTGCTCCTGTAGTGGCGGTATGATTGATGAATATCGGACTCATCGTGATAGTCATCATGCAATGATTTCTTCAAAATACAGATACTATACAAATAGACAATATAAATATAAATAATACAACACAATGATCAGTAATGAAAGTAGATGGAATTATGGAAACTATAATTCATTGAGATATATTATGACAAAATCAATGAACTCAAGTAAAAAATACATTTACAAATATCTTGCTCATTATATTTACTCTCTTTATACTCTATGGTATAGTACAAGCATTGATAAAATTTATGAAAGGAACCATATGAGGAGAAACTATAGAAAGTATAGGGAAATTATCTGGAACATTACTAAAATCAATGAAAATAGGTGGATTACCAAGTATCAATAGTATAAACTATGGATATGATAAAACAAAATCAGCTATTACTAAAAAACTAAGTGAAAAGTGAATTTCACTAGATTGATCTCAAACAGCATCAGATCTTAGACTACAACAAATAATAGATACAGTTGTGTGAAACCCTACCCACTTACACGAAACACAATATCAAAATATAACAGAATATGTTAAAAAAATCAGCAAGCAATGAAATATAAACTCAGATGATGAAAAGAATTTCTTTGAAATGTATAAAAAGACTGTCATATGACATTATAATAAACCAGAACGAAGAAAAGAAAAAATTACCCTATGAGGGATGAAATGATCAGAAAATTTGGAAGCATTTATTACAAAAGCAATACAAAGTAGAAAAAATCTTCCTAAGTTTGAAGAAGGAGAATCATTACAAAATTATATAACAAAAAACTACTATAGTAATAAAGAATTTTTCAAAGATCTCTACAATAGATTATGATGAGATTCAACAACACTTACAAAATGAGAAGATTTCCGAAATAAAGCATTCAGACGAGAATGAACTCCATAATACTCTCTCTTGAAAACTTATATTATATCACTATAAACTCTCTACTCTGTCAGGTTTATCTACTTTGGTTAGATTTGTCTACTTTGTAAAGAGTTTTCTTATTAATCAATACTTTATCACCTTACAACTTTATAAACCTTATGAACTTATATAATACACTCTCTCGTTCTCTCGAAAAATTTGTACCTATCGACCCAAACAATGTGCGTATCTACTCCTGTGGTCCGACAGTATATGGAGCTCCACATATCGGTAATATGCGTAAGTATGTCCTGGATGATCTTCTGAAAAATACGCTCAAACATATCTGTGGATACCATACTACTCATGTCGTCAATATCACTGATGTCGGACACCTGACTGATGATGGTGATCACGGAGAAGACAAGATGGAAAAATGAGCACGTAGAGAATGACTCACTGCACGAGATGTAGCCAAGAGATATGAAGAGCTTTTTCATGAAAATTGTAGAGCTTTACTTCTTGATCCCTTTGATGTCACTCCTCGCGCTACCGACCATATTGCAGAACAAATCAATATGATACAACAACTCGAAGCAAAGTGATATACGTACATCATAGCAAATGATGGAGTCTATATGGATACAAGTAAAGTGGAAAATTATGCCGTATTGGTAGGACAAAAACATATTGACTGACTGACTCAGTGAGCAAGAGTAGACGATGCAGGTAAGCGTAATATCACTGACTTTGCTCTACGAAAGTTTAATACAACAGGTCATAAACGTGATATGGAACGAGAAAGTCCATGGTGAATAGGGTTTCCTGGTTGGCATATCGAATGTAGTGCTATGAGTATCAAATATTTATGAAATCATTTTGATATCCATACGGGTGGTATCGATCATATACCCATTCATCACACCAATGAGATAGCACAATCACAATGCAGTTGCGCAGAAACTCCATGGGTAAACTACCGAGTACATTATCAGTTTCTTAATATTGATGGGAAAAAAATCAGTAAATCAGTAGGAAATATAGTTACACTTGATGAAGTATTTGAGAGATGATACAGTGCACAAGATCTTCGTTATTTTTTCTTCCAAGCAAATTATAGATCATTTCAAGACTTTACTCGAGAGTCCTTAGAAGCAGCAAGCAAAGGTCGTAAAAAACTTAAACTCGTCTCAGATGAAAACTATCCACGAGATGAAGTAGTTGCTCCTCTTCTGGACGATCTCAATACACCAATCTTCTTAGCAAATATCCAAAAATATGGTATTTCAGAGAGACTCAACACTATCTATAAACTCTATAAACCAGAAGAGATCGTAGATATACCATCTGATATAAGACAGTTAGCAGAACAACGCCGACAAGCGAAATTAAAAAAAGATCGAACTACTGCTGATACTTTGAAACAACAGATTATTGCTGCTTGATGGAATATCAAAGATAATAAAGATAGTTATGAGATAGTAAAAGATTAAAAAGAAAAAAACATCAGTATTCACAACACATGAATAAACTGATGTTTTTTTATTATAGGCTATATACTGTAGTTTCTCAAGTTTTGAGATCCTTGATCTGATATTCACCTTTTTCTAATTCTGTACTTCCAAGAATCACAGCATAACGAATTCACTTTTTATCAGCATATTCCAGTTGTTTTCAGAATTTTGCTTCTAGTGGATACAGTTCACATATCTTATCTTCAGAGATAAACTGTTGCATAAGAGACAACGTCTCTGAGAGAGTATCAGAGAAGTGTAAAAACATATAAGTATCATCTTGAACAATCTCTTCCGTATTCATATTGAGCAATATTTCCATTATCCTACTGGATGCAGACATACCTACTCCAGAAAAAGAATGCTTCTTATCAATAAAGTCTGTAAGTCTTTCATATCTACCACCTCAAGCAATAGCTCATAACTCAATATCTTCAGCTATGAAAAATTCTGCTACCATACCAGTATAATAAGCATGTCATCTTACAATAGGTAAAGCAAATTCTCGCTGTATATTCATAGAATTAAGATAGCTAGCAATCTGTAGCATATCGTCATATCCATCATATTGATCAAGCAACGAAAGATCTTTAGTGTCTATAATTTTTTTAATAAATTGTGATTTTTCTAAAGAAAGATTTTCTGACAACATCTTCATATTAGTTTCTTCATTACGTTTATATCGATCGTCTAATATTTTAAACACTTGTTTAGTATTATCTTCAGCTATATTCCAAGACGCAAGTAAGGATTGAATAATACGAATATGAGATATTTTTGCGACAATAGTTTTTTTAATATTCATGATATCAAATACTTCTTGCAAGGCTTTTGTCATTACTATAATACTTTCTGCGTCATACCATACACCTACATCTTGAGCATCTCTCCAAATCGTATCAATATCAAATTGTCGAAATTCTTTATAACGACCACGTTTTTGTCTTTCTCATCTTCGAACTGGTTGCATTTGATAACGCTTAAATGGGAATACAAGTTCTTGAAGATGATCCAATGTATATCTAGCAAAAGGTATAGTGAGATCAAAATGTAAAGCATAGTCTTTTTTATCTTCAATTCATTGAGCCAATCCATACAGACCATATACTTGTTTATCAAAAATATCTCCTCATCTACTCAAGATATCAACTGGTTCTACTGAAGGTGTATGGATATGACTATAGTTTCGTTGTTCGAAGTTCTTACGTAAGATATCAGAGAACTGATCAAAAATCTTCTGTTCTTTGGGACTATATTCAGGAAAACCACCAGGACGATACATGCTAGATAAACAACAAATTAAAGTACTAGAACTATAATAATATATCATAATAATTGCAAGACAACCTGATACTTTCTCTCTCTAAAGTTTATCTTGCAATAACCAAAAAAATATCTATATATGAGTATCTATTTTATATCTTCCACACATATCTATGGTCAAAGATCCTACACTTACACAACTTAAAAAACAAACTAAAAATCTTTGCAATGCATTTTTATTTCTCAATGATGCAAATGAGATATTTGATTTTCTCAGAGATATCCTCACACAAGAAGAGATGAAAGAATTCCAACAGAGAATGGATATCGCAGTCAGATTACATTACAAAACTCCTTATACTGAGATAGAAAAAGAGCTCTGAGTATCATCTACTACTATCGCAAGAGTATCCAAATATCTCAAATGACCTCATGGATGATATGCAAAGATTATTCAAAGAATGTATGAAGACAAAAAATAAATGTCATTGCGAGGCACGAAGCAATCTATAATAACAAAAAAACTTATACTATCTCAAACTTCTTATATTTACTCGTCTCACCCGATACCAGTCTGATCTGGTATTTTTTAATGTTCAAGAAATCTGATAATAACTCTATAATAGATTTATTTGCCTCACCATCAATGGGTTTGCTACTCGTATACACATGATAGATATCTTCACCAAACATATCTTGTTCCTTTTTCACAAGATTTCTCTTCGCTCATGGATGCGCTACTATAGATATAATCAAGAACTTATAACTTATAATTTAAAACTTATAACTTCTCATGTTTCTCCTCGCACTCTTCATCATGACAGTGTTTATGTGCTGATGCATGATGCGTCTCACAATGTGTCGTGCGATGAAGCCAATACTCACCAAATGCGATCAATACTCATGCTGATACTGTACCTACTATCAACCATGTCATACTGTGTTCATCATGATGTTCTCCAGCATGTTCTGTCATCTCATGGACTGTCTCCAACCCTGCATAAACATGGATAACTACATGATACAATACAGGAATATAAGTACAAAGAAATTTTTGCCAGACACGATGTGCGTATTTTTCTCTTAACCATCATGCTAACAATATAACTCATCGATACGATGTATGTAACACACCGATCAAGGTCAGAAGATTTGTTTGAGGAAACTCTCTAAAAATAATCAACACAAATATAATTTCAATCAATGCAAATAATCCAAGATGTAACAGAAATTGTTTAATAGAATTTTTCATAATAATATAGTAATATAAAAGTATTATTGTACAAGAAGAGCTTTATCTAATAGCTGGCAAATATGTTCTTTATCCATCTTGACTCAAATAATCACCAATTGTGTCACTCTATCTTTATTGGGACGATCTTTAATCTCAAGATATTCTTCTCGTTGTCCATTCATTTCTAGCTCTTGTTTAGTTTGTGCTCCCAACCATCTTCAAAAAGGTATAATTGAAACCTCCCCTCATGCAATAGCAAACTCAAATGCATTCGCATTATCATCAGCTAACCGACAGACACCTTTTGCCCTCACTACTCCAGGTAATCATTTTTGTAAGACGTTTCTTAACTGATTCATATCAAATGGTTGATACCTCGTATAGATAAACGATGATATTCCGTATTCCTCAGTCTCAGGCATATGTGCTGCATGTCATCATCATTCCATCTCTTTGACCCATAGTGGTGCTTGCGATGCAGTATCATAGTCAAACAGCCCAGTATCGACTATCTCATCTATATCCACTTTACCATGATTGGTGGTGATAATACGCGCATCAGTATTTAAAGAACGAATCACACTGACCAGTTTTGAGAGTTCATCCTGAGATACCATATCAGACTTATTGATTACGATGATATTGGCAAACTCTACCTGCTCTACCAAGAGATGACTAATTGTACGTTCATCTTCTTGATCATCAACTTGTCAGAGATTATAGAGACTTTCAGCACTATACAACTGTCTAAGAAAATCTTTCGCATCAACTACTGTCACCATCGTATCCAGTTTTGCTCGTTGTCATAGATCGATACCTGTTTCTTCATCAGTATAAGAAAACGTCTGTGCTACTGGCACAGGTTCTGATATACCAGTACTTTCTATGATCAAAGCGTCATACTTTCAAGTCTCGCAGAGTTTTTTCACTTCTTGGATGAGATCATCTCTCAGGGTACAACAAATACAACCATTGGACATCTCGACAAGTTTTTCTTCAGTCTGAGAAAGTTCTACACCATTTTTGATAAATGATGCATCGATATTGAGTTCTGCCATATCATTTACAATTAAGGCAACTTTTTTATTTCCTCTTTGTTCAAGAATATTTTTCAATACAGTTGTCTTCCCAGCTCAGAGAAATCAAGAGAGAACAGTAACAGGGATTGGTGATTTTGGCATAGCGATAAAATAAATTTTTAAATATATAATAAGATCTAGATATCAAGATTAGGGAAAGAAAATCTTCCCCTAAATTTTAGTTAAAAAATCTTTTCTGTTGCTCTTTCAAGAAGTCCATTTGATATGGATTTAATTCAACAATACTCTTTACTACATTGTAATATCGAAGATAAGAATCAATTTCTTGTGAATTCACATCAGGAGAACCTGAAATGATTTCAACAGGAACTGCTTTAGCAGATTCACACCAAAAAAGGTTTCCAGTAACGGTCAATACATCTGAATCAAATGTACGACCCATTTCTTCTCTATTCTCAAGAAATTGAAGAAAATCAGGAGAATATACATCTGCTGTTTTCACAGCACCTACTCCACAACTACAAGCAAAACGAATTTGTAAACCAAATAATTGATCAAATAATTCATTCACCTTTTGCATAGTGTATTGACGAAGATTTAACTTCTCCATACCTTCATGCAATAGTTGCGACTCAGTTGTTTTAACTCTTACAACTTTATCACCAATTTTTGATAAAATTGATAATGGATTGTAAGCTGTTTGAATGCCAACTGTAACTGCTGGCGTAGAAATTGTAGAGTAAAATCCGTTGATCATGCGATATGCAAGTTCAATAGGACCTAATACTTCATACAGTCTTGGAGCTTTAAAAAAACCAAGATAAGTTCTCAAATTTTCCAAACTCATGATAGGATAATACTTAAGAATTAGTTCTTCATCGCCGGGAGCAATAACACCAGTAAGAGTTCTAAATCCTTGATCATTAATAGCTGAGGTATCTTTAGTTATTTTTTGCAGGACACCTGACTGCACATTTTTACAAATTGTACACATAAATTTAAAATTTTGTTTTAACCCAAGCACTATTACTTGGATGATATAAGATGCATCATAACATCCTATACTACCAAATAATAATCATTAGAGATTCTTCAAACTCTCCAACTTCATCACTCTCTCTACCAAACTAAATCACTGATAATTATTCACTTCCTGATAAATATGAGCGATACTCTCCTTCACAGTTGGAGCAACTTTATTATAATCATAAGCAAACAATCCATCATCAAACGCTATACTTCCGATCACCTTATCACCAAACTCTTCATAAATTTGATGAGCATAGTCATTAGCTTGATACTTATTGACGACAAATCCATAATTAACATCAGACATTTCACAAAGTTTTTTGATCTGATGAGCAACTTTAATACTATTTCTACTTGGTTCGACAACAGTAATAAGATAATCACAAGCATGATACAATCAGAAGTTAATCATATCTACACCAGCAACTCCATCAACCACTACGTCTCGACTTCCTTCATCTAACAGTGTAAGATAAATCTTAAGAGGATTACTTATACCGTGAGCACAACGCCCACCAGATATCACATCCTCTGCTCCTAGTCAGACAATACCTATTTCAAGACTATCACTTTGACGAACTAGTACCTTTTCACTAAAATCATCCATATCATCTAAAAAGAATTTACAATGTCCAAGGTGTTTTTTGATAACATCTCTTGCTTTCGCTTGTTCTGATTCTTCAAGATATTGAAATAATTCATCATAGAGTCATTTAAAAGTAGGACTTTCAGAAATAAAATCATATCACAAGAGATCCGTAAAATCCATATTATGATCACTATCAATCGCACATACTTTATGATGATTATTCAATAAATACTGTGTTAATAATCGACTGATACTACTCTTACCACTTCATCATTTTCATACTACTGCTATTTTCATAGATCATATTACATCAACTAAAGTGTCATCATATTACATAAATGCAATACTATTGCAATAGTAAATGCAATGAACTTGCAATTAGAGAAAAAATAAGTATATACAAGGTATGTTTATATCACAATCTCTACAAATTCTTAAAGATAATAATCAAAAACTTACCAAGACACGTCTATGGATTCTTGAGCAACTTGAGCATATCAAAAAACCACTGAATCCTTATGAATTACTAGAGCAAAGTAATGACAAAAATATTGATATTAGTACTATATATAGAAATCTTGAGCTCTTTGAGTGATTATGAATAGTTCATAAGATTCATAGTATATGATGATACATGCCCTGTAGTCATCATCACAACAGTTGTCACAAGGTACATGATCTCATTATATGCAATACTTGTAATACCATTAGCGAAACACATATCGATCAATACACAAAGAAACTTCTCTGACTCAGTGCATGACCAGTAGAGTTAAGCGGACATTGTGAATCCTGTGAACAAAAAAAGTAGTCAGAACGACTACTTTTTTCATATAGTATTATTGAGTTTGTGTACTATCTGTAATTGTTGTTTGATCATGAGTCATACCGAGATCAAAAGCATCTCTCTCTTGACGAGCAACAAATTCTTGACCGATAGGTAATAGTCTACCGATAATTACATTTGCCTTCAAGTCACTCAGATCATCAACTGATCATTTTAGTGACGCATCTACCATCACTCTAATAGTCTCTTGGAATGATGCAGAAGACAACCATGAATCTGTTTCTTTAGCAATAGATGTTAATCACAATACCATTCTTTTGAAGACACATGGTTTCTTACCAGCCACTTCAAGCTCTCTATTGATAGTAACCACATCTTCATATTTTGCATGAGACCCAGGAATCAAACTTGAATTACCAGCATCATAGATAAATACTTTAGAAAACAATTGTTTAATAATGATCTCAATATGCTTATCATTGATAGATTGACCTTGCACTCCATATACTCCATTGACTTGTCTCAACATATATTTCATCGCTTCAATATCCCCTACTACATCTTGATATTCTTTGATATCAACGGCTCAAGTTGTTAATATTTGTCATTTGTATACTGATTCTCCTTCATTTGATACAAGAGGATTAAGTCCTGTAAGTGAATATTCAGTTACTTTCTTCGTGCCAAATACAATATGATCTTTCGCAACTTCTAATACCATTCCATCATCTTTTACTTTCATCTTACTTGTACCTTTCATCGCATAGATAGATCATTTTACAAGAGAGTCTCATTTTTTCACAGTAAGAGTATATCCATCCTTAAACAACAATGTATCTTTTTCAAATTCAGATTGAAGACTCATAAATCTCATCTTTCACTTCTCATAGAAACGAACTACTCCATCATAAGGAGCAATAATAGCAGATGTTTTTGGTTTTCTTACTTCAAATAATTGTTTTACTCTATCAATACCTTGAGCCATATCTTCTCAAGCAGAAACTACTCATCCTTTGTGGAACGTATCCATCGTCAACTGAGTAGAAGGTTCTCCAATAGATTGTGCAGCTATAATACCTACTGGCGTACCAAGATTTACTATTTCTCTTGTAGCAAGATCCATACCATAACATTTTTGACACACACCACTCACTGTTTTACAAATCATAGGAGATCTAATATTGACTACATCAATATCTGATTCTAATATAAAATTCAGATTTTTCTTATCAAGCATATCACCTGTATGGAGGACAATATTTCAATAAGAGTCATGAAGATCAGAAGCCAATACTCTACCATAGAGTGTTTCTTCAAAATCTCCACTATATGATTCTACTTCCATTTTAGAAACAATAAGAGAATCCATAGTTCAACAATCATTCTCTTTCACTACTACTTCTTGTGATGCATCACAAAGCTTTCTTGTAAGATATCCAGAATCAGCAGTTCTCAATGCTGTATCTGCTTTACCTTTTCTCGCTGTATGTGAAGAAATAAAGTATTCAATAGGAGTCAATCATTCTACGAAGTTACCTTTGATAGGAAGTTCAATAATTTTACCTGTTTGATTCATTACCAATCCTTTCATACCTAGAATCTGTGTGGAATTATTATAAGATCATCTTGCTCACGAATCAATCATAGCAAATACATCATCTCAAGCAGCAATAAGCATCTTTTTAACAATTCATTCTATTTGAGATTTCACTTCACTCCAGACCTGAACAATCTGTCTATGCTTCTCATCGTCAGATAAAAATCCTTTGTAATAATATTTATAAATATCATTAATCTTGTCATCACCTTGTTTCAGAAGTTGTTCTTTTTCATGTGGAATTTGGATACCTATCGCACTGATAGAAAGTCCTGATTGAGTAGCAAATTTAAATCAAAGATCTTTAATAGCATCAGCTACTTGTACAGCTGTTTCTTGTCCAAAATCATCAAATATACGATTTAATAAATTATGAAGTTTCTTTTTATTAATAGTTTCATTGATGAATGATGACAATCACTCTGGTAAAATACTATTAAAAATTACTCTACCGACTGTAGTTTCAATTGGAGATTGTCCATCAAGTACAAGCATAATCGTATCTTTCAGCTTGATATCAGATGAATTATAAGATTGAAGTACAGCATCAAAAGATTCATAATATCAAACAAATACTCCTGTATGGATTTTATCATCAGTAAGATAATAGATACCATGTACCATATCTTGCGAGTGAGTAATTGCTGGTTGTCCATCAGTAGGTTTCAATACATTCTTATCTGCAGCAATCAGATTTTTAGCCTCTTGCTGTGCTTCATATGAGATAGGTAGATGTACAGCCATTTGATCACCATCGAAATCGGCATTAAATGATGTACATACCAGTGGATGAAGTCTGATAGTCTTACCAGGCATAAGTTTTACCTTAAATGCCTCAATAGAAAGTCTATGTAATGTAGGGGCACGATTTAGAAGTACGTATTTATCTTTTACTACTTCTTCGAGATATTTCAAAGCTAATGGATGACCTTCTTTAATCATTTTTTCAGCTTGTTTTGGTGTATATGTGATTTTCTTTTGGATAAGTTTTCCTACTACAAAAGGAGAAAATATTCTCATAGCAATATACAAAGGTATTCCACATTCATCTAATTTAAGATTTGGCCCTACAGTAATAACAGATCTACCAGAATAATCCACTCTCTTTCCAAGCAAATTTCTTCTGAAAATACCTTCTTTACCTGACAGCATATCAGAAAGCGATTTAGATACTTTACTTCATGATCCTGTAGCAGTAGTTTGTTTTTCACCAACAAAAAGATTGTTTACTGCCTCTTGCAAAAGTCTAATTTCATTTTTCTTTACCACATCAGGCATACCAACTTGTATCATCTTCTTTAGTCTTATGTTTCTCATCAACACGCGACGATAGAAAAGATTCACATCAGAAGTAGCAAATCTACCACCATCAAGTTGTACTACTGGTCTAAGATCTGGTGGAATGACAGGTAATTTTGTAATCACCATATTTTCTGGAGCAACACCAGAAGAATAAAGATTAATCAATAACTTTATTAAAATAAAAATCTTTTTTCTTTTCTCTACTGATTTAATAGTTGGAAATTCTTTGAGATGTTTGTCTATTTCTTTTTTTACATCCAAACTCTTTAATAAATTATAGATAGCCAAAGGACCTGAATAAAAAGAAATAATATCATCAAAATTTGAGAAGATATTTCTATAATCACTCTCTAATATAGTACTACCGCGATCTAAGTCAGAAATAATATTTTTTACTCTTGTAAATTCTTGATCAATATCATGTTTATTCGCAACATATTTTGCGTCTAGATCTTGAAGCGCATTTTTTGATGATTTGCTATTTGCAGCGATCTGTTCTTTTTCTTGGAGATACATTTCATCTACTCTTGCAACAGTAGACTTTACGTTATCCTCAAGAGATTGATACATCTTTTCTCTCATCTCATCTGTGACATGGGAAGTGACAATATATTTTACAAATCATAAAATCTTTTGAATTTCATTACCTGAAAGACCTAAAAGATGATGAATACCACCAGACACACCACTCTGGTACCAAACGTGTACTACGGGAGTAGCAAGATCAATATGTCCCATTCTCTCTCTTCTTACTCTAGCATTTGTTACTTCTACTCCACATCTTTCACAGACTACTCACTTATATCTTACTCCTTTATATTTACCACAACTACATTCATAGTTTCTAATAGGACCAAAAATAGATTCACAAAAAAGTCATTTATGTTTTGGTTTACCTGTTCTATAATTTACCGTATCTGCATGGTCAACAATACCATGAGATCGTTTTTCTATTGTTTGTGCTGATGCAAGTTTTACAACCAAACCATCAAAAGATTGTTTATGCATAGAAATTAGGTTGAAGAAAATAAATAATATGTGTTATATTCATTAATCAGATGTATCACTTCCTCATTCTTCAAGATCTTTTAATATATTTTCTATAATCTCACTTTTATCTCACGTATCAATAATAACAGAATCTGTATCATCTAATGTAGATAGAAATGATCCTGTAATACCAGAAAGATTTAATGATTGGATTTTGTCTATCTTCTCTTTATTGTATTGATCCATATCTTCTTTGCTAATAGACTGCACATCTTGACACAATCACTTCAAAATATAAGTAAGATAATTAAATGATTCTGGCAATCAATGCATCTTTGGATGTTGATTTTTTATAATCGCTTCATATGTTTTATTTCTTCATACCACATCATCTGATTTGATAGTAAGCATCTCTTGCAAAGTATATACAGCAGAATATGCCTCCAATGCCCAAACTTCCATCTCTCCAAATCTTTGTCAACCATCTCTCGCCTTACCTCACAATGGTTGTTGTGTAATAAGAGCATATGGACCAACTGATCTTGCATGTATTTTATCTTCTACCATATGATTCAATTTCATCATATGCATATATCCAACAGTAATTTTGTTGGGAAATGATTCACCAGTTCTTCCATCATAAAGTTTTAATCTCAAATCATCTGCCAATCATGCTTCTCTTGCTAATTTTTTAATCTCCTCTTGTCCAAATTCAGCAAACGTAGGAACAGCAAATTTTGCTCACAAAGTCTTAGCAATAAGTCCAAGTTGAGTTTCAAAAAGTTGACCCATATTCATACGAGAGACTACTCCCATAGGATTTAATACAATATCTACTGATACACCATCTTCAGTATATGGCATATCCTCTTCTGGGACCACAATAGAAATAATACCTTTATTACCATGTTTTGCAGCCAATTTGTCTCATACTTCTATTCTTCTTGTCTGTGCAACATAGACTTTTATCTTTTGTTTTACTCCAGCGAGAAGATTGTCTCATTTTTTTGCATCCAAAATAACCACATCAATAACTTTACCTTCTGTACCAGATGGCATGTAAAGAGAAGTATCTTTCAGACTCTTTGATTTATCTCAGAAAATTGCTTGAATAAGTTTTTCTTCAGGAGTAAGTTCTCCTTCACTCTTTGGAGTAATCTTACCTACTAAAATATCTCCGCCTTTGACCACAGATCCAATACGAATAATACCATTCTCATCAAGATCTTGTAACTTAGCCAATCCAATTCATGGAATATCATTTGTTGTTTCTTCAGGACCAAGCTTAGTTTCAGAAACCTCAATCTCATGTTCTTCTATATGAATAGAAGTAAGTTCATTGTCTTTTACTAATCTACTAGAGACTACAATTGCATCTTCATAGTTATAACCTTGCCATGGCATAAATGCTACTTTAAGATTTTTACCTACAGCAAGCTCACCGTTTTGTACTGCAGATCCTTCAACCAAAATATCTCACTCTGATACTTTTTGTCAGAGAGTTACTTTTGGATATTGATGAATAAGTGTTTTTTGATTAGACTTTTTGAAGATCACAAGCTCATATTCTTTTGTTCCTCCTTTTTTATATTTTACTCTCACTCTTTTACCATCAATATAAATCACCTCTCATTCTCCTTCAGCTGTGATAATTTGATGGGTGTCAGCTATAATATCTGATTCCAAACCCGTACCAACAAGAGGACTTTCTGACTTGATAAGTGGTATACCTTGACGGTGTTGGTTGGTAGCGATCATGGCACGTACCGCATCATTGTGATTTACAAATGGAATTAATGATGTATTTGCAGAGAAAATTTGAGATGGATTAACATCCATATGAGTAATTTCATTGACATGAAAAAGTTCCATATGATCAAAATGTCTTGCAGGTACACGTTTTTCTAGAATATTATTATATTGATCAATAGGTGTATTGACTCAAGCAATGACAGTCTTTTCGTCCATCTCTGGTGAGATATAATCAATTTCACCAATAAAATATGGATTTACAGAAACTAAAGATCATAATTTCTTATAATTTTTTTCAATTGCTTTTGCGATTTTTTCATCAATATAATGACTTTCTTCTACAATTAATTTAGAAGTTGGATGACCTTTTGCATCAAGTTCAAAAATATCATTTCTTGCTATTTTATGAATAAGCTGATCTGCTTCAGCTGGACATGTATGATGAATCCTCAATGCAGGAGTTTCAATAAATCCTTCATCATTAATTCTACTATATAATGCTTGATATAATACCAGTCCAATATTTTGTCCTTCTGGTGTCTCGATAGGACAGATACGTCCATAATGAGATCCATGAAGATCACGAACATCAAATTTCGCAGTTTCTTTCTTTAATCAACCAGGACCAAGAGCTGTTATTCTTCTCTTGTGTTCAATCTCTGCTAATGGATTAATCTGATCTAAGAACTGAGACAGTTGTGATGTAGCAAAAAAACTCTTGATAGCATTATCTACGATTTTGAAGTTGACAAGATCAGTAATTTTGAGAGGGTTTTCATCATTCAAGACTGATAACTTCCCTTTCACTGATTTTACAAATTTTCTCATCACTGGCTGTAAATGAGAGTGTAAAATTTCTCCCATAGTCCTGATACGCTTATTTGACAGATGATCTGCATCATCCAAATAATATCATTTCTTTTGATTGACAATATTAAAAAGATATTGCAAAGATGAAACCAAATCATCAGTATCAAAAAGATTTGATGACATATCATCCATAGATTTTGCAATACTAAGTTTAGCATTAATCTTACGACGTGCTATCCTACCAAGATGAATCCTCTCATGAGTCAGAAATTGTGCTTTTATATAATCTAATGCATTTTGTACATCAACCAATTCACCTGGTCTCAATTTACCATAGATATATTCTGCTGCTGTCAGTGCATCACTTGACGGATCTTTTGCAAGAGTCAGATCAATAAAATTTGTATCATTATCTTCAAATGTGGTAGAAAATGCTTTTCTAATAGCATCATCTGATTCTAAACCAAATGCTCTCAAGATACTTGTAATAGAAAATTTTCTTGATTTATTAAGTCTCGCTACTACATGACCTGATTTTTCCACAGAAATCTCTAGCCAAGAACCTCTCTCTGGTATAAGTTTACAAGTATAGACAAAATCTTTTTGTGAAAAGAAAACACCATATGATCTGACAATTTGTGAAATCACTACTCTCTCTACACCATTGATAATATAAGACGCATTTGGAGTGATAAGTGGCATAATACCAACATTTGCAGACTTAGAAAATAATATTTTCTGAGATACAGAATCAATAAGTTTTACTTTTGCAGAGATAATACCACCATAGGTAAGCTCTTTTTTCTTACAAGTATCAATATCATTGATAGGGCTAGATACAGCAACATCATCAATTTCTATAACATGTTTTTCTCCAGCAATATCCTGAATAGGATTAATATCTTGAAAGAGTTTATGAATATAGATAGTCAAAAAATCAGCAAATCATTTCTTTTGTAATGATAAAAGATCAGGAATTTGCGCAAATTTCTTTTGCTCCGAAAGAAAGATTCTACCAGATGCATTCTTATTATAATCATCTAAAAGATGAGAAAAATCATTATGAACAGGTGTGTTGTTTATAACTTTACGAGTAGCCATGAGAGGGATGTAGCAAACTAAAACAACGAAAAAACAAGTCAATGAAATTATTGACTAATATCGTAATCAAAGAAAATGAAGTATCATAGAATGTTTAGAAAAAAACATGTGTATGGTCTATTGGAAACAAAAAGGGAAAAATAAGGGTTATATTTCACTCTTTGAAAAAATTATCATCTTATTGATTTCTTTTGTGGTCTTTGAGGAGTCAGTGTATGTCTTCCTTTTGCTCTTCTACCATTAATAGTTTTTCTACCAGTAGCCGTTAACATTTTATTTCTTCGTCCATGTTTACGAAGTCTTTTACCAGTTACCCACTGATATTTTCTAATTCTTCTTAACTTACTTGCCATGAATAATCATTAAACGAGATATAAAAACAGATGAAAGATTATAATATATAATCTAAGGTTATTTTGTATATGCAAGAAGACCTAATTCTCTCGCTCTAATAAGCGATTTTCTCAATTTCTTTTGAATACGAACTGTATGGTGTCCATATTTTCTAGGTTTAATGTTATCAAATCTCGTCATATATTCAGTAAGTAATGGTATTGCTTTCCAAGAGATAAGATCAGAGAGATCAGTACGTTTCAGAAGAGCACTTTTCTTTTTTATCATAACACAGATAGAATATAAATAAAAGTTATACTATACAATAGTAATTCCTACTTTTTAACTTTTTCTTCTTTAACAGGAAGAAGAGTTTCAAGAGTTTTTTGTACCTCAGCATAAGTCATAAACTTTTCATTTGGTTTCATCGTATAGAAATAATGTCTTATTAAACCTTTCAAAAAGGCAAATTTCTTTGTAAATACATTTACAGACAATGGATCTACTATAATATGATAACTAACCAAATGGATGTGAGTATTTTCTCTTTTACCATCCAAAGGATATGCAGCCTTCAATACACCAATATCATCGGTCTGTTGAATAGAATCTTTACCAATAATATCGATAATAGAGTCTAAAAGCTCTTTTTTTTCATCAACTGGTAATGATGCTTGGAGAATAAGAACTAATTCATATGGTTTCATAAGAAACATGAAAGAAATAAAGATTATATTATAATAACAATAGAGATTAGATAGATACTCTCAACATAGAAAGAACAGTAAATCATTGTGGGAGAGTTTCTTTTATTTTTTTCGCTTGATCTTTAATAGATATTTGTTCAAGAAGGATATCATCTTGAAGAGATTTTTGGATTCTTCCTTCAATAATTTTTGCTTTAATATCAGCTGGCTTATCGCTTGATGCCATTTCTTCATTAAGTTCAGCGGTAAGTTTTGATATACGATCAGCAGGTACATCTTGTACAGATATATACTCAGGAGCCATAGCTGCCACTTGTAGAGCAATATCTTTTGCTACAATTTCATCAGTACCTTCATAGAAGATAGCTGAAGCAAGTGTATTACCCATATGATTATAGGCATATGCGTTACCAGCTTTTTTGATCACATATCAGATTTTCATAGCTTCTCCGATAGTTACTGATTGGTCTTTTACCAGACCCATCAATGTATCCATAAGACCCTCATCAACCGAATCAGGACTAACATCACCTGTATAAGTAACAACCACATCCAATAAACTATCTACTAATGCACCAAAAGAATCATTTTTTGAAACGAAATCTGTCTCACATAAGAGTTTAATACCAACAAGTGAACCATTTTTTACTACAAATTTCACTACTCCATTATTTGTTTCTCTGTCTGATTTTTTGTCAGCTTTGATAGCACCTTTTTTCTTAAGAATCTCTTGTGCTTGTGTAATATCACCATTAGCTTCAACCAATGCTTCTTTACAGTCTCCAAGCGGAGCAAGTGTTAAGTCTCTTAATTTTTTGATAAGATCAATAGAAATATTCATGAGAATAGATGAAAATAAATAAGTAAAGCATAATAATTATCCTGACACAGATGGCGTCTGTGGATCTGTAGATGATGTAGGATCAACTACAAACAACGACAACATCCAATTTCAAAAACCAACAAGTAAACGAATAAGTACAAAACTATGGTCATATAATCAAGTTCGAGCTTGTTGTATAGCAAATCACCAAATACCAAACCATGCTAATAATAGTAATACATATAAGTATCATAGCAATGTAGCAAGAAAAAATACCAGTACTGCACCCAAAAACATTATCAATCCAATAGATCGTAATGACAATGATAGAGCAAGATAATATCTCTCAAATACTGAAAGATCTTTTTGTACCATCAGCATCATCACAATACCCACAAAGAATAAACTAGAGATAGATCTTTTTTTTTCAACAGTAGAAGGAATATACGCAACAACATCTTGTGTTATAGTTTCTACCATCCTATCTGAAGAGAAAAAATTAAAACCACATTCCCTAAAATATTATTATGCAAACAATGTTTCTAATACATACATAGGAGATTTTTGATTTTGCATGTTCATTACAGCTATATTACCTCTATCCCATCGTTGTGGAAAATCAGTAGAAGCAAGAAGTACACTAGGGATTTTAGAAAGAGTGATTTCAGATACCAACCCATCAAACATAGATGCATCTACTACAATCACTAATTCAGGTTTTCTTTGAAGACCTTTTACTCCTTCATAGATTTTTTCTATTTTTGCAAGATGTCTCTTATTCATAGATTGTTCTTTTTTTGTAAGTTTTACAAAATTGTCACTAGCGATAAATTTCTTTCTCTCATTCATTTGTTGAATAGTAGAAAAAAGTGTATCGAAGTTTGTTAAGAAACCAGCTGGTAACTTATGAGTCAAATAATGAAATCCGTGTTTTTCAGCCAATTGAGCGATAAAAGCAGAAAGTCCTGATTTTTGACAAACCACTACGATCTCTTTGTGATCTCTTTTTGCTTCTTGAACCGCTACATAAACATCATTGAGAGCTTTAAGTTGAGCCTCTGGATTTAACACAACTGTTCCGTTAGTGACAGTAGTCCAGAAATTTTTTGTTTTTGGACTTGAAGTATTTTTGATACCACCAACATAGACATGATTGTCTACAATTCCTTGTATTGTAAATGCCATCGATGACAAAAGTAATTAAAAAAGATTATTTAAGAGTAACTACTGCACCAGCATCAGTTAATTTGATTTTGAAAGCTTCAGCTTCATCACCTTTAACACCAGCTTTTACGATAGTTGGAGCTTTTTCAACCATATCTTTTGCTTCTGGAAGAGAAACACCAAGTAATTCTTTCACTACTTTGATAACAGCGATCTTTTGTTGTCCAACTTCGGTAAGCTCTACATCAAAAGAATCTTTAGCAGCAGCTGCTCCTTCGTCATCACCACCAGCAGCAGCACCACCAGCAACTACCATAGATGCAGCAGTAACACCAAATTCTTCTTCGAGAGATTTTACAAGACTAGCTAATTCAACAGCAGTAAGTTCTTTTACAAGATCAAATACCTTTTGTGCATTTTTAGATAATTCCATTAGGATAATGTATATAAATTAAAATAAATAACAACAATGAAGCATGAAGACATTAAGCATGAAAACATTAACACCATAACATACAGACTATTCACCTTTTTTCTTTGCGATCTGATCCAATACTCCAGCAGTAGCTTGGATAGGATATTTCAAAAGATAAAGGAATTTTCCAACAAGTTCTTCTTTTGATGGGATATTTGCAAGTTCTGATACATACGATGCATCTTTCCAAGCGTTACCATACCATCCACCTAAGAATGAATACTCATACTTTTGACCAGATTTTTTAAACAATTTGTTCATTTTAACTACAGCTTTTAATGGAGCAAAGTCTTCATTTTCCAATGAAAGTGCTACAAGAGAACCGTTTAAGATCCCAAGATCTACGACATCTTTACCATTTTTTTCTGCAGTTTGGAGAAGAAGTCTCTTTTTTACAACTCTAGATTGAGCAGAAGTAGTAGCAAGTTCTTTTTTGAAAGAAACCACTGCACCTACTGGCAATCCTTTTTGTTCTACAAGAACGACATCTTTACCAGACTCTAGCATCTCAGCGTACTGCTGGATAAGAGATTGTTTTTTGAGTTTTGTAAGTGCCATATGACACGACCGATAAATTATAAAAAAATACTGTGTTATGACAGCATTCCATGAAACGATTAGAATTGTACAAGAAAATAAGAACTCATTGTACAGGTACAAAAAGTAAATAGAGTCTGACGATATCCTAGGTAGGTACTCAATAGTTGAGCATTATCAGACCGTGTCTGACCTACTGTTTTGGGAATGTATCAAATTGAATATAAGAAAAAATGATTGAATTGCAAGAGAAAAATAAGCCATATAATTTGTAATATGAAGTGCACAGAAAATAAATATAATAAGATCTGTGTATTTAGTTTATAAGATAGAAGAGATGTATAAACATATT
>JFJP01039550.1_pt1 | contig 33593 bp, 28 predicted proteins | sample 431651 | NCBI WGS metagenome assembly JFJP01 (sample SAMN02602958, study PRJNA72255) | Microbial mat metagenome, whole genome shotgun sequencing project. | biome: fresh water; feature: sink hole; material: water; isolation source: purple microbial (photo- and chemosynthetic) mats found in... | reverse complement strand
GACGGCCTCGTCATCATTGAGATTATCAAAAGCATAAGTAAGTGCGTGTACTGGTCCAAGTTTTTTACCTTCCATACTAATAATCTTGGCACTAGGACGAAGAGAGGTTAATACTTCGCGCATTGGTGTCGTGGTTAAATGATTTTCGTTACAAATAAAAGTAACATCACTGACATTGGGGAACATATCAAGAATATGAGCAATAATAGGTTTGCCCTCTACTATAATAAGTGGTTTAGGGGTTGTATATCCTGCTTTAATAAAGCGACTTCCTTGACCTGACATTGGAATAATTAGTTTCATAGTTGATCACTAGTATACAGATTTTCCCAAGTATTTGCATAAGGAAGGGCGGTCATTACAGCTGTCGGGATAAAGTTAAGTCTTTTCATTTGTTTGGCATAATTTGGAATGTCTTCAGGACGTCCCCAGCGTTCAGGGCAAACTAAACAAGTTTTGAAGCGGGTTAGTCTTGATACGGTGTCATTATTAAGCGGAAGGCGAGTATTAGTGTCAATCCAGACCCAATCTAAAAGTGGCGTTCCTGCATCAATCTGTGCTTCTACTGCTTCAATTGGTTCAGCTTCACTATAACGAATAGCAATTTGGCGTATACCTTCTTTTCTGGTGGCTCGATATAAATAAGGAAATTCAACATCTAAGAGAAAATAGTTTTGAATCTGGTATTCTTTTGCAAGCTTGAGTATTTCATCTTCATAACCAGCTTCTTTGATGTTAAAAATAATCCCACCTTTAATGCCAAATTGTTGGTAGTTGTCTAAGTAGTCTTCGAGTGCATCGTATCTTTCATTATTTTTTAATGGATCGTGATTGAGAAGTAATTTGTTGCCAAGACTACGAATATCAATTTCCACACCATATTTAGTTGGAATAGAAGAGAGTTTTTCAATAGTGTTTATTCGATGAATGTAGATTTGCATAAATAACTAAGCAATAATTTTTTGACGATATTTTTCACTTTCCAGATTGGCAATGAAGGCACCTTCAGTGGCGGAAATCGTTTGCTGAGTAAGTTTTTGGTTTGTTATTCCGTCTATAATATAGAGCCAAGCTACCAATGTTTCAATAAAAGCCTGAGCTTCTTTATATGATACCTCATACTCAATAACTCCGCTTTCTTTGTGTAGTGAAATAGGTTTTTTTTCATCAGTAAAACCAAATTTTTTGCAATAAACTACTTGATCAGGAAATAGAATGGTCTCAGTAAAAGTATTAAGTAAATCAGCGTGATTTTTAATAAAAGTTGTGAGTTCAGGTTGGTCACTAACTAATTTGCCATCGACGCGGGTAGTGATGGTTGTGTTCGGAAAAATTGGCACTTGCTTCAGCCATTTTTTTATTGTTGTGTTTATAGCGTGGTGTTTACTTGATGCTTCGGCGACAGTTTTGCTACAAACAATCAGTCCGTGATTTTCAAGAAAGAAAGTATCATATGGACGTGTTTTTAAAGCGGTACTAATAGCAAAAGTGAGAGCGACTCCGGGAGTGTGATAGGGAATGTAGGCTGCTTCCGGAAATAGTTTTTCAATAATTTCTTTACCCTCTTTGCTACAGGTAAGAATATTGGCGTACACTGAATGAGTATGAATCACAGCTGTATCGAGAATAGCGTGAAAACCTGTTTCAATAGAAGGACGAAGAGAAGTTTCTGGTACACCTAAAATTTTTAATGAACTGGCTCTAACAGTTTTTTCATATTCGGTATTTAATTGCAAAAGATCAACAATTGAGCGTGGAGAATTAAAAAATCTTCGCATTGACACATAATCAATACCAACAAAACCAGCTGTTTCTTTTAATTCTGAAAGACGTAAGCCAGAAGCCTTTACTGCCATAGCGATGCTATTTATTTTTACCGAGACATTTCCGCCACCTCCTTGTACATAAGCACAGTTAGAGCCAATTTCTTGGGCAGATTTTGCAATGTCTGAAAGGGGGGTATCATTTTTAGGGTTATTTTCTTGTGGTCTGCGTTGTTGATTATAGTGAAGAGATTCAAGAATGTAGTATGAGATAAATAACTGCATAATACCACTATGATCATCTTCAAAATGAGGAACGCCTGTAATGATGTCGTAAAATTCAGGAATAAGAGAATAGGAAAGATGTTCGATAACTGTTTTTGAAACGTTTCCAGTTAAACTTATTATTTGTTTGCGGTCGGTAAAGGTGTGTTCAATATTGACGTATGTAGCAAGAGTCTCAAGTAGAGGTTCGAGGTTAACTGTATTGTCACAAGTTATTTCCAAATACACTGCTGGTTCAAAATTTGTACCAATTAGATCGTTGTTTAAATTAACAAGAGACTTGAGAGAAAAAGTGATATCAGCGTATTTTTCTTGAACAGTAATATATTCTTCAGCGTCGTGTTTTCTGTTTTTGAGTTGAGAAAGTACTTTTTCTCGAGTATAACCCCGTTCCAGTACATCACGTTTTAGTTTCCAGTGAGTGCGGAGTTGCTCTTCTGGTTTTATAAATATTTTGAGATCAAGTGCTTTTTGCATATGGGTCAGAAAAAAAGAGTGAAGACCTTCAAAAATTACTAAGGTTTTTGATTCTAGTTTTTCAGGCATAGTGAACTTACCAGTATGGTGATCGTATTGACGACGATAGATATCGTCACCTTGCTGTAGGGAGAGGGCATAATTTAAGTCGGTATGGAGTCTGTTGGCACGAGGATCAAGATGGGTAAATTTTTGCCACATTTCGTTTCCTCTCTCCCATTTATGCATAGCGTCGCCAGCAACGTGTGCTACGTGTTTGTCACCAAAAAGATTTTTAAGATGTGTTGCTAAAGTGCTTTTTCCACTTCCAGAATCACCGGCGATACCGATGAGATAAGGCATATTATAAAGTTTTTGTTTTTTACTTTCTTCTACACCACGTTTGTAAAGCCAAAGAACATTTATAAATAAACTTGCTTGCAAGAAACTTAAGCCGAGATTGCTTATTAAGTCAGCATCAAGACCAAGTTCGTTTATTAATGTGTAGGCGTTAGGTAGGGAAGCTACTGCGGGGGCAATGGTGCTAAAAATTAAAAAATAATCAGAATTAGGAATCAAGGCGAAGTAAATAAAATATGCAAAACTAAGGATTATAAAGGGTAGTTTTGAAAATTTCTCATTTTTGACGTAAAAATAAATAAAGAAAGGAATAATCCAGTAATACCAACCTTGCATTGGAGGAATACCGAGAGTTAAAATACCAAAACTAAATCCAAGGAACATAATGAAGGTGTCGCGATTGATTCGAGCTAGTGTAAGGGAGTGTAAAAATAAAAGCGTGTAAGCAAAGGGAATTAGATAAAGGAAACGCTCGTCACCTAAGGCAATGTTTAGATCAAATATTTTACCTTGTTCACGATTTTCAAAAACGATACTTAAGAAGGCTGGTGAAAGTAATTGAAAGTTATTGATTAATAAAAAAACAAACACTGGTATGGTTGTTAATAAGCCTATAAATATTATTGATACACGCCGTCTCCAAAGATAAATAATAGTGAAGGGTAGTAGTATGATGATGTGAAATTTGGTAGCGATAGCAGTTCCTAGAAATATGAAAGCATACCACCATCGCTCTTTAAAAAGAAAATAAAGAAAAGCAAAAGTAAGAGCAATTGGTATGGCATCTAGTTGACTATGTAAATAATTGATATAGAAAAGTATTGGAGATAGCCAATATAACCAAAGTAATTCGGTGTGTTTATTTTTAAGCCATCTTGATAATATAACTAAAATTACAATGTCGGCTACTAATATAGGTAGATGAAATAAAAGTAAGTCACCATTTGTGGTGTTAAAAATATCATTATTTAATAAAGGACTAAAAATTACCCCAAAAAAGGATAAGATATAAAGCATTAATTGTGGGTAAGGAAAAACTTCTAGAATTCCATTTTGAAAAAAGAATTGATAGGGATTTTGGTTTTCGTAAAGAGCAAAGTATTTAAGAAAAGGAGTAGTTAGATTAGTAAAGTTGACTCCCGCAAAAAAAGTGGCTGCATAAATTTTTATTACGAGTCCAAAAATAAAAATTGGGGAAGAGAGTAGTGTTAGTTTAAAAACACCAGTTTTATCGTAAAGAATTTTTTTGATTTTGTTTACCATGCGTAATCAGGATACTGTCGATACCAATTGAAATAGCTCCCTTAATGTCACGTTCATAGTTGTCACCAATTATTAAACTAGTGTCGATTTTTCCTTTGGCTTTTTCAATTGCGATTAGAAAAGGTTTAGGGTCAGGTTTATCTGTGCCTACTTCTTCAGCGGTTACTAAAAAATCAATATCCTTTGCTATGTCAAGAGCAATCAGTTTATGACATTGAATAGTAGTAGTAAGATCAGAAACAACTACTACTGTTGTATCATTTTTACGACAATCTGCAAGAAATGCGTTTAATCCTAAAATGGGTTTCATTTCTGTAAAAAAAGCGTCCCAATAAGTTTTTTCCAGTATTGGAGCAAAAATATGTCCGTCTTTCCTACCTAAAAGTTCACCTAGAGTTTGAGCATAAAGTACTCTACTATGACTTGCAGCTTGTGTTGGAATACGTCTTTTGACTTGTTCTTGAGCATTTTTATACCTTAATAGAAAATCTGGCAAGAGACCAAAAATTTTTTCAGCTTCAATTTGCATTTGTTTAAGACCTGCTTGATGGCAAGGTGCATATAAATAACAAGTGTTATCTAAATCAAGTAAAATAGTCCTTATATGAGAATCCAATATTATGTCAGTAAAGTCTGTGGCGGTTGCGTGTTTCATCGGCTATTATTTTACAGAATTATTTTCTTTATACCACTGATATGTTTTTTTTATTCCTTCCTCTAAACTTATAGTGTGAGTAAAACCAAGTGAATTAAGTTTTGTTATATCAAGGAGTTTGCGTGGTGTGCCGTCAGGTTTCTCAGTATCCCACTCAATAGTACCTTGATACCCGACTACTTCTTTGATTGTTTCAGCCAACTCTTTGATAGTAACATCTTCACCAGTGCCGATGTTTACAATCTCGTTGCTGTTATTGTAAGTCTTCATCAAATGCACACACGCTTCTGCCAAATCATCGACATACAAAAATTCACGCATTGGAGTACCTGAGCCCCAGAGGGTAACGCTCGGCAGGTTAGTAACTTTAGCTTCGTGGAAGCGACGAATCATAGCAGGGAGGACGTGTGAGGTTTCGAGATTAAAATTATCGTTCTCTCCATAGAGATTAGTAGGCATAACACTGATGAAATTTGTTCCATATTGTGTGTTATAAGACTGACACATTTTTATTCCAGCAATTTTAGCCAATGCGTAAGCATCATTTGATGTTTCAAGTGATCCTGTAAGTAGATATTCTTCTTTGATAGGCTGTGGAGCTAGTTTTGGATAAATACAGGAACTACCTAAAAAAAGAAGTTTTTTGACGTCATTTTTGTGAGCGCTTTCAATGACGTTGTTTTGGATTTGAAGATTCTGATAAATGAAATCAGCTGGATAGAGTTTGTTGGCCATAATACCACCTACTTTAGCAGCAGCGAGAAAAACATACTCTGGTTTTTCGGTTGCAAAAAAATTACTAACGGCGATTTGGTCGGTAAGGTTTAATTCTGTGCTGGTACGAGTAATGAGATTTGTAAAATTGTCTCTAGTTAAAGTCCTTATCATCGCCGAGCCGACCAGACCTTTATGGCCTGCGACATATATTTTAGAAGTTTTTTCCATTTTGTTTAGGTGATTTAGAAACGAAACTCACCGTTGTATTTTTTCATAAGTTCAAAATCAGCTTTTGTCATAAGTTTAGCCAAGTCGGAAAATTTTATTTTTGCTTCCCAGTTGAGTTTTTCTTTAGCTTTTGTAGGATTTCCGAGTAGTAGATCAACTTCTGTTGGGCGAAAATATTGCGGATTTATTTTGATGATTGTTTTTCCAGTTTTTTCATCAATACCAATTTCATCAACTCCGACACCTTTCCAAATTAATTTGATGTCTAATTCTTTGCAAGATGCTTCAATAAATTCACGGACACTGTGTGTTTCGCCGGTGGCAATTACAAAATCTTCAGGCGTATCTTGCTGAAGCATAAGCCACATAGCTTCTACGTATTCTTTGGCATAGCCCCAATCACGTTTGGAATCTAGATTACCGAGTTCAAGTAAGTCTTGCTGTCCTAACTTTATTTTGGAAAGACCAATAGTTATTTTGCGAGTAACAAAATTATAACCTCTACGTTCACTTTCGTGGTTAAAAAGAATACCATTACAAGCAAACATACCGTAAGCTTCACGATAGTTTTTTATGATCCAAAAACTATACAGTTTGGCTACACCATAAGGACTACGAGGATAGAAGGGGGTATTTTCATTTTGTGGTGTTTCTTGAACAAGGCCATAGAGTTCGGAAGTTGAAGCTTGGTAAAATTTTGTTTTATGGGTAAGGTTTTGTTTTCGAATAGCTTCTAAAATAATAAGTGAACCAATAGCGTCAGTCTTTGCAGTGAGTTCTGGTAAATCAAAAGAAATACGAACATGACTTTGGGCAGCTAGGTTGTAGACTTCGTCTGGTTCTATTTCGCGTAGGAGGGTAGAAATATTGGTAGTGTCAGTAAGATCACCGTGGTGAAGAAAGAGAGTCTTATTATGAATTTTTGGATTATTAAAAAGATGTTCAATACGAGCGGTGCGAATAGAACTAGAAGGACGGATAATACCGTGTACTTCGTAGCCTTTTTCAAGTAACAACTCAGCTAAGTATGAACCATCTTGTCCAGTAATTCCTGTAATAAGTGCTTTTTTCATATAATTATATAGTACCATTAGTGTGTAAGAAAAAACATTGTACTTTTGAACTTTATCAATGTAACTATAGTTTTAGGATGTTGGTTACAGATTAGTATAATAATCTTTGCATTTAGCTATAGATAAGATAATTAAATATGAATAAAAATAATATTAAAATAAAAAAAATTGTCATTTCGGGTGGTTTTGATCCAATTCATCCAGGACATATTGCTATGATAGAATCAGCGTCACAGTACGGTGAAGTACATATTGTTGTTAATAGTGATGATTGGTTGATCCGTAAAAAAGGTTTTTTCTTTCAACCTTGGACAGATAGAAAGAAGATATTAGAAGCTTATACTCCTCATATTCATTCTGTAGATGATACTGATGGTACTGTATGTGAAGCTTTGCGTAGGATTAAGCCAGATTATTTTGGAAATGGTGGAGATCGAACAAATAAAAATACACCAGAGCTTGATGTATGTAATGATTTAGGTATTGAACCAGTATTTGAACTGGGTGGTGGCAAATACAGTTCTAGTTCTACTATAAATGGTCGAAAACGTGTTATTACAAGATGGGGCTCGTATGATGTGTTGCTTGATATGCCGAATCTTAAAGTAAAAATGCTTAATATTGAAGCTGGAAAAAAATTGTCATTACAAAGACACGAAAAACGAAGTGAGTTTTTTTTCACCACCAGCGGAGAAGTGCGAGTAAATCTTCCCGGAGTATGGCACGCACCAAAAGCATCAGAAAAAGAGGATCTTACTATATTAGAAGTCCAGATAGGCTTATCTGAAGAAGGTGATATTGATAGAATTTCTGAAGATTCAATAGATTTCGAAAAAGAAGTGGAAAAAAAAATTGTTTTGAATAAATGAAACAATATATAAATTATTTGCTTTGTAATTGGATTTGTTTTAGTCTAGGTTATTTTAGTAGATGAGATATGATATATTAACAATTATATGAAAGATTTTTTAAGAGTTGTTGTTTACGGAGGTTTATTTGCTATACCATTTTTAACATTATATGTAGCTAATGATTATTTTTTTCCATATATCACAGGTAAAAATTTTGCCTTTCGCATTTTAGTCGAGGTGGTATTTATAGCTTGGACAGTGTTATGTTTTTTGGATGCTAAATACCGTCCAAAATTTTCTTGGGTACTGGGAAGCTTTATTTTGTTCTTAATAGTGATGTTTTTTGCAAATTTATTTGGACAACATCCGCAAACTAGTTTTTGGAGTAATTTTGAAAGAATGGAAGGTTATGTAACACTGGTGCATTTATTTTTATATGTTCTTGTGCTTGGTAGTGTTTTTCAAACTAAACAACAATGGAACTGGTATCTTCATACTACTTTGGTAGCTGCCTTAATTACAGCTATGTATGGTTTAGCTCAAGATTCAGGCAAGATAGAGGGATTTGAACCTGGACGTCGTCTAGAAAGTTACTTCGGGAATGCGGCTTATCTATCAATTTATATGCTCTTCCATATCTTCATCACTTTCTGGTTGTTGGTAGAAAGTAAAGTAGCAATTAGGCGAGCTGGTTATGTTTTATTGGCAATACTTTTTACGTATATTTTATTGGAATCAGGAACCAGAGGAACTGTATTGGGATTAATGTCTGGTATAGGAGTGATGGCAACCTACATTATTTTATTTGGCTCTAAATATAAAGAATTTCGCCGTTATGCTATTGGGGTTTTTGTATTGTTAATTATCGGAACTGGTGCTTTATTGCTTGGAAAAGATACAGATTTTGTTAAAAGTAATGGAAATCTAACTCGTATTGCTAATATTGATTTAGGTGAAGATCTTAAAGTGCGAGGAACTATTTGGAGTATGGCTTGGGAAGGAGTAAAAGATCGCCCAATACTAGGTTGGGGTCAAGGAAATTTTAATTATATTTTCAACGAGAAGTACGATCCTTTTCTCTATAATCAAGAACAATGGTTTGATAGAGCTCATAATATAATTATGGATTGGCTGGTGGCTGGTGGATTTTTGGGTTTATTTACTTATTTAGGAATATTTGTAGCTTCAATATATTATTTAATTATAGTTCCATTGATCTATAAAGATGATGAATCTTTCACTGTCCTAGAGCAGGGTGTTCTTCTTGGAATTTTGGCAGGTTATTTCATTCATAATCTCGTAGTATTTGATAATATTGTTAGTTATATGTTTTTTGGGCTTATCCTAGCCCTAATACATAGTCGTGTTGGTAAAGTAATTCCTAAATTACAAGCAATTAAAGTTGATCAGACGTTAGTTCATCAATTTGTTGCACCTGTAGCAATAGTATTTTTATTTTTTGTTTTTTATCTAGTTCAAGCACCTAATATTGGGGCCGCTAAAGATATTATTGATAGTTATCAAACTAAAATACCAAGTGAACGTTTGTCAGCTTTTGTTCACGCATCTGAGCGTAACTCTTTTGCCCAGCAAGAAATTGTTGAACAGGTAGCTCAACAAGCAATGTCTACTATTCGAACTGAAGGAGTTGATCCAGCTTTTAAACAAGAATTTGTTACATTGGCTGAAGATGAACTTAGGAAATTAGCTGAAGATAAACCAAACGATGCACGAGTAGAAGTCTTCATCGGGTCGTTTTATCGCTCTATAGGAAAACTAGATGAAGCAGCTGTTCATATGGATACTGCCCGAAAGTTATCACCCCGAAAACAATCTATAATTCTTCAGCAAGCAATTATTGCTTATTCACAAAATAATTTAGAAAAAGCCCGTGATCTTTTTGGGGAGGCATATAAACTCGATGAGCGTAATAATGAAGCTGCTTTATATTACAGTTCATTATTACTCGCTACAGGTGATGTGAATGGTGCGCAAGCATTAATTAAAGATCAAGCAACTTTAGAATATTTTGCTATGAACGATTTTTATCTCACTTCAGCAGTTAATGCTAGTAATACTAAACTCTTAATTGATTTGTACAAAGTTCGTACTGAAAAGAAACCAGAAACTGCTCAAACTTGGTCCTCACTAGCTTTTTTGTATAGTCAGGCAGGTGATATTGAAAATGCTGTTGCTACACTACGTACCGCTGCTGTCAAGATTCCAAGTTTTAGTAAATTAGCAAACTGTATTGCCGATAATATTGCTAAAAAGAAAACTAATCCAGAAGACGGTTGTTAGTTATGAATTTGCAGATACAAGAGAATATTCCTCTATATGCATACACCACCTTAAAAATAGGTGGTGTTGCACGTTATTTTGTTGAGGTACAAAACGTTGAGGAGGTAAAATTTGCAGTGCAACTTGCACTTCAAAAGAAATTGCCTATTTTAGTGTTGGGTGCTGGTTCTAATTTGTTGATTTCTGATACTGGTTTTGAAGGGTTGGTAATAAAAAATAACATTAAGGGCCTTTGGTATACAGAAGACTCAAATGGTTTATTAATGAAGGGCGGTGCAGGAGAGATGTTAGATGAAGTAGTGGAATATTTTGTTGCAAGAGGATATTCGGGTCTTGAAAACTTATCTGCCATACCAAGTACTCTTGGCGCTACTCCTGTTCAGAATGTAGGAGCATACGGTGTTGAAATATCTGATGTGTTGGAAAAAGTTTACACAATCGATATAACGACCGGAATGGAAAAAATTTTTACAAATAAAGAATGTAATTTCTCATATCGAGATTCATTTTTCAAAACTACAATTGGAAAAAAATATTTTATTACTCACGTATCATTACGTTTGAAAAAAAATTCAGCACCAAAAATTTCTTATGCGGATTTAGCAAAAATTTTTGTTGATATTGTACCAACTATAAAAGAAGTCAGAGATGCTGTTATAAAAATTCGTAATTCTAAATTTCCTGATTGGCGTGTACTCGGTAATGCTGGATCATTTTTTAAAAATCCCATCATCACTAAAACTCATTATGAACAGTTGATGATTCAATACGAAAGTCTGCCGGCTTATGAATCTGGCGAAGATATGGTCAAAATACCTTTAGGATACGTGCTAGATAGGATTTGTGGTTTAAGAGGGTACAGAGTAGGAGCTGTTGGTCTATATGAAGCCCAAGCTTTAGTGTTGGTTAATTATGGTGGAGCGACAGAAGTAGAAGTAAAAAAATTTGTAGCAGAAATTACAAAAAAAGTTTTTGATAAGACAAAAATTAAAATAGAACCTGAAGTAAATTTTATTTAAAAAATATTTTCACAAAAAAATATTTTTTCTTATCCACAATCTCTTTTGATAAAAGTGATTGTATTAATTTTTTTTACACGTGATAATAGATGTAAGCAAAAATCTTCTCAACACGATTTGTTCTTTAACATCGAGAAGGTCTTGCGGTCGAAATTTATTCACTAGTACTCTCATCACAACTCTTATGGCAACAACCAAAAAAGCTGTCAAAAAGGTAGCTCCAAAAAAGACCGCAAAAAAGGTAGCTCCAAAAAAGGCAGTAAAAAAAGTAGCAAAGAAAGTAGCTCCAAAAAAAGTAGCCAAGAAAGTTTCAAAAAAGTAATAACAGTAAATGGCGTTTTCCATTTACCGATAAAACTTATTGCATAAAACTACCCGCTTGCGGGTAGTTTTACGTTTTGACCAGTAACGTATATACTAAGCACACTATGTCATTTTTAGATAGATTTTTTGGCCCTTCATATGAGAAAGAGCTAAAAGCAGCCCGCCCGATTATTACCGCCATTAATGATTGTGAAGAAAATTTAAGTACCCTTTCAATGGAAGAGATTTTAAATGAAAGTTTAAAACTAAAAAAACGCGTTGTAGCAGGAGAAAAGTTAGATGATGTTTTAATTGAAGCTTTTTCATTGACTCGAGAAGTTGCAAAGAGAACACTTGGCTTGCGTCATTATGATGTTCAGTTGATTGGAGGTATTATTCTACATCACGGTAATATTACTGAAATGCGAACAGGTGAAGGAAAAACTTTAGTTGGAACATTACCTGCTTACCTTAATGCTCTCTCTGGTCGAGGTGTGCACGTGGTAACTGTAAATGATTATTTGTCTCGTCGTGATGCTGTCTGGATGGGTCAAATTTATTCTGCTCTTGGTATGAGTGTTGGAATTATAAATCACAACGCTTCTTTTTTGTACGATCCAACACATCAAGAAGTAGATTCTGTTCGTGATGAAGTTGGATCTTACAAAGTTGTCTATGATTTTTTGCGTCCCTGTACTCGTAAGGAGGCTTATGAAGCTGATATTACTTACGGTACTAATAGTGAATTTGGCTTCGATTTTTTGCGTGATAATATTGAATATGAATCTAACCAATTACGTCAACAACGTGGTCATACTTATGCAATAGTTGATGAGATTGACTCTATCTTGATTGATGAGGCTAGAACACCACTTATTATATCGGCTCCAGCTAGTGATTCAGAAAATCTTTATTCAGTCTTTGCACAAGTGGCACGAAATCTAAAGCTAGAAGAGCATTACACTATTGATGAAAAATTAAAAAGCTCAACACTTACTAGTGCTGGTATTGAAGCTGTTGAAAAAATACTTGGTATAGAAAATATCTACACTGATAAAGGTATCAAATACGTGCATCATCTTGAGACTGCTGTTCGTGCTAAAGCTCTTTATACGCGAGATAAAGAATACGTAGTACGTGACGGTGAAGTGGTAATTGTTGATGAATTTACAGGAAGATTGCAACCAGGAAGACGATGGTCTGAGGGATTACATCAAGCCGTTGAAGCAAAAGAAGGTGTCACTATTCAACGTGAGTCAAAGACATTTGCTTCAATTACGTATCAAAATTATTTTCGTATGTATGGGAAGCTCTCTGGTATGACTGGTACTGGGCTGACTTCACAGGAAGAGTTTTTTACTGTCTATAAACTTGAAGTCGTTCCTATTCCGACTAATAAACCAATTGATAGAAAAGATAATGATGATCTTATTTTCCAAAATGAAGTTGGTAAATTTAAAGCTATTATCGCTAAGGTAAAAGAAGTGCACTCCAAAGGTCAACCAATTTTAATTGGTACAGCATCTATTGATTCAAATGAACGTTTATCTTTAGCTTTGACGGAAGCTGGAGTAGTGCACGAAATGCTTAATGCCAAAAACCACGAACGAGAAGGGGAGATAATTGCTGCTGCAGGACGTATCGGAGCAGTCACATTAGCAACTAATATGGCTGGTCGTGGTGTTGATATTAAGCTTGGAGGGCCTGAAGCTACTAAAGAGCAGTCACAAGCTGTTTGTGGGCTAGGAGGACTGTATGTACTTGGTACAGAACGACACGAAGCACGTCGTATCGACAATCAATTAAGAGGACGTGCTGGACGTCAAGGAGATCCAGGTGAAACTCAGTTTTTTGTATCTATGGAAGACAATTAAAATGAAAATGCTTTCAAGTACTCTTGAAAACGCTCAAACTAGAATTGAAGGTTTTCATTTTGATGCTCGAAAACAAGTATTGGCTTACGATGATGTTCTTAATCTACAGCGTATGTCTATTTATGCGCGTCGACAAAAACTCTTAATTGGTGATGAGACTGAAGTGGAAGTAATGTTGCAAGAGTTAATTACTAGTTATCCTCAAGTAGTTGAAGTGATTGCAAATAAGAAAAATGAATTTGGTGATGATGTATTTACTAACATATTTAGGAAATTATCATTACAGATGATTGATATGCTTTGGGTCGAACATTTGGAAGTAATGTCCTATACTCGCAATAGTGTTAATCTGCGTGCGTATGGACAAAGAGATCCCTTGATTGAGTATCGGAAAGAAGGAACTCGTTTGTTTAAAGAGATGCAACAATTTGTTTTTGCTCGTATTGCTGAAGTGTTGCCAAATTTACAATTAAACGTCATTGAACGTGAAGAGGATATTCTTAAAAAACAATCAGAAGAAGCCCAAAAAATAGCTGGTGAGACAAATATTGTTCAGAATTCAAAATCTCCAACTAAGAAAGTTATTCAGGAACCAAATCGTAATGATATGGTAACTGTTACTGATGGTATAAAAACTGAAATTATGAAATACAAAAAAGCTGAATTGTTATTAAAATCTGGTACGTGGAAGATCGTTCCTAAAATTTAGTTGATATTTTAAAATTATGAAATTCATTGCACGATTACTACTTACTGTTTTGACATTACTCGTAGTAGCTGAATATGTTCCAGGAATAACTGTTGAAGGATTTAAAACTGCTTTAATTGCTTCGATTGTGCTTGGTCTTCTTAATATATTTATAAAACCAATTTTGATTATTCTTACACTACCAATTAATATATTAAGTCTTGGTTTATTTACTTTCATCATTAACGCTGGCTTATTTTGGTTTACTGCAAATAATATTGATGGTTTTGCAGTAGATACTTTTTGGCACGCTATGCTTGGTTCGTTAATTGTGACAGTGGTAGGATCAGTTGGGAATAAGTATTTGTAAAATACTTAATTAATCTTAAAAAAATGAAAATATTTTTTTGAGTAAGGTTGCCTGTACTTATACCTATAATTGTGTTAATAATTATAGGTATGTTTGTAGACCAATTAACTATTTATGCAAAAGCTGGTACTGGCGGAGATGGAGTTGTTCGTTGGCGACACGAAAAATTTCGACCGATGGCAGGCCCTGCTGGTGGTAATGGCGGACGAGGTGGAGATATAATTCTTCGGGCTGTTCGTGATATAAATCTCTTGGCTAAATATACTGGTTCAAAAGAATTTGAAGCTGAAAACGGTGTGTCAGGGCAAACTGCTAGTAAATATGGACGCAATGGAAAAGATTTAATAATTGATATTCCTGTCGGTTCTGTAGTTTCAGATTCTGAACGTGGACGTGTTTATGAGCTTTTAACCGAAGGTCAAGAGGAACGAGTATTTAAAGGTGGTGGCGGTGGACTTGGGAATGAGTATTTTAAAACGGCAATAAATCGTTCTCCAGAGGAAGCAACAAAAGGGCGTCAAGGTGAAGAAGGTGAACTTAAGATCGAATTATCTCTTGTAGTTGATGTTGGGATTATTGGTCAACCTAATGCAGGTAAGTCTACTTTACTTAATTCATTAACAAATGCTCATTCAAGAATTGGAGCTTATCCTTTCACTACAACAGAACCACACCTTGGTGATTTTTTTGGATATATTTTAGCTGATATTCCCGGATTGATTGAAGGAGCATCAGAAGGTAAAGGTCTAGGTCATACTTTTTTGAGACATATCACACGAACTAAAATGATTGTTCATCTAGTATCATTAGAATCAGAAGATGTTCTAAAAAGTTATGAAAGTATTAGAAATGAATTATCTGCTTTTAGTAAAGACCTTATAGATAAAAATGAATGGATCGTATTTACAAAAAAAGATTTAGTAGATGATGATTGCATAAAAAATATTAAAAAGAGTTTCGATAAAATTAATAATAATATTTTTGTAATTTCAGTTGAGGGAAATGAAGGTGTGAAAGAATTTTCTGATGCACTTGTGAAACATTTAAGACAGTCGTAGAATGTAAACACTCTGTGACGATTGGATTAATTCACAAAGTATTTTTACTAAGTATAGTTTAATTTTTGAAATGAATACAACCTATACCACCACTATTGGTCTTGAGGTACACGCTGAGTTGCGTACTCAGAGTAAAATGTTTTGTGGTTGCAGGAATGATCCTCACGATAGTGAGCCAAATGCAAATATTTGTCCTGTATGCTTAGCACATCCAGGTACTTTACCTGTGCCTAATAAAGAAGCGATTGCTAAAGTCCTGCTCTTTGGTGAAGCTGTTAATGCTAAAAGGGCAACATATTCAGAATTTGATCGTAAAAATTATTTTTACCCAGATATACCTAAAGCTTATCAAATAAGTCAATACGCTTTTCCGTTTTTAACTGGAGGTACTTTAGCTGGAGTAGCTCTCACTAGAGTCCATCTTGAAGAAGATACTGCTCGCAATCAGCACGAAGGTGAAGGTGTCAGTTTGGTTGATTTTAATCGTTCTGGTGTACCGTTGATGGAGTTAGTTACTGAACCGGTTATTCATAATGCAAAAACAGCCTGTCATTTCGCACGAGAACTTCAATTATTACTTCAAACTTTAGGTATTTCAGATGCGGAGATGTCTCGTGGTGAAATGCGAGTGGAAGCTAATATTTCTGTAAGTAAAACCGATAAACTGGGAACTAAAGTTGAAGTGAAGAATCTTAATTCATTTCGTTCGGTTGAAAGTGCTATAGACTATGAAATAAAGCGTCAACAAGAAACTTTGGATTCGGGAGGTGAAGTTAAACAAGAAACACGAGGTTGGGACGAATTAAAACAAAAAACTTTTATCCAACGAAGTAAAGAGACAGCTAAAGATTACAGATATTTTCCAGATCCAGATATTCCCAAAATTGATATTAGTTCAGAGCCGTATTTCAGTAAAAAAAGGCTTGAGGAAATATTGCCAGAATTACCAACTGCAAAGAGAGAGAAATATGAAAAAATTGGTTTAACAGTAAATCAGATTCAAGTTATTTTATCAGATAAAAGAATTGATAAAGCTTTTTCTGAATTATATAAAAGATTTTCTAGTAATAGTCAGATATTAAAATTGTCTGCAAATTATTTAACTTCCGATGCTGTTCCGCTTCTAAGTCAGGATCCATCAAAAGACATTACGGTAGATTCTTTTTCAGAATTAATGCTTCTTATACTTGATTCTAAAATAAATTCTCGAGTAGCAAAAGATTTACTGACAGAAATATTATTTAGTAATATCTCACCAAAAGATATAGCTACAGAAAGAGGTCTTATTCAGTCTCAAGATGTTTCTGCTGTTATTGGTATTATTCAAGAAGTCATCATTGAAAATAAATCTATTGTTGAAGAATATTTAGCCGGAAAAGAACCTGCTCTACAATATTTATTGGGACAAGCTATGAAAAAAAGTCGTGGATCAGCAAATCCGAATCTATTAAAAGATATATTTAAAAGTGAATTAAGTAAAAATAAATAATTCTTTTATCTACACATTAAGATGAAAAAACAAGCACGGTAATAATTGTTTTTTGTTATACTATTGAAGTGATGAAAGAAATATTTTTAGATGAGGTTCATTATTTGTCTGTAGAATCTCTGTCGAAACAATTTAAATATTCTATCGATTATATCGAGCAAATTTGTATTACAAAGAAGGTTGATGCAAAATTAGTGAACGGAATTTGGTTTGTGAACCCTGCATCTTTTGAAATATTTCATAAGAAGAATTTTTTGAGTACCGATAAAGATAATCATATATTTGTAAATAGTCCCTTACCAAGAGATATAACAAAAAATATAAGAGATACCCAAAAACAAAACTTTTTTAAGAGAGTTGATTGGAAACCTTTGCGATATGAAAAAGATACAAATGAACTTATTCCAAATATAGAAAAGAAAAAAAAAGATGGTCATATATCCATAAATTTAGCTGATTCATCAAATTTAACCATAAAATCAAAAACAAAATCCAATGTTGTATTAATTCCTGACGATCTGCCACAGGTGGTATTAAAAGGTAAGATTGAAGTAGTTTCATTAAAAGACTCTTTTGACTCTGAAAAAGATAATATTTCTTTTAATTCTGATGACTTTGATCCAAAAAAAGAATTGAGAAAAAATATAGCAAAATTTAGAGCTAAGCCAGTCAAGACTACTAATATTATTGATAAAGATGTTTGGCCGGTTATTAATATCTCACCAGATTTTAAAAATAAAGGAATTAATAGTGATATTTTATCAATAGCTGAACCTGAATCTGAAACGATAGACACTAAACGTTCTTGGACAATATTTGGTTCAATCCTCTTATTTATTGACTTATTTTTAGTAGCTGTATTAGTGACTTTGTTTTTTCCTGTAGAATAATTGTAAATGTCTTAATTTATAACAGTTTTTTAGTAATTTGTGCGGACTTAGCACTTATATCGTATAATGCTTTTATCTATGAATGACGTTGTACAACAAATAAAAGATAGGCTTAGTATAATTGACGTACTGACGCCATATATTGAATTACAAAAGGCTGGTAAACACCTCAAAGCTCGTTGTCCTTTTCATAACGAAAAGACACCATCTTTTAACGTCTCTCCAGAACGGGGAATGTATCACTGTTATGGGTGTGGAGCCGGAGGGGATATTTTTACATTTGTCCAAGAAATTGAAGGAGTGGATTTTAAAGGAGCTTTAAAAATTTTAGCTGAAAAAGCTAATGTTGAATTGACACCAGTTTCGCCAGAGCGGAAAAATGATCGTGACCGCTTGTATGCAGTGCTTGAATCGGCTACTACTTTTTTTGAGAATGAACTAAAAAAAAATCCCGAAGCAGAAGCTTATTTAAAGAGACGGGGAGTGAGTGAAATGACAGCTAAGATATGGCGAATTGGTCTTGCTCCAGCACCAGCAACGGCTGGTTGGACAGCAGTTTTTGATAATTTAAAACTTCAAGGCTTTACCGAACAAGAGTTAAAAAAAGCTGGTTTACTCAAAGATAGTGATAAAGGGAGAGGATCGTATGACGTGTTTCGTAATCGAATTATGTTTCCGATTTTTGATGCAAGTGGGCGAGTGGTGGCGTATTCTGGTCGAACTCTTGATATTGGACCAGACGTGCCGAAGTATGTTAATTCTCCAGAAACCGAACTCTTCAAAAAGTCGGAAATATTATACGGTTACCACAAGGCAAAAACTGGCATTAGACAATTAGATTTTTCTTTGATTGTTGAAGGGCAGTTTGATGTGGTGATGAGTCACCAAGCTGGCTATGGTAATACGGTGGCAGTATCGGGTACGGCATTGACGGTTGAACACGTGCAGTTATTGGAACGATTGTCTCGCAAAGTAGTGTTGGCACTGGATGCTGATAAGGCGGGAGTCGCAGCGGTGAAGCGGTCGGCTGAAATTATGCTTAAGCGTGGCTTGGATGTAAAAGTGGCAAGTTTGGTTGGTGGTAAAGATCCGGCGGACTTAGTGTTAAAGGACTTACACGAATATCGACATATTATTGGACAGTCTTCTCACGTGATAGATTTTTTACTGACTGTTCTACTTGGGCAAGATCTTGATGAACGAACATTAAAGCTAAAAGCACGGGAAGAAATTATTCCTTATATTATGTTGTTACCGAATTACATTGATCAAGATCATTTTGAAGGAAGATTGGCAGAAGCTTTAAAAACCACCAAAGAAGCTGTTCATTTGGAAGTTGAAAGAATTAGAAACGATAAAAAAACTCCCACAACCGCATTGGCAAAAAAGGCACCAGTTTCAGAACGGAAGAATAGTGGTGGAGAAATTAAACAGACTGAATCAGCACTTACATATTTACTCGGGGTGGCTCCTTTATTTGACGAGACAGTAAAGCAAACTATTTTTGAGTGTTTAACAGATGTTACTGGTCAATCAGTTGAGGTTTTGTCAGGTACTGTCTCAGCTCCGGCCTTAGCAGAAGTACTTTTTAGAATGGAGTCATTTTTGGATAAAAATCCGCGGAAAGTTTTTGAGGAAGAATTTATTTATAAATTAAATAAATTTAAAGAATTGGTAGTGAAAACAAATTTAAAAGAAGCCCGCGAAGCCCTTTTTGTCGCCGAAGAAGCGGGAAACGGTGAAGTGGTCGCCAGTCTGATGGGAAAAGTAGCCACATTACAACAAACGCTTCAATCACCATTGTATACAAAGGATATTATTAAGGGATAGGGAAGTCTGAAGGAGGTCGAACCTCCTTCAAAGTGCTGGCAACTTAGATCGCGAAAAGTTGGACATTTTGCATAAGTAATGTATAGTATCGGCTGTTCTGTCGGAGCTTATGAGGTGTGATTTGTCGTTGATTAAGACCAATTATTACTCTTTATAATCTTGTTTCAGCGGAGCTTGTTCGTAAATCGCTTAACTGTGATTTATGTCTCTACTTAATGTACTTTTAGGAGTTGGTGATGTTCTTTTTAAAATCTTTTTTCTTGGCTTTTGTTTTACTTTACACTGGCATTGCGTTAGCTCAAGTGGTGGTGATGCCACCATCAGGATTCACTGTCACTTGTCGTTTTGGCTCTTCTTGTGATTATCGAGACAAATTTGTTGGCTATACTCCAACCGGTGTTAATACCGGCTCAGTGGTTGAAATAACAGAAGAATGGCGTCTCGATACTCATAAGACACAGGAGATTGAGGAATAGAAAGTGGGTCAGTCATTACTAAAGCGACAACGGATTTTTCAGAAAAGGCCAGCTCTTCCTGAAATCAAAAGATTGATAAATAGGATCTAAATTCCTATTAGACCAGTTCTTAGTCCGTGGCATTTGCCCACCTTACAACCTTTTCGTTGTTGGGTGGGCTTTTTTTATATAGCTGTATCAACAGCTTGAGGTTTTAAAACACTGGACAAATTTGGATTTTTCTGTATAGTAGTGGCACTATGGCTACCAAAAAGGCCACAAAAAAAGCAGTTAAAAAGGCGGTAAAAACCGTTTCCAAAGTTTCAAAAAAGCCAGCCACCAAGAAGGTGTTGCCAAAGGCTAAAAAAGTAGTGAAGACAGCTGTTAAGAAGACAGTAAAAGTAACAGCTAAAAAGGTGATTAAAGATAAAACTAAAAAGTCTATTAAAGCACCAACAAAAATTGCAAAAAAAGCTACTTCAAAAAAAGTGGCTGTTAAAAATGTTGCTAAAGTAGAAGTTAAAACTAAGACAGTTTCTAAACCGGTTCCTAAAAATGAAGTGGAAGTAAAAGAAGTAAAAGCAGTGGTGGTAAAAAGGATACTGACCAAGAGTGAAAAAATTATGGAGCTTAAGGCGGCTGGTTTGATGAAGCTTGGTCGAGAGCGAGGTTATGTTACTTTTGATGAATTGCTACGATCTTTTCCTGAAGTGGAAAAAGATGTGGAATTTCTTGATATTTTATATCAACGATTTTCGATTGCCGGCATAGATGTTTTGCAAAGTGGAGGGATGTTAGGTGATGATCCGAGTATTGAAATTATCGCCCAAAAAAATGCCTTCAAACGAAGTGATAATAATTATGACTCGATCCAAATGTATCTTCGAGAAATAGGTCAATATCCACTGCTTAATGCTCAAGAAGAACGTACTTTAGCAAAACGGATTTTAGATGGCGATGAAGAAGCTCGTAATTTGCTTGCTCGTGCTAATTTACGTTTAGTGGTATCAATCGCTAAAAAATATGTTGGACGGTCTCCTGATTTGACACTTCTTGATTTGATTCAAGAGGGGAACTTAGGTCTATTTAAGGCGGTAGATAAGTTTGATTTTACAAAAGGTTTTAAGTTTTCAACTTATGCTACTTGGTGGATACGACAAGCAATCACCAGAGCCTTAGCTGATCAGTCACGGACTATCCGTATTCCTGTGCATATGGTTGAAACAATGGCTAAATACAAGCAAGTATCACGCCGATTAGCTCAAGATTTTGGTCGTGATCCAATGCCAGAAGAAATTGCCACAGAGATGGGAGGAGATGACGATGATCGCTCTCGTCTTTCAGACTTTATTTCCGATGATAAAATAGTCTCACCTGATCAGGAAGTGGCACATAGTATCTTGACTGACCAAATCACAGAAATTCTTGACACACTATCAGATAAAGAACGGAAGATTTTGGAAATGCGTCACGGACTACTTGATGGAACTTATCACACACTTGAAGAAGTTGGAAAAGAATTTGGAGTGACTCGTGAACGTATTAGACAAATCGAAGCTAAGGCACTTGAAAAAATTCGCCAACACGAAAAGGCACGCAGACTAAAATCTTACTAAGTAAGATTTTCTACAATATATTCTCCCTCTGGGGTCGAATCTATTGTCTGCGTGCATAAAGAAATTATGTCGTAGCTTACGCTACTCTGTAATTTCTACGAGCTAGGAGACTGAAATCATACTAATTAATACTATCTAGAACTAAAAAATAATTACCCCAATTGGGGTAATTATTTTTTATTGTCTCATAACAATAATTAATTGTCTGATCAATCTTGTTTTTGTAGTTCTTCTTTGAGGGCGATAAATAGTTTTGGAGTGATGAGTTGACGTTCGTATAGTTCGGTTAAGATGTTTTCTTCAATTTTATGGACACCGTAGGTGGCAAGTTCATAAGCTAGGGCATTGTAACGGTCGCCATACGTAAGCACTAAATCATTCATTTTCTTTTCTGACTGGCTACGGAAGGTGGTATAAAGTTCAAGAACGTGAGCTAAAGCTGTAGCATTAAAGATGTGTTCAGCACTAACTTTATCAACGGCGTCCAATTCTTTTAGTACTTTACGTGAAATAATAGTTTGGGCACGATAGTACATATAAAGGTTATCGATACGCATTTGCTCAGTGTCCGGATTGACTATTTTTCGAAATTTAACAGCCATAATTTCAAAGACATCTTTACCGTCAGCGTGAATAGACATATTTGGCTCAAGGTTGCCAGTTTCAATAGCTTCAAGTTGAAGTTGAAGTTTGCCTGTCAGTCTGCGATAGACAGCTTCATTAACTTCATTATGATGATATAACTCTTTGAGATGTTTCTTTTCAATACCAATAGCGTACATACGAAGGACTCGTAGAGCTAAGGCTTCTGTGGCTGGTACTGCTAATTCAGCACAGGCTGTTTGGTAACGAACTTTGTGATTAGTGTAAAGTTTTGTAGCGACAGCACTATTGATATATCCACGTTCTTCGTACATTTTGATTCGTTCTTGTACTTCGTGATGAATTAAAGCTCTTGCTTCTTCAGCTTCAACTATTTCAATATCAGTTGGGGCATCTAGTTTCAAAAGACGCATAAAAGCCTGAATAGTGGTAGCTTTAATAAAAAGAGTGGCAAATATACAACCAACAGTCAGTGCTAATAGTAATTCTTTTGGAGAGGTACTTATATCCCAGCCGGGGAAACTAAGATCATCAGGTACTAATAGAACCATAGTGACAGCTAAAGCACCACGAAGTGAACCCCAAGAAAGTAGATGTTGCCAAGCCAAAGGTATCTTCTTTTCTTCACTACTTAATGAGTTAAATATACCAACGACTGGATAAATTGATATAGCTCGTGCAATGGCGACTATAAGAATAGTGATACCAACTACCAATAGCATACTGTTATCAAGAGTAGGAACGTTCACAAACAAGACTCCAATAAGAATAAAGATTAGCGAGTTGGCAAAAAATGCTAATTGTCCCCATAGTTTCTCCACAAATTCATCAGCTCGAGGGTGAATTTTACTACGACCATAGTTACCCATTAGTAGAGCTGAAATGGTAGTAGCAATAATTGGAGAAAGCATAAAATGATAACCACCAAAAACGAGGTGATGAGAAAGTATTTCCGCCAAAATAAAAGTGACGTGTGCTAATACTACAGTGAGAGTGATACTAGCTACTTCATTTTCGCGAGTTAAGCCAATTATTTTGGCAAATATTCCACCAATAATAACACCAAATATAACTCCACCAACCATCATAGAAGTAAAGGTAATAAGTCCTTCAGTGATTGTTTCCGCACCGTGAAATCCGCCAGTTGCTACAGCTAGGACTACTAGGAAGAGAGCAACACCAGTAGCATCGTTAAAGAGACTTTCGCCTTCAAAAATAAGTGATAATCGACGAGGAGCACCGTATTCCTTAAATAAAGATAATACTGCCACAGGGTCAGTAGCTGAAATAAGAGCACCAAAAAGAAGAGTGTAAATAAGAGGAACGGTAAATCCAAGAAAAGCAAAAAGGAAGTATAAAGCTCCACCAATGACGGCTGTTGAAACAACTAGGCCGATAATAGCAAGTATAAGAATAATCGGTGTATCTTCCACCATACGACGAACGTTAATATTGTAGGCAGATTCAAAAATCAAAGTTGGCAACAATAGAAAGAAAAGCAGTTCTGGAGTAAGAGTGAATTCGGTAAAAAAATGAAAGGCGGGTATTTGGGCTAGTGCACCAAGAAAAAGTCCGACTAAAACCAAAAAAACTGTATGGGGGAGTTTGACACGTTTTGCCCAAAAAATGGCTAAACTTGATAAACCGAGCATTGTAAAGATGGCTAATGTTGCGTTGGCAGTGAGCATAAAAAAATAAAAAATGGCTAAAATACAGCCAAAAAACTATACTCCTGTCTTATATAACTAGCAAGTGCAAAAATGGTATACTCTACAAATGAAGAAAAATTTTGACAACAGTATCTTTAATGGTAATAGCTGGTCCTGGTACAGGTAAAACACAGATTTTAACTCTAAGGATTGCTAATATTCTCAAAGAAACCGATGCTCGCCCGGAACAAATTCTCGCTTTAACATTTACTGAATCAGGAGTGCGAGCAATGCGTGAACGTCTCTTGCGTTTTATTGGAGCTGAAGCCTATAATTTACCGATTCATACTTTCCATAGTTTTGCAGGTGAGTTGATAGGTAGGTATCCTGATGCTTATTCTAATATTGTTGGCGGTAGACCAGCTTCTGATTTAGAGAAAATAAGGATTATTGAAAATATTCTCGAAGATACTAGTTTTAAAAGAGTACGTCCAAGTGGTGATCCTAAATACTACGTCAAACCAATTTTACAAGCGATCTCTACTTTGAAAAAGGAGTACATTTCACCTGATAATTTTGCAACTGCTATTGTAAAACAGGAGTCGTCTTTAAATGATATACCACAAATTCACGAAAAAGGAGCTCATAAAGGTAAGGTGCGAGGTGAATATAATGACGCACTCAAAAGTCTGGAAAAAAACAAAGAGTTACTTGCTGTTTACAGACTTTATACAACAACTTTGCACGTAGCTAGACTCTATGATTTTGAGGATATGATTCTTGATACTATTGAAGCACTACAAAAAAATGAAGAAATGCGACTTGATGTCCAAGAGCGTTATTTGTATGTTTTGGCTGATGAACATCAGGATGTAAATCAAAGTCAGAATCGACTAATTGAAATTATCACTAGCTATCACGAAAAACCAAATGTATTTGTAGTCGGTGATGAAAAGCAAGCTATTTATCGTTTTCAAGGTGCCTCATTGGATAATTTTTTGTATTTTAGCGACGTTTATAAAGGGGCAGTCACAATTGCTTTGACTGAAAATTATCGTTCCGATCAAGCGATCTTAGATATAGCACACGAATGTATCAAAACAGATGATCCGACTCTGGCACCTTTACGAGTTCCTTTGACTGCAGTTAAAAATTTTAATAAAGAACTGACTCAAGCTAATTTTTCCCATACTAATCTTGAGGAAACTTATGTAGTAGCTGAGGTGTCTAAGGCAATTGAAAGTGGGGTGTCGCCAAATGAAGTGGCTGTGATAGTTAGAACTAATAAGGAAGTAGAGCATTTTACCCGTCTTTTACGTAAAGATGGCTTAACAGTGGCTCCTTCAGCTGATACTGATGTTTTGACTCATCCTTTAATGCAACAGGTTTTACAACTTTTAACCTATGTTGCAAAACCAGAAGATGAACAGGCGTTAGCTGAACTTTTGTTGGCTCCGTATAGTGGGATCGGGGTCTCCGATGCTGTTTTATTATTACGTGCTCGTAGTTATCGTGAACCAATAAGAAAGTTAATGTTGGATCCTGTGCGGTTGATCGAGATTGGTGTTCAAAATATTGAAGCAGTTAACACTTTTCAAAAAGTAGCTAACGAGGCAGTGGAATTGTCGGTTACAAAAAGTCCAGCTGAAGTAGTGGAGTATATCCTGCAAGCTAGTGGTTTTTTGAACTTTGTTATGCAAAAAGACCCTGTTTCTGGCGCTGTTGTAGTACGACGTATTTATGATGAAATCGAAGGTATGTGCGTTCGCCGAGAAGTGGTCTCTATCTCAGATATTATTGAGCAGTTTATGTTACTAAAAAGTTATGGATTACCATTAAATGCTCCAGTTAGTGCTACTACCGAATCAGCTGTGCAGGTAATGACGGCACATAAAGCAAAGGGGTTGGAATTTGAAATGGTGGTAATTCCTCATTTGGTCGATTCGGTATGGGGAGGTGGGCGAGGACGGGCTGAATTATTTGCATTACCAGTACGAAAGCATTTGGTTGAGGATGAAAAAGCATTAGGAGAAGATGATGAAAGAAGACTTTTGTATGTAGCTATCACTAGAGCTAAACGAAGGTTGTTGTGTACTTATGCCTACACGAATGTCGAAGGTAGGGAGTTCACTCCTTCGCGTTTTTTGGCTGAGATTAATTTTGGTTTGGAAGTAGTACCTACAGAGGATTTTGAGGCTAATTTCTCACCACTTTTGACACTAGTTCCAGCACCTAGTGTTCCATTTGATATTTCTCTACTTAGGGTGGCACTTATGACAAATGGTTGGTCAGCTACATCATTTAATAATTATTTACAGAGTCCTTGGCAGTACTTGTTCAAGAATGTACTCCGAATACCTAGTATTAAAAGTTCTGAACTACAATTTGGTACCGCTGTCCATTATGTTCTTGAAAGGGCGGTACGAATGCAAAATGCAGAAAGACGATTGCCAACTGATACTGAGTTACAAAATTGGTTAACATTAGTTTTAGAAAAAAATACTCTTTCGGTTAGTGACTTCACTCGTCTTCATTCGCGAGGTATGAAAGCTATTTTTGGTTATTTATCTCACCTCGAAGCATCTCTTCAAACTATAACTTTAAGTAATGTTGAGTATTCGTTGACAGCAACTTTACCAACAGGACTAATAGATTTTCCTTTAGTCACTTTAACAGGAAATTTTGATCGAATCGATTTTGCAAATGACGGTAATGTTTTACGAGTGGTTGATTATAAAACTGGAAAGCCACGAACACGAGGTGAAATAGAAGGAACTACTAAAAATAGTGACGGAAATTACAAACGTCAATTAGTTTTTTACTCTTTACTGCTTTCACTACAAGAAGATGAACGATTTAATAGAACCAAAGATATGGTCCTTTCTTTTGTTGAACCAGATGAAAAAAGTGTAGTACGTGAAGAATTATTTATGGTTACAAATGAAGAAATAGAGTCTTTAAAAAAAGAATTATTATCTGCCACAGAAGCGGTAGTGACTGGGAAATGTCTGCAGATAACGTGTAACGTCGATGAATGTGATTATTGTGAATTGATAAATGCCTGGCAATAAAATAATAAATAACAAAATCCTCACGCCGTTTTGGCGTGAGGATTTTTGTGGGGGTTAATTAGCTATTGTACCTTCAAGTTGTCCTATTAAATTATCGATAGTCTGTTTAATAGTTCCGTAAGGTTGAGCACCTTCTATTGGAACCTGTTGGTCACCAATTATAATAATTGAATTAGGAGTGCCAGATATCCTAGCTCCATCTGCGTCAGCTTGACTGGCAGCTACAGTGTTCTTCATACGACCACTATCAAGACAAGCCATAAATTCTTTTTCATCAGCTCCAGCTTGTTTAGCAAATTCTGGTAGTCTTGACACGTTAGTTGGTTCATTTACACCACGTTCACTAAAGATTAAGTCGCTAAACTTCCAAAAACCGTCTGTACCAGCCACATCACCTACGCAGAGTGCTGCTTCTGAGATTCGAGGGGCATTGGGATGGAGTTGAGGAATAGGAAGTTGTCGATAGACCCAAGCAACTTTTCCGTCAACACCGTATTCATTCATAATTTTGGTCATTGTTTCGTGGAAATTTTTACAGAACGGACAATCGTAATCAGAATATTCTACAATCAAAATTGGTGCATTTGGGTTACCACGAATATGATCGGAGTCATCTACTGGTCTAATGTTTTTTTTGGTAGTGACGGCTGTGGCGCCTTGATCATTTGTGGGGTTATTTAAACCTTGTGGCATTGTTGGTGCTGCAAAGTAAATGGCCACTGCAAGTAATCCAAATCCAAAGACTATTGCTATTGGAATACCAAGAGCAGTTAGTGTTGAGTTTTTGTTATTAGTTTGTTCCATAAATTTAAATTAATATAAAATAATTATATAGACATAAGTATAACATAGAGTTATTTTAAGATGCTATACTATAAACTTATGGATATTGTTACGTCAGTAATTTTAGGGATTTTACAAGGAATTACGGAATTTGTCCCAGTCTCTTCAAGTGCGCACTTGCTTTTAGCTGGTGATTTTTTGAAGTTGGAGGGAGTTGAGGCGTTAGCTTTTGATGGGGTGCTACATTTGTCCACTACTGTCGCTATTATTTTGTATTTCTGGGACGATATTTTTGTCTTAATACAAACCGGCGTCCGTAAACTTGGTCGTCTTCCTGTTAATGAAAAAGACCAAATTTTACTCTACGCGCTTATGCTTGGTACAGTTCCTGCTGTTATAGTGGGACTGTTTTTTGAAGATATTATAAAGGCCATTTTTCATAAACCGGCTGTAATTGCATTAATGCTTTTTGTTAGTTCGTTTTTCTTTATGTATGCAGAATGGCAATATTATCGTAAACCACCGCACGGATTATTGACTGTTAAAAGAGGTTTTTGGGTAGGTTGTTTTCAGGCTTTAGCATTGATGCCTGGTTTTTCTCGCTCGGGATCAACATTAGCAGGAGGAATGTTGCTTGGCTTGTCGCGTATTGAAGCGGCTCGTTTTTCTTTCCTATTGGCGATTCCAATCACACTCGCTATTGGTTTGAAAATGTTATTGGAACTTATACGATATGAAGGGGTTGTGGCTTGGGGAGCTATCGCTATTGGAGCGGTGGTTTGTTTTGTGACTGCTTTATTCGTAATTAGTTTCTTCTTGTCATTTATCCGCAAGTACACTCTCTGGCCATTTATCTGGTACAAAATGATTTTAGCTTTACTAGTAGCTTACGTTACTTTCTACGTTTAGGACCTACGTAGATGGTACACTTCTGCGTTGCCCTGCACAAAATAATCCTCACCGTACAACTAAGTCAGGCTCGTCATATTTTGTTTGGTCGCCTTGAATTGCACTCATCTACGTAGGTCCTAACAAATATACGCAGAAGTGTGCCATTCTGCGTAGGTCCTATTAGAAAAGCAAAGAGTGAGTCATAGCCGAATCCTCTTTAACTGCCCACCCGCTAGTGTCAATTATTATTTCACGTTTACGACCCAAATCTTTGAATTTTACGTGCCCGTGTTTAAGAGCGTAATCAAAAACTTTTTTGGTCACTTTAACGTCTTGTTCACAATATTTTTTTATTTCATCAATTTTTCCTTCTCGCCACCAACGTACTGCTTGAAGTCCGTGAGCGGATTTTTTGGCACCGACAGTTGCTTCGGCGACATTGTCTAACTTTAATCTACGGCCGATAGATTTTCGGATTTCCTCAAGTAAATCAATGCTTTTTATCTGCGTCAAATCTCCTGGGTAGTATTTATTTAGCAGAGGAATATCAAAATGGTTACTGTTGTAACCAACAAGAGCGTCGGCTGTTTCGAGTAGAGGCCAGACTTTTTGTAAATCACCGACATCAACGGTAGTATAGATTTCAGTTTTACTGTCATAAAAAGTACCAACCGAAATGTCTAAATCGGCTGGATTGCTACTGCCAGCTTCTTGAAAAGTATTCTGCGTTTCTAGGTCAAAAATTATATAGCGCATTTAATGGGATTGTGATTGGTGATAAGAAAGGTCAGAATATTTTCGATGGTACCTGTTTCACTGAGGCCAGTTTCTAGATTTTTTAAAATGAAGTTATTGGTAGTAAGTTCATCAGTACCAATTACTATTATATAGCTTACGCCACTTTCTCCAGCGTCAGCAATTTTTTTACCAATCTTTTTTTCTCCAATATCGACATTAACCGAAAGATCACGTTCGCGTATGGTGTGAGCAACTTTTTGAGCTTCCAGATTTAAAGATGATTCAGTTGGGATAATGCAGATGAGTGGGGCGGTGGTAAAGACACTTTCAGGAAGTAAGTGGTGTGTCTCAAGAAAATCACGCATAGTAACATCTCCCATACCAAAGCCGATACCTGAAATGGGTTCTTTACTAAAAAGAGCAGTTAGGTTGTCGTATCTTCCTCCACCAAGTAAGGAGCGATTATTTTCGCTGGCGGTATCAAAAATCTCAAAAATGGTACCAGTGTAATAATCAAAACCTCGAGCAAGAGTGTAGTCAATAGAAATATTGTTAATACCTAACGCTATTAATCCAAGAGCAGTTTTGGATTCATTAATATCACCAGGTTGGCTAAATTTTTCAAATAAAGAAAAAGCTAAAGCTTTATCTCCAATCAATAATTCAAGTTGTGATAGGTAGTCATCACTACTAATCTTATGGAAGCGATCATTTAAACGAGTAATTTTATTTTGAATTTCAGTTTCAGTAATACCAAAATCAATGTATAGTTGCGTCATCTTAACTCGATCATTGAGTTTTATTTCAAACATCTCTGGTGTTGCTCCAAAATCAATTAATGTTTGATAGGCTAAAGAAATCATTTCCACATCAGCGGTATAATCATCAGCTCCAAAAATATCACAGTTGAGTTGCCAGTGTTCACGTAAACGGCCACGCTGCGGCCTTTCGTACCGAAACAGATTAGGAATTGAATACCAGCGTAGTGGAAATTTTAATTCTCGGGCTTGTCCTGCTACCATTCGTGCAACAGTAGGTGTCATTTCGGGACGTAAAGTAACTTCTCGATCTCCGCGATCAATAAAAGTATAAGTTTGTTCGTTGACCATCTCTTCGTTTACTGCTCCTTTGCTACGATAGAGTAAAGAAGGTTCTAGTATTGAAGCATCGTATCGCTCAAAGCCGAATCGTTCGGCAGTTTTTGACCATTTATTAAATATATATTGCAAAACAGTAGCATCTTTTGGATAAAAATCACGAACCCCTTTATATGAATCAGTTGAAATAAGACCGTTTGACATATTTTTTATTGTAGTTGAGGAGAGTTTAAACTGCAAGTTAAATTAATCAATAATAGTTTGTAATGAAGCTCCGTGTAAGGATTGAAGTCTTTCATCGGTAGCTTTCTGAATAAGGGCTTGTAATTCTCTGGGGTCTGGCATAGCTCTACTTATGAAACTAGTTTCTTCAGCACTTGCTGTTTGGACTTGTAAGGTACCAAAATTAAGAAGAGTAGGTATAATTCCATCAACTTGTGCTTTAACATCTTGTAGTCTCTCTAATCGAAAACTACTAACTTTTCGATTAAAGAATCTAATTTGATCGATAACTATAATTCTTCTGTCGGTAATGATCCATAAATCTAAAAAATAATGTGTCCAAATCATAAAAACAGCAAGGGTTGTAAACAGGCACCAAAAAGAAATACCAAAATATATTAATGGTAGTGCTTCGTGGACAACAAAAGTACTTGGGTGTAATTGTGGTATTAAAATAAAAATAGTGATTATAAATATTGGAAATAAAGCAAAAAATAGAGTACTGATAATCTCTATTGTTATCAGAAACCAATGTTTGCGAACTGTTTTAAGTATTATTTCGTCACTTTCAAGTTCAATTTTTTCAAGTAACATATTTAAATTTGTAAAGCTATTAATCCAAGTATTCCGATCAATGGTAAGGTAATTAATAAATAAACTATAGTAGTTATATTGCTTACAACTTCATCAGTACTGTATTCACTCCAATGATAGTAAAGCACCCCAGTAAAAATTACATAAAAAATTAAAATACCAAAAAAAATTAAGGTAGTGAATTTTTCTAGAGGAAAAGAATAAAGAGAAATCAGATTGTTTAGCATATACTTATACTATTGTAACATTAAGATTGAATAACGAAACACCCCATACTGGTCCTTTTGGTTATCAATGGAGAAGCCTTGTTCAAGGGCTAGTTTTTCAATGTCTTTAACTTGTTCTGGTTCGTGTTCAAGCCAAAGTTGACCGGCAGGGAAGAGATGGTTTGAAGCTTCTTGAATAATTTTACTAATAAGTTCGAGTCCGTCTTTGCCACCGTAAAGAGCAAGAGCAGGTTCATTTTTTATTACTGATACATCAGTTCTATTGAGAGATTCGTCAATATATGGTGGATTACTGAGAATATAATGATAACGCGGAAGTGGTCTACCACTTTTGAGGGTAAAAAGATCACTCTGATAAATATTTATCAGATTTGGATTAAGGTTGTTTTGTAAACAGTTTTTGGTAATGGTAGGTAAATGTAAGGAATCAATTTCAGCAAAATCTATTTCACTTTTAGGAAAGTTTTTTGCTATTGCTACTCCAACAGCACCACTGCCTGCGCAAAGATCAAGAGTACGCAAAGGCTCTTTGATAGTGTTAATAAATTGCTCTACCCAGAACTCCGTTTCAAGGCGAGGGATCAGTGGGTGAGAATCAAGATAAATTGTGGTGTTTAAAAATGGAATTGAGCCAATTAAATAAGCTAAAGGAACACCAGCCTTTAATTGCTCTAGATCGGTAAAAAAAGCTTCACTTTTTTTACCGGCATATTTTTCACTTAGTAACCAACTTACTTCTTGACTAAACATACAATGAATCGTACAATATTCTCTGGGTTTTGTAAATAAATATATAGGAGTCGAAATGTGTTTTAGAGTCACAGAAAAAGAGCTGAATAAACTAGAGACAGCAATTTTTCTACGCGATGAAAATCTACGTAGAATTGAAGAGGTGAATGAAGAAGAAAAAAATTCACACTTACTTGTAGCTTTTGAATTTGATGCATTAGTGTGGCGTTTCTTTCATTCCCGAGTTAGAGATGTTGATGATGAGAAAAGTTGGCGATTTTTTTTGTTGTTACTTATAAAAAGTTGTAGCAAAAGACCGCCACTAAAACTGTCTGGTGAGTTGAAAGTGCGTCGAGCTGAATTAACTGAATTCATAACCGATTCAGCCAGTACACATAAAAGAAATTTAAATATGTGCCGAGCACAAAACTAGTCAGTTCTTAATGAAATCTTAAAGGCCTTTCGGGGCCTTTTTTTGTTGCTCACACCTAGAGTAGTGTTTACTTGTCTTTTGTTTGTTACAATTCATAAAGTATGAAAAAGAACACCAAGCTCTACGAAACCGTAGCCGCGCTTATGGCGCCAGGAAAGGGTATATTAGCAGCCGATGAAAGTGATATTACGGCTGGTAAACGTTTATCAATGGTACTTGAAGAATATATATCAGGGGTCATAATGTATGATTCAACAATTAGAACAACCACTGATGACGGTGTTCCTTTTTCAGATTTACTAACAGCTAAAGGTATTGTGCCGGGTATTAAGGTTGATACAGGTACTGTTGATCTTTATGGATTTAAAGGTGAAGTTGTAACTCAGGGATTAGATGATTTATCGTCTCGATTCGCTGAATATTACGATATGGGAGCTCGTTTTGCTAAATGGAGAGCCGTTATTACAATTGATGAAGATAAGATTCCTACACAAGAAGCAATTACTATAAATTGTATTTTATTAGCTCGATATGCACAAATAGCTCAAGCTTCTCACATTGTGCCTATAATTGAGCCTGAAATCATCTACGCCGGTGATCATAATTTAGCTAGGGCAGAACTTGTTACTACCCAGACGTTACAAATTCTTTTTAACACACTCCTGACTTACAAGGTTGACTTAGAAGGCTTGATTTTAAAATCATCAATGGTTTTAGCTGGAGCGATGAATTCCGAGCAATCCACTCCAGAACAAATTGCCAACGCCACCTTGCGTACCTTCCATATCTCTGTACCTCACGACGTGGGAGGAATCGTCTTTCTCTCTGGTGGGCAAACACCAAAACGTTCAACTATGAATTTAAACGCCATTGGTAAACTTGGTCCACAACCCTGGCCAATTACTTTCTCTTTCTCAAGAGCTATAGAAGAGCCTGTACTAATGACTTGGCAAGGTAAACCAGAAAATGTAGCTGAGGCCCAAAAAGTACTTCTGCAAGTGGCAAAATTCAA
>JFJP01034017.1_pt1 | contig 33600 bp, 31 predicted proteins | sample 431651 | NCBI WGS metagenome assembly JFJP01 (sample SAMN02602958, study PRJNA72255) | Microbial mat metagenome, whole genome shotgun sequencing project. | biome: fresh water; feature: sink hole; material: water; isolation source: purple microbial (photo- and chemosynthetic) mats found in... | reverse complement strand
TCGAAGTAGTTATTCACCCGGTACCCGCCCTCTTTGAGGTAGCGATCCTTGGTCATCAGCTTCAGGTCGCCTGCCATCATATCGGCCACCAGGCTCTTCAGGTCGTGTTCGGGCACCCAGCCCAGTTTGGTCTTGGCCTTGGTGGGGTCGCCGATCAGCAGGTCCACCTCGGTGGGACGGAAATACCTGGGATCGACGGCCACCACTTCTCTTCCGACGGGAACCTGGTACTTCGGGTTGGAGCATTTCACGACGTAACCGCGTTCCTCCACTCCCTCTCCCTTGAACTCAATGGCAATGCCCGCTTCGGCAAAGGCCATTTTCACAAAGTCGCGCACTTCGGTGGTGACGCCGGTGGCAATCACCCAGTCTTCGGGCTCGTCGGCCTGCAGAATCATCCACATCATGCGCACGTAGTCCTTGGCATGGCCCCAGTCGCGTTTGCTGCTGAGGTTTCCCAAAAACAGCTTGTCCTGCAGCCCCAGGGCAATCTTGCTGGCGGCGCGGGTGATTTTGCGGGTGACGAAGGTTTCACCGCGGATGGGGCTTTCGTGGTTGAACAGAATGCCGTTGCAGGCAAACAGACCGTAGGCTTCGCGGTAGTTCACGGTAATCCAGTAGGCGTACATCTTGGCCACGGCGTAGGGGCTGCGGGGGTAGAAGGGAGTCTTTTCACTTTGGGGAATTTCCTGCACCTTGCCGTACAGTTCGCTGGTGCTGGCCTGGTAGATGCGGGTCTTCTTTTCCAACCCCAGAATGCGGACAGCCTCGAGCAGACGCAGGGTACCGATACCGTCGGCGTTGGCCGTGTACTCAGGGGTTTCGAAGCTGACGGCCACATGGCTCATGGCTGCCAGGTTGTAAATCTCATCGGGCTTGGTTTCCTGAATGATGCGGATCAGGTTGGTGCTGTCGGTCATATCGCCGTAGTGCAGCTGGAATTTGACGTCTTTTTCGTGCGGGTCTTGGTACAAATGATCGATCCGGTCGGTGTTGAACAGACTGGTGCGGCGCTTCAGGCCATGGACCACGTAGCCCTTTTTCAACAGAAATTCGGCCAGATAGGCTCCATCTTGTCCGGTAATACCGGTAATCAGGGCAACTTTGGGCATAGTGTCTCCTTGTTCAAACATTGAACACTATATCTCATAGGGGGAATTTGTAAAGGGGAAAGTGCCGGTCACGGTCAGACAGGACCAGGGGAACGCCCGCATCGGGCCACTGGATTGCCAGACCTGGGTCGTCCCACCGCAGGCCCTCTTCAGAAGCGGGCTGGTACTCGGCGGTACACAGGTACACCACCTCGACCCGTTCGCTCAGCGCCAAAAACCCATGCCCAAACCCCGGCGGCAGATAAAGCATGGTGTGGTCTTCGGCGTTCAGCTCTACTCCGAAGCTCTGAAGAAAGGAGGGGGACTGCGGACGAAGGTCAACGGCCACATCCCAGCAAACCCCTTGCGACACCCTCACCAGCTTGCCCTGCGCGTGTGGTGGCCGCTGATAGTGAATGCCGCGCAGCACCCCCCGCTGGCTGACGCTATGATTTTCTTGAACAAATGGTCCGGCAATCCCAGCCGCCTCGAATTCCGAATGTTTGTAGGTTTCGAAGAACGAACCACGGGCGTCCCGGTGCACGGCGGGCCGGATCAGAACCAGACCTTCCAGCGGACCGGGTGTGAATTGAAAAGCCATGGTGCAGTCTGGCACGCGGAGAACGGAAAATCAATCAGCGCGTTGATCGATTTGCAAGTTCTCTCTATAGTGAACCCATGATTCCCCGAGCGCTGACTCCTGCCCTGCAACGTTCAGCCCTGTACTATCCGGTTGTTTGCCTCACCGGCCCCCGACAGTCTGGCAAAACCACCTTGCTCCGGACGCTGTGGCCTGACCGCCTCTACGTATCCCTTGAAGACCCCGATACCCTCGATTTTGCCGGCACAGACCCCCGGGGATTTTTGGAACAGGGAAAGGAGCAGGGACTGATCATCGACGAGGCACAACGGCTGCCCTCCTTGTTCAACTACCTGCAAGGCTACGCTGACACCTCGAAACCGGGCCAATTTCTGGTTTCCGGGTCGAACAACTTTCTTTTGCTGCAAGCCGTCAGCCAGAGTCTGGCCGGCCGGGCCGCTATCTTCCATCTTCTGCCGTTCTCCATGGCCGAGCTCGGAGAAACAATGGATGACCAGCAGTGGGAACAGGCGGCCTTTCGAGGTTTCTACCCGAGGGTAAGGGCCCAACAACTGCCACCCGAGCTGTTCACAAGGGACTACTTGTCCACCTATGTCGAGCGAGACATCCGTTTGGTGCGAAACATTCAGAATCTGGCCGATTTCCGTCGCTTTCTCAGCCTTTGTGCCGGTCGTGCCGGTCAACTTCTCAACCTCGCCTCGCTGGCACAGGACTCAGGGTTGTCGGTGAACACCGTTCGAGACTGGTTAGGCCTCCTTGAGGCGTCCTTTCTGATCTTTTTTCTCAGGCCCTGGAATGAGAGTTTTAACAAGCGGCTCGTAAAATCTCCCAAACTCTACTGGCACGACACCAGTCTGCTCTGCCGGCTGCTCGAGGTACGAAAGCCTGAAGACCTGCAGTTCCACCCCCTGCGAGGGGCTGTGTTCGAGAACTTGATCGTGGCGGAACGCTACAAGAGGCAGAGCCAGGAAGGAGAAACCCCTTCTTTGGGATTCTGGCGCGACAGCTCCGGGGTGGAAATCGACCTTGTCGAACGGCTCCATGGTCAGACTTTTCTCTGGGAAGCGAAGGCGGGCCAGACGCTCAGCAGCGAGTTCTTCAAGAACCTCGACACCGTCGGCTCCTTGGCTTCTGTTCCCGTCGAGCGACGGCGGGTCGTTTTTGGCGGTTCGCCTTCACAGACCCGAAGCAACGGTACCGCCCTCAGTTGGCGGGAGATTTAGCAGCCATTCGGCCTCAGTCCATGCCGCTGCGGGCCTTGAGCGCCCGGGCAATGGTCAGGCGGTCGGCGTACTCCAGGTCACCGCCCACGGGAAGACCCGAAGCCAACCGGGTGATTTTCACGTTGCGGGAACCCAGCATCCTGTGGATGTACAACGCGGTGGTGTCACCTTCCAGGGTGGGGTTGGTGGCCAGAATGACTTCGCGGATGACACCGGCGCCCACCCGCTTGTCCAGTCGGTCCAGGCCCAGTTCGGCGGGACCAATCCCATCGAGCGGGGCAATCACCCCGTGCAGCACGTGGAACAGTCCCCGGTATTCGCCGGTGGCGTGCAGGTTCATCAGGTCCTGCACCTGTTCCACCACGCACAGCGTCGTCTGATCGCGGCTGCTGTCGCTGCAAATTTCACAGGGGTCGGCCTCGGTGTAGTTGCCGCACACCGAGCAGCGCACAATATGGTCGCGCAGGGTGGAAATTTGCCGCCCCAGCTCTGTGAGGTAGTTGCGGTCGGCTTTCAAAAGATGGAACGCCATACGCACAGCGCTTTTCTTGCCCAAGCCAGGAAGCCGCGACAAGTTGGTAATCAGAGAATCGAGGGGGCCCATGGAATTCAGTCTAGCCTAACGAGGGCCGTCACGGGAACAACTCTAACCCCTTCCCGCAGAGGATAGGCCTCTTCAACCATGGCACAGACAAAAGCCTGCCGAACACCAAGGTCCTCCAGACTCGACCAGAACCCTCGGGATACCTGCGGCGCTGAGGACGCCTTCGCTTCGACCACCCACCGTTTCTCTCCTTGCTCGATGACAAAATCGACCTCTGCCCCATTGGAGGTCCTGTAGTACGATAACCGGGCGTCGGGATGCCAAGCTGCCAAACATTCCAGGACCACCGACTCCCATTGGGAACCCCAGCTGGGATGCCCCATCGCTTTTTCCAGATTGCCCAAATCGAGCAAGGCAGCCGCCACACCGGAATCTCTCAGATACACCCTCGGTGCCGTCACCAGCCGCTTTTTGACGTTGCCGCTCCAGGCAGGCAAAAGACGGATCAGGAGGGCCGACTCCATGAAGTCGACGTAACGGCGTACCGTCGCTGGCGCAATGCCCAAAGACGAGGCCAACTGGCTGGTATTCAAAGTCTGCCCCTGCAAGTGGGCCAGCATCGTCCAGAGGCGTCGAAGAAGGGATGCGGGTGCCTCTAGACCCAGTTGCGGCAGGTCCCGTTCAACATAAGCCCGCACAAAGGCCAACCGCCAGCGGAGACTGGCGCTGTCATCGGTGGCAAGGAACGAATCAGGAAAGCCACCCCTGGAAACTCGGTCTAATAAACTTTTGCGGTCGTCCCCCACCTCCGAGGGAAGAAAGGGCCCTAGCTCAAGGTACGAAACCCTTCCTGCCAAACTTTCAGAGGCCTGACGGATCAACAGGGGAGAAGCCGAGCCCAGCAAGAGGAACCGTCCTGGTCTGCGGTTCCGGTCGATCAGGCTGCGAAGCACAGGAAACAGATCCGGAAAAGCCTGCACTTCATCCAGAATCACCAATCGGTCGGCCAGCTCCTCCAGCAGCAGTTCCGGATCAGTCAGACGGGCGCGGTCACGGGGACTTTCCAAATCGAAGGAAATCGACCCGGGTGACAGGGCCCCCAACTCCCGAGCGAGAGTGGACTTTCCAATCTGACGAGGACCTAAAAGAACCACAGCCGGAAAAAGAGTGAGGTCTGCTGCCACCCTTGCTCCCAGCTCTCGATGAACGTTACCATGCATATTGCTACATCATACTACCAATGTGCATGGTAATCCAGGATGTGCTTAAGCCATCCCGGGCATCCCCGGCAGTCCCAGACCCTGACCGAGCGGGCCCAATTCGTCCTTGAGCTTGTCTTTGACCCGGGTCAGCGCGTCGTTGGTGGCCATGCGGATCAAATCGGCAAGCATGGGAATATCCCGGGGATCCACGCATTCCGGAGCCAGTTCGACGCCCAGCACCTCCATCTGTCCGTTGACGGTCACCTTCACCAGGTCACCACCTGCCGAACCTGTGGCGGTCACAAACTTCATTTTCTCCTGCATCTGCTGCATGGTTTCCTGCATTTTCTGCAGGTTCTTCATCAGGTCGAGGGGGTTCATCTTCTTTTCGCTCCCTTGGGGTCAATTCGCATTCCCAATTGCTGGGCAAATACCTCAAACACACTCCAGTCCTTTTCAACAATGGCTTTGACAATGTCCATATTGAGCCGCTGATATTCGTGAACCGCAACATTTCGGAACCCAACCATGGCCGAGAGCCTTTTGGCTGTTTCTGGCGCTATTCGTTGTGCCCGGCTGAGGAGAACGAAGGCATCGGCGCTATCCTGCGGCATCCCAAGACGATCTCGGGCAACAAGATGCATCGCCAAGTCGATAGCAGCCTGGCAGGCCCGTTCCAAATTCAACAGCAACGCGTCTGCATGAGTGGGAGATTCCAGTGTTGTGTCACTCTTGTATTCCTCAAAGACGCGAACAAGACAGCGCTCGATGATGGCGATCTTGTTAAAGCAGATATCATCAAGCTCGATAGGCATGGATCACCTCTTTGCGGTCATCGAGATAGGTGAGGTAGAGTGCCAACAACTCCGACTCTCGCTTTCGAGTCACGGTTTCATCCTTACAATAAATGCGTCTTCCTGTGTAAATCGCTTCCTTGGCATACACCAGAAACGGACTGTCACAAATACCGACATCAACAGTCCTCTCGAATACCAGCGAGGCATCGGTAGCCCATTGAATCAAATCCCAGCGATCCAGAAGAACGCCAGGGTAAGGCATGGCGGCAAGATCCAGATCGCTGTCGGGTCGCAGTTGGTCACGGGCACCACTGCCGAGAAGATACCAGGCAACGACACCCTCAAACGGTTTCAGTTGCTGGAATTTCTGCTCAAGGGAGGCCGTCACGGGATAATTTCTCCTTTGAAAACACTGCGGAACAACTCGGCCGTTTCATCGAGCGCCGACTTGGCTACCGGCGCGGGCGGCAATCCTGCCGCGACAGCCCCGGCATGGAGGTTGCGGGGTGGAGCTACCGGTGTGACGTTCTTGTCGGGTGCAGCCATCATGCGGTCAAGAATATCGAGGATAGGGCTGGCGGGTTTAGGAGGCGGAGACGTCGGCGGGGGTACCGAGTTCAGTTTTTTTTTTCGAACTCACCGGCGGCGGCCTGGCCCTTGAGGGCCTCGATCTTCGCCACCAATTCGGCCGGGGTCACGTAGTGGCGCAGGGTGGCCAGCCGGCTCAGCGACAGTTCCAGCTCGTAGCGCTGGCTGAGCGAGTAGCGCAGGGTGCGGTACAAAGACAGCAGGCTTTCGAGGGCCCGTTCGGCCTGGGGAATGCTGGTCTGCGTCTTCACGGCCTCGGGAAACCGGTCGGGGTGAAAGCCCAGCAGGGCTTCCCTGTCGATTTTTTGCAGAAAGAACAACAGCGCACGGTAGTAGTCTGCCAGGTCCATCACAAACTGCTCCACCGCCACACCCGAGCCCAAAATGGCGTCGGTGAGCTCGAGGGCCTGTTTGCCGTGGCCCAGCGTCAACGCTTCGGCAATCTGGTTCATCTGCTCCAGCCCCACCAGCCCCAGCTTTTCGCGGATCTTTTCGAGGGTGATGTGGCCGTCGCTGAAGGCGGCAATCTGGTCAAACAGGGTGTACGCATCGCGCATCGACCCCGTGGCCTCCTTGGCCATCCAGAACAGGGCCTCGTCGTCCACGCTGACCTGTAAGTCAGAAGCGGCCGAAACCAGGCGCTCCTTGATCTCCTCGGTACCGATCAGACGGAAATTATACTGCTGGCAACGGCTCTTGATGGTAGCCGGCACCTTGTGCAGCTCGGTGGTGGCGAAGATGAACACCACGTACGGCGGTGGTTCCTCGATGGTCTTGAGCAGGGCGTTGAACGCACTGTTCGAGAGCATATGGACTTCGTCGATGATGTAGACCTTGTACTTGCTGTTGGCGGGGGCGAAAAGAACCTCGTCCTTGATGTTGCGCACATCGTTGACCGAGGTGTTGGACGCACCGTCGATTTCGATCACATCGAGGCTGGCGCCGCGGGCAATTTCCACACAATGGCTGCAAGTGCCGCAAGGTTCGGCTGTCGGCCCGGTTTCGCAGTTGAGGCTTTTGGCCAAAATGCGCGCCATCGAAGTCTTGCCCACACCCCGGGGCCCGCTGAACAGAAACGCCTGGGCAATCCGCCCCGCCTCGATCGATTTCTTCAGCGTCGTGACAACAAATTCCTGTCCGGTGAGTTCATTGAAACTGCGGGGACGCTTGCGCGTCGCGGTTACTTCATAGGCCATGGCGTGGAAAGGATTCTAGCACAGAAAACGCGCTAAGCAAACAGCCCGCGCTGACTCGAAAAGGCCCAGAAACCTCTCGACTTCACGGTGAAGCAGATTGATCGTTTGAACGGTCTGCTCTACCGATTCGGGATAATCATGGGCGAAGCGATTCCGCAAATCTCTGAAAAACTGCCAAGTGTCTACGCTGTCGATAACCCGAAGTTGTTCCAGACGATTGAGCACGTCGAGAAAGGGTCTGGGTCGGTCGTCCTCAAGAAGAGCGAACAAGGTAGGAAGAAGTCGCGTTCCCAGAGAGTCCTGCATCTTGGTGAACCGATAAATAAACTGATCGATGACCATGATGGTTTCATCACCCAAGGACTCGAACGTGTCCTTGGTAAGGGGAACAAGAGAACCCAGAGCCATAACCGACTTCCGGATCTTCTCTGAGTGAGCGGTGTTTTCCGACAACGCTGACTTCAAAGTGGCAACTAACTCAGGATTCACAACGGCACCCCCTGCCTTCGAGCGTTGCGGACAATCAATTGCGACTCGACCTCGGGACTTCCATCGGTGACGACCAAGTCAATTTTCTGCTCACCGATGCGCCTTTGGATACGCCCCAGAGTACGAATCTTTTGAGGAAAAATCTCATCAGAAAAATGGGGAACCTCAACGAGAAGGTCAATATCGCCACCAAATTTCGAATCATCAGTACGCGAACCAAAAAGAAAAGCCTTCGCCTCGGGTCCAAAGACATCCCGAACACTCTCGACGATCGCATCTTTTTGAGAAGAACTAAGCCTCATGGGCTGAATGTAGCTTGGAACCAAGGCACGAGCAAGTCATACTCAATCGGCCCGAGCCAATATGAGAACCGGAGCGTATCTTGGGGCATTCCTCCGGCATTCGCCTCCGGAAAGCCCCTGCAGTTTTCTATCGAAAACTGCAGCACCTCGTTGGCCCCAGCCCGTAGCGAGGATGAGTTTTGGCGATGGTGGGGTGGAAGCGAAAAGCGGAGCGTGTCTTTGACACGTGAGCATTTGAGCGAAACCCCACCGAAGCCAAAACTCACCGCAGTAGGGATTGGGCCAACGAGGGGAAAACCCCCAGCGATCGTCAAGCGCTCCACGGCACACAACCGGGTTTCCTACCGTTGCTCCCTTCCGGGCCTAGCGGGGTTCAGAATCGGCACGTTGCGCGGGGCCTGACGATCATTTGCTGGAGGACGGAGAGAGGGGGATTCGAACCCCCGGTAGGCGGTTAACCTACGTACGCTTTCCAAGCGTATGCCTTAAGCCACTCGGCCATCTCTCCAACAGAAACAAAAAACTATGAGACCGAGAGGGCTCGAACCTCCGACCTTTAGATCCGCAATCTAATGCTCTATCCAACTGAGCTACGATCTCATAAAACACAAAACAAGCACGGAGAGGAGAGGATTCGAACCTCCGGTACGATTTTGGTCGTACAACTCCTTAGCAGGGAGCCCCATTCGGCCACTCTGGCACCTCTCCAAACAAAAAACCAGCCACGGAGAGAGGGGGATTCGAACCCCCGGTACGGTTGCCCGCACGCCGGTTTTCAAGACCGGAGCCTTAAACCACTCGACCATCTCTCCAGGTTAGACCAAGCGACATTACAGGAATGAGGCCTTGGTTGTCAAGACTCGCCGCCGCCCAGAACTTCGTACAGGCGGTCGAGGTCGTCCGCAGAGTGATAGCTGATTTCGATTTTGCCTTTTTTGGCGTCACCCTTGATGATCACCTTGGTCCCGAGCCGCTCAATAAACCGTTGCTCCAGCTCGGCAATCTCAGGCATTCGCCGTACGGGGGCCGCTGTGACGGCCTTGGCCACGGGCGCAGACCCGGCATTAAGCCTCTGGGCGCGCTCTTCCGCCTCCCGAACGCTCAACCCTTCGGTCACGATGGCCTGAAACAGGGTTTTCTGACCTTCGGGCAGGGTGACCGACAAAATGGCGCGCGCGTGGCCCGGTGTCAGTGTCCCCAAATCAATAGCACCCTGCATAATATCAGGCAACTTCAACAGGCGTAAGGCATTAGCTACGGTAGAACGTTGTTTTCCCACCTTTTTCGCCACATCATCCTGGGTGAGGTTGAACGCCTCCATCAAATTCCGGTAGGCACGCGCCTCTTCCATGGGTTTCAGGTCGGCCCGTTGAATATTCTCGATCAGGGCGATTTCCATGCGCGATTCTTCGGTAAAAGAACGCACCAGAACGGGAACCTCATCCAAACCAGCCAGCTGGGCGGCCCGCCAACGCCGCTCCCCGGCAACAATGCGGTAACCGGAAGCCCACGATTCCACCAGAAGCGGCTGCAAAACGCCCTGTTCCTTGATGGAGGCCGCCAGTTCTTCAAGCGCCTCCTGATCAAAGGCCTTGCGCGGCTGGTCGGGGTTGGGTTCCACCGCAGAAAGCGGAACGATTTTCACCTCATCGCCCTGAGTTGCTTCGGAGAGCAGGGCCCCGAACCCTCGTCCCAGACCCTTAGACACGATGGAGCACCTCTTCGGCGAGTTTTTCGTAGGCCTTGGCGCCAGGCGATGTCGGCCGGTATTTATTGATGGTCAGCCCGTGGGAGGGAGCCTCGCCCAGATGCACATTGCGGGGAATGATCGTCCGGAACACCTTGTCCTTGAAATACTTCACCGCTTCCTTGGCGACATCCTGCGCCAAATTCGTGCGGCTGTCGTACATGGTCAGAATGATGCCGCCGATCTCAAGAGACTTGTTAAGCGACTTCTGCACGGCCTGGATGGTTTTCACCAGCTGGGAAAGGCCCTCCATCGCAAAGTATTCGCACTGCAGGGGGATAAACACCTTGTCCGCAGCGGTCAAACCGTTGATGGTAATCAGGTCGAGCGACGGCGGACTGTCGATAAAGATAAAGTCATAGCGGGATTTCAGGGGTTCCAGCACCTTTTTCAGGTAGAATTCGCGCTCAGGAACGCTGATGAGCTCAACGGCGGCACCCGAAAGGTGAATGTTGCTGGCCAGCAGCTGAAGGGTGGGTTCGGAGGTGTTTTGGATGGCAGCTTCGACGGCAACTTTGCCGGTGATCACCTCGTAAATGCCAGGCTTGGCCGGATCGGCACCAACGGTACTGGAGAGGTTTCCCTGGGGATCAAAGTCCACCAACAGGACCTTCTTTCCCTTTTGGGCAATAAAGGCCCCCAGACTGGCGGCCGTGGTGGTTTTTCCCACGCCACCCTTTTGGTTGGCAAAGACAATAATGGTTCCCATGGCGGCCAGTATAGCGGAACACCCGGCTGTTGTCATCGGGGCGTTTTGGATTAGACTATAGATTACTGTTTTCCTTGCCGATACATAGGAAAATGGGACCTGAGGTGATCGACCTATGAAAAAAGACGAATTCTACAGTTTTCTGCGGAAGATCCCCAAGGCAGAGATCCATCTGCACGCCGAAGCAACGCTGAGCCGGAAAACGGTCCAAGCGCTTCTCGACAGAACTCCTGACAGCCCGGCAAAACCCGCGAGCGTTGAAAAGTTGTTTTCGTACAACAACTTGAAAGATTTCATCACCTCCTTTCTGTACGTGCAGGGGATGATTACCAAGCTCAGCGACCTGGAAGCCATGTTCGACGATGTGGCCACCTACCTCAAGGCCAACAACATCGTGTACTGCGAGCTCTTTTTCTCGCCGTCGATGTTTATGAAAAAAGGCTTTGCTTTTCCCGACATGATCGATGTGATTCAGAAAGCCATCGCCAAGGTTGAAAAACGCGACAAGCTGACCATCAAGCTGATTATTGACGTTTCCCGTACCTTTGGGGTCGAAAACGCACAGTCTAATCTGGAATCAACCTTGAAGCACAAAGCCCCCATGGTGATCGGTATCGGGCTGGGTGGTGACGAGGAAAAAGGCCCCGCCAAACTTTTCGGGGATGTGTATGCGGAAGCGATCAAGCGGGGACTCCATGTGGTGGCCCATGCAGGCGAAGTTGTGGGTCCAGAATCCATCTGGGACGCCCTCAACACCTTGAAGGTAGAACGCATCGGACACGGACTTTCAGCCATTCAGGATCCCAAACTGGTACAACACCTGGTGGAGAAGCAAATTCCCGTGGAAATCTGCCTTACCAGCAACGTGATTACCCAGAAATATGTCACCAAGGCCGAAGATCACCCGGTTCGCGCTTATTTTGATCAAGGCGTGTTGGTTGTCATCAACACGGACGACCCCACCTTCTTTGACTGTTCCATCATCGATGAGTTCTGGATTCTGCACACCAAGCTGAAGTTCACCATGCCCGAGATCAAACAGTTGATCATCAACGGTTTCAAAGCTTCGTTCCTGACCCCAGCCCAGAAAGACGCCTACATCGCCCAAGTCGAAACCGCCTGGGGCAAATAAAAAGGCCGACCCCGTGAGGTCGGCCCAATGTTTCACGTGAAACAATCAGTTGGCAGGAGCGGGTTCTTCGAAGGCCAACTCCGGCTGCTCTTCTTCCTTCAGCGCCCGGGCAATCCCCACCACAGCATCATCTTCGCCAATCCCTAGAATCCGCACACCCATAGCCGTCCGACCTTGCTCACTGACTTCCTGGGTATTGCATTTGAGCGTCTTTCCCTGCTGTGTGATGCAGACAACGTCATATTCCGCACTGACGGGAATCGCACCGATCAGTTTTCCGGTTTTTTCATTGTCTTTGTAGCAGATTTGCCCCATGGTACCGCGGCCGTGTGGCGAAAGGGTTCCGTAGTCCAAGCGCTTTCCGAAACCACGGTCGGTGATCATCAGGACTTGCTCTTCCTCATGAATGGACAGAATTCCTACCACAGAGTCGGTTTCATCACGAAGGCTGATGCCGCGTACCCCGGAAGCATTGCGGCCGGTGGAACGGATCTGATCTTCGGAATAGCGCAGCCCGTAGCCGTTTTTCGTCAGAAGCATCACTTCGTTGGTACCGTTGGTCAGCGTCGCCGTGACCAGCGTGTCGCCGTCGCGCAGGGTAATACCGTTGATTCCCTTCTTGCGGGCGTTTCGGAACTCATGGGTGGCAATGCGGATCACAAGACCCTTTGAGGTGACCATGATGATGAACTGATCTTCCTTGAACTCTTTGACGGGGACGACAGCCTTGATAACCTCGCCCTCCTCCATTTGAAGCATGGAACGGATGTGTTTACCGCGGCTGGTGCGCGAACCTTCGGGAAATTCGTAAGTTTTCACCCAATAGGCGTTCCCGAGGTTGGAAATGATGAGGAAGTAATCGTGGGTATTGGCCACGTGAATATCCTGCACGATGTCTTCATCCTTCAGGTTGGCGGAGTTGGACCCCTTGCCGCCGCGACCTTGGTTTCGGTACGCGTTCAAAGGAACGCGTTTGACGTACCCTTCGGTGGAAACAAGCACCACCATGTCTTCTTCTTGGATCAAGTCTTCCATGTCGACATTCTCGAGTTCTTGATCGAGAATTTCAGTTTTGCGGTCGTCTCCATACTTCTCAGAGAGTTCCACCGTTTCCTCACGAATCACCCCGTAAACCTTTTCTTCGTGAGCCAAGAGGTCTTCCAGATAGGCAATAAGGGCCAGAACTTCGTTGAGTTCATCGATAATCTTCTGGGTTTCCAGGCTGGTAAGCTTCTGAAGACGCATGTCGAGGATGGCCTGGGTCTGAATCTCGCTGAAACCAAAGCGCTGCATCAAGTTGTCCTTGGCATTCTGGACACTGGAACTTTCTTTGATAATGCGGATCACTTCGTCGATGTTGTCGAGGGCAATTTTCAGGCCCAGCAAAATGTGTTCCCGTTTGCGGGCCGCATCCAGATCAAAAATGGTCCGGCGGGTGATGACTTCTTTGCGGTGGGCGATAAAAGCCACCAGCATTTTTTTCAGATCGAGAGTCTCGGGACGGCCGTTGACGAGCGCCAGGTTGTTGACGTTGAACGAGGTTTGCAGGTTTGTGTGAGAAAAGAGGAAGTTGAGGATGATCAGAGGATCAAAGCCCTTCTTGATTTCAAGGACCATCCGCATGCCCACCCGGTCCGACTCGTCCCGCAGGTCACTGATCCCTTCCACCCGCTTGTCGCGGACCAATTCGGCGATGTGCTCGATGAGCAGCGCCTTGTTGACCTGGTAGGGCAGTTCACTCACGATAACCGACTCTTTGCCGGTTTTCGAGGTCTCGATTTCGTACCGGGCCCGGATCATGATCTGACCCTTGCCGGTTTTGAAGGCCTGGTGAATACCGTAGCGGCCGTAAATAATGGCCGCCGTCGGGAAGTCTGGCCCCTTCATGTGTGCCATTAGGCCATCGATGGTGATTTCGGGGTCATCAATAACGGCTACGAGCGCGGCGCAGATTTCCCGCAAGTTGTGGGGGGGCATGTTGGTGGCCATACCAACCGCAATGCCGCTGGACCCGTTGGCCAACAAAAACGGGAAGGTTGTGGGCAAAACCAGGGGTTCCGTGAGGCTGTCGTCGTAGTTGGGTCCGAAATCCACGGTGTTCTTATCAATGTCCCGCAGCATTTCTTCGGTGATGCGGCCCATTTTGGCTTCGGTATACCGCATGGCGGCCGGAGGGTCACCGTCCACCGAGCCAAAGTTTCCTTGTCCCTTCACGACGGTGTACCGTAGCGAAAACTCTTGGGCCAACCGTACAAGAGCGTCATAAATCGACTGGTCGCCGTGCGGGTGATACTTACCCAAGACATCGCCGACAATACGTCCGCACTTTTTGTAGCTGGAACCGGCTCTCAGGCCCATTTCGTGCATGGCGTACAAAATGCGCCGATGGACGGGTTTGAGCCCGTCGCGGACGTCAGGAAGGGCCCGGCTCACAATGACGGACATGGCGTAGTTCAGGTACGAGGTTTTGACCTCTTGCTCGATGCTGATCGGAATGACCTTGCCCGTGGGAACGGGAAGTGTAGGGTCTGACACAGGAGATCTCCTAGTTAGATATCGAGGTTAGCGACGGTCAAAGCGTTGTCTTCAATGAACTTACGCCGTGGTGGAACCAGGTCGCCCATCAAAATGGTGAAAATGGAGTCGGCCTCGACGGCGTCATCCAGCTTCACCCGGATAATGTTGCGGGTCATGGGGTTCATGGTTGTTTCCCAAAGCTGCTCGGGGTTCATTTCACCCAGACCTTTGTAGCGCTGTATGCTGACTTTGTCCGCTGCGATATTGAACTCGGCCAGGATTTTCTCACGGTCGGCTTCATCGTAGGCGTAGTGAACTTGTTTGGCGAAGCTGAGTTTGTACAAGGGGGGCATGGCGATGTAAATGTGTCCCGCTTCCACCAAGTCTTTCATGTAGCGGAAAAAGAAGGTGAGCAGCAAGGTCCGGATATGGGACCCGTCGACGTCGGCATCGGCCATGATGATGACTTTGTGGTAACGAAGCTTTTCCAAATCAAAGGAATCGGCGACTCCGGTACCCAGGGTTTGAATGACAGGAAGCAGCTTTTCATTGGAAATCACCTTGTCGGGACTGGTCTTTTCAACGTTCAGCATCTTTCCCCAAAGCGGAAGGATGGCCTGGGTGGCGCGGTCGCGGCCCATTTTGGCAGAGCCTCCGGCGGAGTCTCCTTCGACGATGTAGACTTCGCACTTGGCGGGGTCGCGCTCCTGGCAGTCGGCAAGCTTGCCGGGAAGGCCGTTGGACTCGAAGGGGTTCTTGCGGCGGGCGTTTTCCCGGGCTTTTCGCGCCGCAACACGGGCTGTGGCGGCCAAAACGCACTTTTCAAGGATCTTTTCCGTTTCCTTGGGGTGGCGTTCCAGGTATTCCTGCAGGCCCTCATTGACGACCTGCTCGACAATTCCCTTGACTTCGCTGTTTCCCAGCTTCCCCTTGGTCTGGCCCTCGAACTGGGGGTTGGGAACTTTGACCGAAACAACAGCCGTCAAGCCTTCCCGTGCGTCTTCACCCGACAGGGGCTCGGGCATCTTCTTGGAAAACTTGCTTTCGTTGAGAAAGACGTTGATCGTACGGGTCAACGCCGATTTCAGGCCGATCAGATGGGTTCCACCCTCACGGGTGTTGATGTTGTTGGCAAAGGAAAAAATGTTTTCGATGTAGGTATCGTTCCACTCGAGGGCGATTTCCACCATGACCCCGTCGCGTTCTTTCTCGAAGTAGATGACCTCATCGTGGAGCTTGTTCTTGTTGGTGTTCAAATACTCGACAAACGACTTAACGCCGCCCTCGAAGAAAAAGTCGTGTTCCTTGACGGGGGTTTCACGCTCATCCTGCAGGCGGATCCGAATCCCCTTGTTCAAGAAGGCTAGTTCCCGAAGCCGCTTGGCCAGGATATCGAAAGTATAGGCCGTTGTTTCCGTAAAGATAGACGGGTCTGCCTGAAAGCGGATCGAGGTTCCCGTTCTGTCGGAATCGCCGATCTCCTTGCAGGGAGCTACGGGGTCTCCCACCTGAAACCGCTGGAACCAGATCTTTCCTTGGCGCTCCACGGTGGCCTCAAACCAGGTCGAAAGCGCGTTGACGACAGAAGAGCCGACACCATGAAGCCCCCCGGACACCTTGTAGCTGTTCTTGTCGAACTTGCCGCCGGCATGGAGTTTGGTGAGGACGACCTCGAGGGCGCTGACCCCTTCTTCGGGGTGGATATCAACTGGAATGCCTCGTCCGTTGTCGTCGACCCGGATGACATCACCTTTTTCAATAACGACCTTGACCTCGGTACAATACCCAGCCAGGGCTTCATCGATGGAGTTGTCGACAATTTCATACACAAGGTGGTGAAGTCCGTCGGGTCCCGTGGACCCGATGTACATGCCAGGTCGCAAACGGACAGCCTCCAAACCCTTGAGGATCTGGATCTGATCGGCGGAATAGTTCTCATTCATAAGTAGGGCGAGTGTAAAGGTTGAAAAGGAAAAAGTAAAGATTCCGGGGGTTGTGGATAAATTGTGGAAGAATTCCCTCTTCCGCCTGGAAAACACCCCGAAACGGTGGAAAACTTATTCCATTACCGAATTTATCAGCTGTTTTACAGTTATTAAAATATCTTAATAATGTAATTCTTTTGTATATAACAATTTAAGTTGATTCTTTTCTGCGAAGGGCAAATTTCCGTTAAGGAAGAATTTGCATTTTTTCCCCCATTCTTCTAGGATGCCGGGCAGTGTAGAGTCTACCGCATCTGTGGATAAGTTGTTAAAATCTCGCCGAGGCCCCTGATGAATTTGCAAGATTTCTGGAACGAAGCTGTTTCTCAACTCAAAAGCGAACTGGACGAGGGGGAATTTTCCTTTGTTTTCAGCACCTTGGAGTTTGTCTCGTCCTCGGGGTCGAAGATCACTCTTTCGGTTCCCTCGGCGTTTTTCCGCAAACAACTGGAAGGAAAATATCTCGTTCTGCTCGAAGAAAAACTTTTAGAGCTGACGGGTCAGAAAATTGAGTTTGCTTTTTCGCTTCGAAAGACAGAAACACCTAAGCCTCTCGAGCCGGAAAAAAGGATTGATCACGCGGATGTTCCCAAGAACAGCAAAAGCCAGCCACGAAAAGCCCATACCCAGCTGAATCCTGACTACACCCTGGAAAAATATGTTGTCGGTAAGAACAACGACCTCGCTTACAGTTGTGCCGTTGCCATCAGCAAAGATCCCGGAAACAGTTACAACCCCTTCTTCTTGTATGGCGGTGTTGGTTTGGGAAAAACGCATCTGATCCAAGCCTTAGGAAACGCCATCCATAAAAACGATGAAAAAGCGGTGATCGCCTACGTTCCGGCTGAAAACTTTGTCAACGAATTTCTCTCGGCGCTTCAGAATAAAACCACCAGCGCCTTTAAAAACAAATATCGCAATGTCGATGTGCTTCTGATTGATGACATCCACGACTTTCAGAACAAGAAAGAAACACAGGAAGAGCTGTTCAACACCTTCAATGCTCTGTACGAGAGTAAGAAGCAGATTGTTTTCACCTCCGACCGCCCACCGCAAGAACTGAAAGCGTTTGCCGAACGCCTTCTCAGCCGACTGACGCGGGGGATGGTTGCCGATTTGCAGATGCCTTCGTGGGAAACCCGCCTGGTGATTTTGAGAACGAAAATGGAAGCCAACGGAATGAAGCTTTCCGACGATATTCTGGAACTGATTGCTAAAAACATCAGCACCAATATCCGTGATTTGGAAGCTGCTTTGAAGAAGATTTGGGCTTACGGTGATCTTCTCAAACGCGAAATCACCCTGGAAGTCGTTCAAGAACAGTTGAAGTCTGTCTTTGCCGGCCCTGCCCAGCAAAATATCGCCATTGATATGGTGCAACGGGTGGTGGCCGAAAACCACAATCTGAGCGTTCAAGATTTGAAAGGCAAGAAAAGAACCCAGGCTATCACTCTGCCGCGGCAAATAGCCATGTACCTCATTAGAGAACTGACTGAGTACTCAACAACCGAAGTGGGCATGGAATTTGGGGGAAGGGACCACACCACCGTCATGCATGCCGTTCAGAAGATCGAAGATAAGATCCGTACCGAGCCAATCTTCGAGATCAAGATTCAAAACCTAGTGCGGACGGTCAGAGATCGGGCTCGTTCCTAATTTCCAAACGGGGGTTTATCTGTTATATTTCTGTGGAAAACCTGGGACAACCCGATGTGTTTGGGGATATGTGGAAAACCTCTGGTTTCTTGTCCACAGCTGGAAGGATTGTCAATGTGTTCTCTAGTAAGAGTTTGGGAATGTTTCCACATTTCCACGCCCCCTACTACAACTGCTACTGAATTTAAATTTTGTAAGAGAAGAGAGGAGAGATTCCCATGAAATTCATCTCGGAGCGGAATGTCCTTCTGAAAGAAGTGTCCATTGCCCAGGAAATCATCTCGGTGAAAAACGCCATGTCCATCTTGAGCAATGTGCTTCTAGAGGTTCATGACGGCTTTCTCACCATCAAGGCTACTGACCTGAAGGTTGCCTTTGAAACCAAAATTCCCGTGTCGGCCAGCGTCAACGGAATCACGACGGTGTACTGTGAAAAGCTGCTGGGTATTCTGCGCTCCTTGCCAGACCGTGAGGTGGAATTTGAAGTTCGTGACGGCAAGCTGAACATCAAACCCGTCGGCACCTCCATTGATTTTCAACTCAAGAGTATTTCGAGCGACAAATTCCCCGAAATCAAAGACGCAGAAAACTTGGTTTGGTTTGCTCTTCCACAGGCAGATGTTCTGGAAATGATCGGCCAGACGATTTTTTCCGTCAGCGATGACGAAACCCGGTACTACATGAACGGTGTGTATCTTGAGCGTAAGGGTGAAAGCATTGTGATGGTGGCGACAGATGGTCGCCGCTTGTCCTACATCGAAAAGGCAGTTGCTTCAGAAATACCGGAATTCGCCGGAATCATTATTCCTCCCAAAGCCTTGAATTTGATTAAAAAGCTTGCCTCGGGACAGGGAACGATGAACCTGGCGATCAGCGACAAGCAGTTGTACGTGCAATTCGACAACCAGAAAATTCACTCCAACCTGATCGAAGGACAGTTTCCAAACTATTCCCGCGTCATTCCTGAAAGCCAGAGCTTTACCATCGGCCTGAAAAAGGACGAGTTTATCGAGGCGCTCAAACGCGTTTCGCTGTTGGCCGAACAGAAAGCCAAGCGGATTTATCTGACGGTTTCTGACGGCAACTTGATGGTAAACACCGAGGAAAGCGAAATGGGAATGGCCAAGGAAGAAATTCCTTGCGAATACCAGGGACCCTTGACCACCATGGCGTTGAACTATGTCTTTTTGACCGATCCGTTGCGGGTCTTGGCCGGAGATAGAATCACCCTGGAATTTACGGATCCTAAAAAAGCCATGACTCTGCGTACCGATCCAAGGAAGGATTACTTCCATATCGTGATGCCGATGCAAATGGACTGAAGTGGGTTTTGAGCAGGTCAGGTTTTACCAGTTCCGTAATTGGACAAATGACATTGTTGACTTAGGTGCCTCGAAAGAGGTGATTCTTACGGGCAACAATGGCCAGGGTAAAACCAATTTTCTTGAAGGAATTTACCTGCTCTGTTACGGCTCCTCTTTTCGCACCAAGAACGAAAAAAAGCTTTGTCTGCATGGAACACAGGAATTTTCGGCGCGCGGCTCGGGATTGTTTTCCGGCCGCCCAGCCGAGGTTTCTGTCAAGCTGACCACCCAACGCAAGGAAATTCTTGTCAACGGCGAGATTGTGCGTGACCGAAAAGAACTGGTCCGCCAGCTGCCCTGTGTGGCCTTTACCCACGAAGACTACCAATTTGTTTCTGGGGGGCCGGAATTCCAGCGGTATTTTTTTGATCAGACACTTTCGCTGTTCGACGTGCTCTACATCGACACCCTCCGGCATTACCGGAAAATTCTGAAAATCCGCAACACCTTGCTGGTTCAGTCTTCGTACGACCCGCTGGTCCTCGAAGTCTACGAGCAGCAGCTAGCCACGACGGGCTTGGAGATTACCAAGTTGCGCGGGCAGGCTGTGGAAGATTTCAACCCGCTCTTCACCCGTCTTTTTTCGGAAATCTCGGGTCTGGACGGGGAATGCAAACTCAAACATCTGCCCTCGTGGAAGGAAGACGAGGCGGGAGTTGTGCGACGTCTGGCAGATTCTCGAAGCCAGGACGCCCGTTTGGGTTTCACGGCCACTGGCCCCCATCGCGACCGGTTTGGTTTTCAGTTGGGCGGCCGCAATTTTGCCGACCATGCCTCGACGGGGCAGGTGAGGCTGCTGTCGCTGCTGCTGCGCATCGCCCAGGCGACGCTCTCGCTGCAAAAAACCGGCCGCAAGCCCCTGCTTCTACTCGACGACGTGCTGCTGGAGCTCGATGGAGAACGACGTAGCCGCGTCTTGGCCAACCTTCCTGCTTTTGAACAGGCCTTTTTTACCTTCCTCCCGGAGCAACCCCTGGACCTGAATTCCCAGGCAGACCCCTTGCGTCTGCGGGTGGACGGGGGGCGCTCTACGGCGTATTCTGGTTTGGATGGACGCTGACAGACGACAACGCTACCTTGAAACTCTCCTTCAGCGCCACGCACCGTCCGGAGTGCAGGAATTGATTCCCGTGGTGAACCGCTGGGGTGAAATTCTTTCCTCAATCCCCGGTCTTCATAAGCGGAACCCCGGAGCGCACTGCCGGATTTCTGCGTTGGTGGGTGGTGTTTTGACGGTGGAAGCCGATCATCCGGCCTGGTTGCAACTGCTTCAATGGCATCAGGGAGAGCTGGTGGAACGACTGGACCGCGCCTTTCCCGTGCTGAAGATCAAGGCTGTTCAGTTTAGGCTTCCCAAGGCCGGAGACCAGGTGGAACGACCCAATGTTGTGATGCCGGAACCTGTGAAACCCGATTTGAGCCCGGCGGAGAAGGCCCAGCTTGATACCATCCTGGCGGATTTGGAGGCATTGATCCGGAAAAAAGCCCCTGGTGGGGAAAAATCGGTCTAGTCAAAGGCTGGGGATTCCAGTATGCTCTCAACCTGTCTACTTATCGGGATGTAGCGCAGGGGTAGCGCATCACGTTCGGGACGTGAGGGTCGCTGGTTCAAATCCAGTCATCCCGAAGTCATTTTTTTTGTGAAGGAGGGTTGAAAGTGAAAAGAACTTATCAACCGAGTCGGACCAAACGTGTGAGGACTTTCGGATTCCGCGCCCGCATGGCCACCCGCGGGGGCCGCGCAGTGCTCGCCCGCCGTCGGCAAAAGGGCCGCAAGAAGCTCAGCGTTTCCGATGAAAAGAAGCCTTTCTAAGGCCGAACGCCTCAAGAAGAGCGAAGAATTTCGGCGAGTGTTCGGTTCCCCCCTGAAGCAAGGCTGTCAGGGGGCGAAGCTGGCCGTTCTTTCGAATTCCTTGGACAAACTGAGATTTGGTGTCAGCTTATCCAAGAAATTCGGAAATGCAGTTGAAAGAAACCGTGCAAAACGGCAGGTCAGGGAAATTTTCCGCCTGCACAAACACCGGATCAAACCGGGCTATGATTTGGTTTTCCTCGTCTATCCCGGTGAATTCGAGTACCAGGATCGAGAACGCCAATTCCTCCATCTCGCCGGCAAAGCTGGGATTCTGGAGCTGGTTCCTCGGTCTCTTCCTCAGATTTCTGATTAACGTTTACCGTTATGGTTTTTCGTCTCTGTTCCCCCCCTCCTGCCGCTACACACCGAGCTGTTCTCTTTACGGCCTGGAAGCGGTCAAAAAACACGGAGCCTTCCGGGGCTCCGTTCTGACTGTGAAACGCATCCTCCGGTGCCACCCAGGCCATCCGGGGGGTTACGATCCCGTGCCCTAGGAGTGTCCATGGACAAGCGTACCCTGTTGGCGATCGTTTTATCGGTCGTCGTTGTATCTGGCAGCTTTGTGCTGCAGGAAGTTTTTTGGCCGCGGCAGCAGACGCCCGTGGCAAACGAGGTTACCGGTAAAACGGAAACACCCGTTACGCCAGGAGCCCCCACCCCCGTGGCAGCCGCCGGTGGTGCTGATATTCAGGCGGCCGATGTTGAGATTGCCTCACGCACGGTCACCATAGAAAACAATGTCATGCGGGTGACCCTGAGCAACGAGGGTGCTGTAGCCAAGTCGATCGAGCTGAAGCGACACCTGGAAAGCGGTAAACCTGTGCAGATGGTCAATGCTCAATGGGGTACCGGTTCGGCCTTTGAAACCAGTTTCGGCGGGTTTGATGCCGAGGCGCTCAAGGTTCCCTTCGAAGTCAGTCAGACCGGGGCCCTTTCCTGGAAATTCACCCGGAGTTTTGCCGACAAAAATGGTGCCCTGTTTGCTTTTTCCAAGACCTTTACCCTTCAACCCGACGAGTATCTGATCAAGGTTGAGGTTGGGATTGTTTCGGCCAATGGATCACTTCCCGTTCTGAGTCTGGATCAGGTTGCGTATACGCTGAGCTATGGTCCCCAGCTGGGACCGCACTTCACCAAGCTGGACGGGACGCAGGAGTTTCGCAAGTACTACAAATTCAACGGCACCGATCGGCAGGAAGACGGGTTGAACCGTGAAACAAAGGTTACCGAAACCAGTCTGAAATGGGCGGCTGTTGTCGGCAAGTACTTTGCCGTGGTCGGCATTCCCGACAGCACCACCTATAAGACCATTGTTTCCAACAAGCTGCGCACCGGAGATACCGAGGTCAGCCGGTTGGCCTTCAGCCGCCCGGGTCTCAAGAGTTCAACGACTGTCGACACGTTCTTCTTCTATGTGGGACCCAAGGAAGAAAAGGCTCTTGCCAAGTATAACGACGGTGGTACCAATGAATTTGGCCTGAGCAGCTTGAAGCTGGAACGGGCCATGGAAGACAACTTCCTGTTGGGCTGGCTCGAAGTGCTGCTGAAGTGGGGACTCCAGGGCTTCTACTTCCTGTTGCCCAACTGGGGTGTGGCCATCATCTTGCTGACCATCCTCATCAAGCTGGCTACTTGGCCGCTGACGGCCAAAAGCTATCGCGCCAACGCCGCCATGCAGAGTCTGCAGCCCAAGCTCAAAGAACTGCAGGAAAAGTACAAGGACGATCCCAAGAAACTCAATGAACAGACCATGGGCCTGTATCAGAAAGAGGGGGTCAATCCGTTGGGCGGTTGTCTGCCCATGCTTCTGCAGATCCCGGTGTTCTTTGCGCTCTACGGTTTGTTCAACACCCACTTTGACCTTCGCGGGGCCATGTTTATCCCCGGCTGGATTCCCGACCTTTCCCTTCCTGACTCGGTTTGGAACTGGGGTGGCTTTGTGCTTCCCCTGCTGAACTGGACCGACTTCCGCATTTTGCCCTTTGTGATGGTGGGAACTCAGGTGTGGACCTCGGTGCTGAGCCAGCCCACCGGCGGTATGAACAGCCAGATGAAGATCATGACGTTCGGTTTGCCGTTCATCTTCTTCTTTATGCTGTATGAAATGCCCTCGGGGTTGATGGTGTACTGGTGCGTTCAGAACATTTTGACCGTCGGCCAGCAGTGGTATATCAACACCCACTTCAAGAAGGTTCCCGTCACCACGGGAAAACCCAATCTGAAGCTGGCCCCCAAAAAGCCCGGAAACAAGATTTCGAAGTGAGGAACGCCCATGATTCACGAATTTGAAGGTAAGACCGAACAGGAAGCCATTGCCAAAGCTATGGCCGAGCTGGGACTCGACGAGAATGAATTTGACGTCGAGGTCATGGAAGAAGCCCGCAAGGGGTTGTTCACCAAGGGCAAGGTGAAGATTCGCATCCATGTCGAGGAGGAGGGTGATGAAGCCGGCCCCGCCGACTACGAATCCGATCCTGAGCTGGAAAAAAAGCTCTGCGTCTTTGTCGAGACCGTTGTGCGGAAAATGGGCTTCAGCGGCCGCGTCACGGTCACCGGTCAGGAGGGGACAAAGCTGTTCCTCGATCTGAACAGCCCCGATGCCAACCTGCTGATCGGCAAACACGGCAAGAACCTCGACGCTCTTCAGGTGCTGGTGAATGTCTACGCCGGAAACCTGGCCGAAGAGGACCAGCGTTCGCTCAAGGTGGTTCTCGACAGTGAGAATTACCGCAACCGCCGCGAAGACCACCTGGTCCGACTGGCCATCAAGACTGCTCAGCAGGTCCGCAGGACGCGGATGAGCAAACTGCTCGAGCCGATGAATCCGTTTGAACGGCGGTTGATCCACACCGCCCTGGGCGATATGGACGACATCCACACCGAGAGTGAGGGTGACGGCCTGATCAAGCAGGTACGAGTTAGTTTCGTTGAACACTGAGAGAAAGGAGCTGACATGAAAAAGATTGCAATTTTGGGGGGTGGTTATGGCGGAGTCGCCGCAGCCAAGACCCTCCACAAGATTTTCAAGAAGGACAAAGATGTTGAAATCACTTTGTTCGACCGTAACCCCTTCCACACCCTGATGACCGAGCTCCATGAGGTGGCCGGCGGACGGACTGAACCCGAGAGCGTTCAAGTCAGTCTGGCGAAGATCTTCGGGGGAACCCGTGTCGATGTCAAAATCGAAACCATCACCGATGTCAAGTTTGGTGACAAGGTTCTGGTTGGCAAAGAAGGTCAGTACGCTTACGACTACCTGGTCATGGGACCGGGTGCCGAGCCCGAGTATTTCGGAATTCCCGGTGCCAAGGATCACTCCTTCAGTCTCTGGAGCTATGATGACGCTGTGGTGCTTCGGCGCCACATCGAAGATCAGTTCCTCAAGGCCAGCCGCGAACCCAATGCCGCCCGCCGCCGCCGGGAACTGACCTTTACCGTTGCCGGGGCAGGTTTCACAGGCATGGAAATGCTGGGAGAGCTGCTGGAGTGGAAGGGTCCGCTCTGCCATCGCTTCGGCATCGACGAGGCCGAGGTCTCCATTGTTCTGGTCGAGGCCATGACCGAAATTCTGCCCATTCTTCCCAAAAAACTTCGCGAAAACACCATGAAGTTCCTGGCCAAGAAAGGTGCGGTCATCCATTTGAACACCCCCATCACCGAGGTGCGGGCCGACGGCATCACCGTCAAGGGCGGCCATGTCATTGAAAGCGACACCCTGATTTGGACCTGCGGTGTCCGCGGGTGCGAATTTGCCGGCAAGCTCGACTTTACCGGCGGCAAAGAGCATGGAAAATCTTCCCTCAACGAAGAAGAAACCAACCTCAAGTTCAATATTCTGAAAAAATGCCGCCTGCGCTCCAACGAATTCATGCAGTCGGTCGAGTATGACAATGTGTACGTTGTCGGCGACGTTTTGTGGTACAGCGAGAAGAACCGCACCCTGCCCCAAGTGGTGGAAACGGCTCTTCAGACCGCCGAATGCGCCGCCCATAACATAGCCGCCGACATCAAGGGTGAAAGCAAGAAGCCCTTCAAATCGAACTACCATGGGTTCATGGTGTCGGTGGGAAGCAAGTTCGCCGTTGCCCATGTGATGGGTATGGTGCTGACCGGGTTTATGGCCATGGCCATGAAACACCTGGTCAATTTCCACTATTTGTGGGAAGTGGCCGGTGTCAACGCCTGTTGGGAATACGCTCAGCACCACTTCTTTGTGGTGAAGAACGGCCGCAGTCAGGTGGGCAACCAGCTGGCCAACAAGACCCCTACGTACTGGCTGCTTCCCATCCGTGTCGGATTGGGTGCCATGTGGGTGGTCGAGGTTCTAGAAAAGGTGTTTAAGGGCTGGCTCGACCCTGCCAAGGGCCCCGTGAGCAGCTGGATGTTCTCTCCCGGCGTGGTACAGGCCGGTTGGACTCCCCCTGAGGATGCCGCAACTGCCGCCAGTGAAGTCGCCGAAGAGGTTGCTGCCGGTGCCGAACAGGGAATCGATCTGCTGGCTTCGATGGCCAACCCCATCCTTCCCAAGGACTTGTTCCTGGTTCAGTGGATGCAGTGGTTTATGGACAACGTCTTGGCCAACGTGAATTACGTGCTGCTTCAGTACATGGTTGTCGGCTTTGAAGGTGCTGTTGCTTTGGCGCTTCTGGGTGGAACCTTCACCTGGGTTGCCGGTGTGGCGTCTCTCGTCCTGTGTCTGAACTTCACCCTGGCCGGCTACTTCACCTGGAATACCGCGTGGATGATTCTTGCCTCGGTAACGGTTCTGGGTGGCGCTGGTCGCGTGCTGGGTCTCGATGCCTGGATCATGCCCTGGCTCCACCGCTGGTGGAACGGCAATGGCCTTGCCAAGAAGACGTATTGGTACCTGGGTGAACCCCGCCGGAGAAAATAGACCGAAGATGTCCTCCTTCTGGTCCCCTTTTCCCCGGGTCCGCGAGGGGTTGGAGCGTGTCAGGGTCCGTCTGCAACAGCAGGCGGAGGCCCTGCCTCCCGACCTTCGGGACGAACTTTCTCCTCTGGTCCGACGGGAGGGAAAATCTCTGCGGGCAGGGCTGATTCTACTTTCTGCGGGAACGCCTTCGGCGGAGCATCGTGATGCTGTGGATGCAGCCGCTGCCGCCATTGAGCTGCTGCACCTGGCCACCCTGGTCCACGACGATATTGTGGACCAGGCGGCTCTGCGTCGGGGAGAACCAGCGCTCTTTCAGAAACTTGGTCCTCAAAAAGCCGTTTTGTACGGTGACTTGCTGTTTGCCGCGGCCTTTCGGTCTGTCAGCCGCGATGTGGGACCGGGTTCGGCGCGATCCTTGGCCGACTTGGTGACCATTATGGCGACCTCAGAAATTCAGCAGTTGAACGACCGCTTCCGTCTGCCGTTGAGTCCGAGACGTATTTTGCGCAAGACAATGGGGAAAACTGCTCTGTTGTTCTCCTTGAGCTTGTATGTGGGAGCCCGCGAGGGCGGGCGGTCTGAAGAGACGGCTGAGGTGCTCAGGCGGGCCGGTTACGCTCTGGGCATGGCGTTTCAGATTCAGGACGATCTGCTGGACTGGACGGGCGATATGAAAGTGCTGGGTAAACCCGTTCTTGAAGATCTGGTCTCGGGCATTTACACCTGGCCTGCGGCCCTGGCTTGGCGCCAGGATGCCGCCAAAACCCGTCGCGAACTGACCGAAGTCAAGGAAGGCCGGTTGACACCCGAAGCTCTCAGGGACCGCTGGGCAACGCAGGGGTTCTGGGAAGGAACCCAGGTTCTGGTCACGCTGTACGCCAACCGCGCCCGGCGGGATCTGGATCGGGTCCTGGGAGCAGAAACAGCAGAGCGACGCCAGTGGGAGATCTTTGTAGAATCCTTGCTCAAGCGGCGCTTTTGAACGGAGGCACCATGGCGGCGCTGTTTCTTAGTACCTTCATCAAATTCTTTTTTCTTCTCACCCCGTTCTTTGTTTTGTCGACTTTTTTGGCGATGACGAGAAACTTCACCCCGCGCCAAAAGACGGCGCTGGCGGTGAAAGTGACTGTAGCGGTGCTGGTGGTGGCCCTTGTGATTTTTGGAGCGGGGAATTTCGTTTTCCAGGTGTTTGGCATCACCCTCGACGCGTTTCGGATCGGAACGGGTATTTTGCTGATGCTGACGGCCATCCAGCTGGTCGACGGAGGGACGCAGGCCCAAAGCGCCGAAGCGGCAGACCATATCGCCGTTGTTCCCCTGGCCATTCCGGTTACCGTAGGGCCGGCCACGACGGGAGCTTTGCTGGTGATGGGCGGTGAGCCGCACGGGCCCATCGAGCTTCTGGTTATTCTGGCCGCTATCGCAGCGTCGATTCTTCTGGTAGGGCTGTTCCTGTTGGGAAGCGCTCTGGTCGAGCGGGTTGTGAAAAAGCAGGGCTTGGTGATTCTGAGCAAAATCACGGGATTGATTTTGGCGGCTCTGGCGGCGCAGCTGGTGATGGTGGGTGTTCAGCCCTTCTTGAGGATGTAGCGCTCGACGATTTCGGCGACACCGTCGTTTTCGTGGCTGAACTGGGTTATCAGGCGGGCAGCCTGCTTCAGCTCCTCGGTTCCATTGGCCATGGCCACTCCCCAGCCGGCATAGCGTATCATTCCCAAATCATTGGCGGCATCGCCCATTGCCATCACGTTGTCGCGGGGGATTCCCAAGGAATCGGCGACGTAGTGCAAGGCTGTGCCCTTGTCGGCCTGGGTGGGAAGCACTTCGAGAAAATACGGCTTGGAAATAAAGGTATTCACCTGGGCACCATAGGCTTGCCGGATGGCCGAAAGGGCCGTTAGGAGAAACGCCGGATCGCCAGGGATAACCAGCTTGGTCGGGTCGAAGGGAAGGGCCTCTGCCATATCGGGCATCAATGTTCGGCTGAAACCGGAAAGCTTCATATCCGTGCCTGTGATGGGATTTTCCTTGGTCACGAGAATGGTGCGGTCCTGGTAGACTTGAACCGGGAGACCCAGACCTTCAAAGGTCTGCAGCAGACTTTGAAAGAGCGGGCGGCTGAGGGTGTGCTGAACCAGAAGTTTGCGGGGTTGGGTGGAAGTGACGGTAGACCCGTTGTCGCTGATCATATACCCGGGTCGATCGAACATGCCCAGTTCTTCGGCAAAGCGCTCCATCGAGGCGACGGTTCGGCCCGAGGCCAAAACAATGCGGACGCCGAGGTCTTCCGCTGCCCTGAGGGTGTCGCGGTTTCGGGGTGAAATGGAAAGATCCTCCCGCAGGAGGGTGTCGTCGAGGTCGAGGGCCAAGAGTTGAATCATGGCTTCAGGATAGCATACAGTGGGGTATGGATGTCCGCATTGAAGCCACCTGGAAAGAGCGTTTGACCCCCGTTTTTGAGACGGAAGCCTTTGGCCGCCTCACCGATTTCGTCAAGGCCGAGTATAAAGCAGGCCCTGTTTTTCCACCGGGGCCCAAAATTTTCCGGGCGTTTGATCTATGTCCCGTGGACCAGGTGCGGGTGGTGATTCTGGGGCAGGACCCTTACCACGGTCCTGGGCAAGCCAACGGTCTAAGCTTTTCGGTCAACCCGGAAATCGATCTTCCTCCCTCTCTGCGTAATATTTTTGAAGAGCTGCAGACCGACCTGGGGCGATCACCTCACGCCGACCGGACCCTGGAGCACTGGGCCCATCAGGGGGTGCTGCTGATCAATGCCACCCTGACCGTACGTTCGGGGGCTCCAACCAGCCACGCAGGCAAGGGTTGGGAAGAATTTACCGATGAAGTTCTGAAGGTTCTGGCCGTAAGCAAGGACCCGTTGGTTTTTATTTTGTGGGGAGCCTATGCGCAGCGTAAAGGAGCCTTTCTCGACGGCACACGGCATTTGGTGATCAAAAGCCCTCACCCTTCACCACTGTCATCGTACCGGGGCTTTTTTGGCAGCCGCCCCTTCAGCCGCACCAATAAAGCGCTGGAAAGCTGGGGAAAACCCCCTATTGACTGGTAGCGGAGGGGCCGATTGCGGGCCATAGCCAGGTCAGCTCGTGTTTGTTGTGGTGCAGGTGGACCAACCGGCTGCCCGCAACGGCCGCAAAGCGGTCCAGGGTGTCCCAGTCGATGTCTTTTCCCTGCATTTTCACCGTGACGACAAAGTTTTTTACGGTTCCCGCCGCCAGCCAGGGCTGTAGCCAGTCCCACAATTTGGCCGGGTAGCAGATGACATCGCAGCAAAACCAGTCCAGCGGGCCGAAATCGGCCGGCTTCAAGGCAAAGGCGTTACCGGTGCGAAAGGCGACGTTGGGACGCGAGGACACCCTGGAGTCGAGAGAGGCCCGGTCGACGCTGTGGACGGTGGCACCCAGTTCGGCGAGAACCCAGGTCCAACCGCCGGGGCAGCTGCCTGCATCGAGGCAAACTTCCCCGGGCCCTGGCCGGCGGCCGGCCAGCAGCAACGCTTCCTGGAGTTTTCGGTAGGCCGAGCTGGGGGGATCAATTTTGTTTTCTACCAGCAAGGGGTCTCCGCCGGGAAAGGGGCTGGAGGTCTTGGGCGAGGCCCAGAGGGTTGTTTCGTCGCGCAAGGCCCAGGCTCCAAGGTTGCCCGCGGGAGGGGTAAACGGAAAGGCCCGGGGTTTGGGCGAAAAACGGGGGAGCTTTTCCTGGATCAGGGTATGACGGCGGAACTGGTCTTGGGGCCGGGCTGTCCACAGCGCGCCCAAGCTTCGCAGGCCGGCAGCGGCTTCGGAAACCGAGGTTGCCGGCAAGGTTACGGGTTCGAACCAATGGTTGCGGTGCCAGTACGAAGGTACTGGTTCGCCGGGAACCAGGTGCAGATCACCGAAGCTGGTGACAGGGCGACCCGACCGGCCCAGCTGGAACACGACGTGTTCCCGGGTTTCAGGGTCGCTTTCGTAGAGCGTAGCGTCCATACCCTTCCTTTTCCAGGTCGGCTTCGGGAACGAACCTCAGGGAGGCGGAGTTGATGCAGTAGCGCAGTCCTGTGGGGGCCGGGCCGTCGGGAAAAACGTGGCCCAGATGGCTGACCGAGGAACGGACCTCGGTGCGCGACATGCCGTGGGACCGGTCGGTTTTCTCGATGATAAGCGCCGGGTCGGCAGGACGGGTGAAGCTGGGCCAACCGCACCCCGAGTCGAATTTATCTTCGGACCGGAAGAGGGCCTCTCCCGAAACAATATCAACGTACAATCCGGGTTCATGGTGGTCCCAGAACTCGTTGCGGAATGGAGGCTCGGTGCCGTTTTCCTGGGACACATGGTACTGGATCGGGGTCAATTCTTTTTTAAGGTCACGTATTGCCATGGTCATCCTCCCGGAAATGGGCACCTAACGAGTGCCGGCGAGTCAGAGCCTGGGCCAAAACAGCCGGACCCAAGGTCAATAGATTACGGACTTCTAAAAGGGCTCTGGCCTGGTCGAAGGTCAGGGACTCCAACGGCTGGCCCCCGGAGGAGGCTTTGTCCCATAGGCTTTGCAGAAACGTCAGGGTTTCCAGCCCGGCCTCGAGGCGGTCGGCGTTGCGGATGGGTCCGGCGGCCTGGCCCATGACGGTCTGGATTTTTGCCTTCAGGTCGAGGGCGAATGCCGGGGAGGGAAGACGCCAGGCGGCCCAACCGAGCGCGAGGGCTTCGGCCCGGGCCGGGTCGGTAAGGCTTTCCCTGAGGGGTACCAGGGAGTGAAGGGCATCTTCAGCAGAGGAACGGCCAAACACCACACATTCGAGCAAGCTGTTGGAAGCCAGCCGGTTGGCACCATGCACACCTGTTCGGGCAGCCTCTCCGGCGGCCCAGACCCCTTCGCGGCTGGTTCGTCCTTTCAGATCGGTTGCGATACCGCCCATGGTGTAATGAACCGCCGGGACGACGGGCAGCAGATCTTTTGCGGGGTCAAGACCAATTTCCCGGCACAGCCCGGTCACCGTAGGAAATTTGCGGGCGGAGTCGGCAACCTGGCGGGCATCGAGCCAGACCGGATACCCGGCGGCCTGCCTGCGGAAAATGGCGCGGCTGAGCACGTCGCGAGGGCCTAGGGATCCCTGGGGATGGCCTGTTTCGAGGGGTTGCAGATTATTCTCCTGGGCATCGTCGGCGGTGACCAGGATTGCTCCTTCACCGCGCAGGGCCTCGCTGAGCAGCGACAGCGAGGGGGCTCCTGGTTTGCGGGTGGCCAGGGCGGTAGGGTGGTACTGGACCATTTCGAGGTCGACCACCTCGAGACCGGCTTCGAGAGCCAGGGCCAGGGCATCCCCTGTGGCTTCCTGGGGTGCCGTGGTGGCGGCAAACAGCTGGCCCAGGCCTCCCGCCGCCAGGAAAATTTTAGGGCTTAGGATCAGGACCAGACCCTGCCCTTCCTCAATCGTCAAGAGCCCGCCAGGAACCAGGCGCACGGCAAAGGTGCGGGCGCGGACGGTGATGGAAGGGGTTTTGGCGACCTGTTGCGCCAGAATTCGGGCCAAGCCCGTTCCAGTGCCATCGGCACCCACGTGAAGAATACGACGCGCTGAGTGCGCCCCCTCGCGGCCGTACTGGTAGTCCCCGGCGGGGGTTCGGTCAAAAATCACCCCCTGTGCTTCGAGCCAAGCTTTGGCCTCGGGTGCTTTTTCCACCAAAAAGGCCGCCGAAGCCGGATCGGTATACCCGGCACCCGACACCAGGGTGTCTTGGATATGGACGGGAATATCGGCCTGATCGCGCGGAAAAGCCACCCCCCCTTGGGCATAGGGCGTTGAGCCGCCGAGGGAGGCGTCGGTCTTGGTGATGACCAGGGTTTGCAGGGGCGCCAACGACAGAGCCGCCGTCAGTCCAGCCAGCCCTGAACCAACCACCACGGCCTGATGACGTTCGACGATCACCGGAGTTTTACGGCCAACATGGCCTCAATGGCGCGGCGGGCCGGCACGAGAAGGTCCTGCCGCACGAAAACCTCGGGGGTCTCGCTGCGAAGATTGTCGAGGATTTTCGGCAGGGTGATCCTCTTCATGTGCGGACAGAGGTTGCAGGGACGGATGAACTCTACGTCGGGAAACGGCACCGAAATGTTGTCGCTCATGGAACATTCGGTGATCAGTGCAATTTTCGCTGGCCGGTTCTTTTGGATGAACGAGATCATCTGGGCCGTGGACCCAGCATAGTCGGCTTCGTCGACCACCTCGGGAGGGCACTCGGGGTGGGCCATGACGGTGAGGTTTCTGTGAGTGGCCCGCAATTCGCGGATATCGTTGGGGGTAAACTTTTCGTGCACCATGCAGCTGCCGGCCCAGAGGTGCAGTTTCTTCTTGGTATGGCGCTGGACGTTTCGTCCCAAATACTGGTCGGGAATAAAGATGATTTCATCGGCATCAAGGGATTCGACGACTTCGAGGGCGTTTCCCGAGGTGCAGCAGACGTCGGTGACGGCCTTCACCTCGGCGCTGGTGTTGACGTAGGTGACCACGGGGGCACCGGGGAACTTCCGCTTCATTTCGAGCACGTCGGCGGCGGTGATGCCTTCGCTCAAAGAGCAGCCTGCCTCAAGGTCAGCAATGAGCACCTTTTTGGTGGGGTTGAGGATTTTCACGGTTTCGGCCATGAAATGCACCCCGCAGACCACAATGATGTCGGCCTGGGTGTTCACGGCTTCCCGGGCCAACGCCAGGCTGTCACCGACAATATCGGCGATACCGTGGAAGATGTCGGGGGTCATGTAGTTATGGGCTAGGATGAGGGCTTTCTTCTCAACCTTGAGCCGATTGATCTCATCGATGACCGGCCCCACCAGGGTCCACTCCACTTCAGGGATGAAATTTTTCAACTTTTGGTAGATGGGATCAAGCGTCGCTGTCATGACGGCCCCCTTATAGTCAGCTTGAGCAGAAGTTATGTTCAACCTGAGTATAATGTGCTCTCCCGACAAAAAAAGTCAAGAACTCCCCCGGACTCACCCCGCCTCGATTGAATTTTCCTGCTACTTCCTCAAGAATACAGGCATGAAGAAGCTCTGGTTTCCCCTGGTAGTGACGGTCCTCGTGCTGGTCGGCTGTGCTCCCGACACGACCCTTGATACGCTGATTCCCCGGAATTCTCTTGCAGTTGTGCTTGTGGACCACCCTGGTTTGGTCTTGCCGCTTTTGGGACAGCAGGAGGGAGATTTTCCTTTGAAAGCGCTCGACACGGGCAAACCCTGGGCCGGGGCCGCCTTGCCGGCCAATCCACCCGGATTTCTGATGGCTTTGGCCCTGGCGGATCAGCCTTCCGCCTGGTCAGCCGTCGAGGCCTGGGCCCGCGAACGTGGTGGTTTAGACGCTGTCCGGGTGGGGTCGTATGCCGTTCTTTCGTCCCCAGGGCTACCCCCTTCCGGTGTGCTGGATATTGACCGCCGCTTTGACCTCAACCGCGTGAGGGCCGGAGGAGATCCTGTGGCGGTTTACATTGACGTGAAAAACATGATGGACGAGGCTGACTTTCCCGAAGCTTTGAGGCCTGCCTTCGGGTTGCTCCCTTGGGCTGAAAAGAACCTGGCCGGCATCCGCCTTGGTTTTAACGCCCGGGATGGGGGGGTGGAGCTTAGGTTGGCGACGGAATGGAAGGCGGGTTCCCCGCTTTCAGAGGTCTGGAAAGGCGGCCTCACGCCTGCCGATCTGACACCTTGGACC
>JFJP01037282.1_pt1 | contig 33604 bp, 23 predicted proteins | sample 431651 | NCBI WGS metagenome assembly JFJP01 (sample SAMN02602958, study PRJNA72255) | Microbial mat metagenome, whole genome shotgun sequencing project. | biome: fresh water; feature: sink hole; material: water; isolation source: purple microbial (photo- and chemosynthetic) mats found in... | reverse complement strand
TTTAAATGTAATTCGGACAAATTATTAGGTGTATAAAGTGTAAACGGATTTAATGTAACAACTTCAGGCGTACGCAAAACAGTTGGGTTAAATACAAATGTAGAGCCAGATCCTTTTGTAGCATCGCCACCTGATAAAAATACCAATTCATTTGAATTAAAAAAAGTTGTAATTTTTACATTTTGAGGCTCAATTTCTATATTTTCGGGAATTACCTGTATTTCTACCTTTGCACTATTCATTTCTGACTGTACAACCTGTTGAGCATTCAGGTCTGTATTAAAATCGAAACTGATAGTATGTGGAAAGTCCTTTTCAACTGTATTATTTACAAACGGGATAGTTACACCATTAAACTCAATTTTTTCATTCCATTTTCCTAAACTTTGTAAATCGGCTATTTCCTTAAAGTCCCAAACAATGGTATCGTTGTATTTTAAAAATACATAATTTTTATCTGTGTAATCAATACTACTCGAATCAATTTGAACAAGAATATCGTTTATAGTAAGCGTAGTTTCACCAATAGGAATAACGTAGGATTGGCCACTAATTAGTTTGTCAATTTGCGTATTCCAATCAATTTCAGTAGTGCAGGACGATAAAAAAAAGGCAAAAACACAACTTGCCATAATTTTCCGAAAGGTATGAATATGTACCATTATAGGTCTTTTTTTTATGATTTACGAAATGAGTGGCAAATATATACATAATTTATGAAAAACCAATAAAAAAGGCTGTTTGAAAATCTCAAACAGCCTTTTTAATTAAATTAGATAGCTTTATAATTCTTCATCGACAATCTTAACCTCCTCGAAGCTAACCACAAATTCTACACGTCTATTTTTTGCTTTGTTTTCTTTCGAAGTATTTGGCAACACAGGTTTGGTATCGCCATATCCGTTCGAAGTAATACGTTTTTCGTCTATTCCTTTTGCCAAAATAAACTCGCGAACCGCTTTAGCCCTATCTTCCGATAATTTTTGATTGGCATCCTTTTTACCCACATTATCGGTGTGTCCTTGAATTTCGACCAAATAAGTTTGATTTTCGGAAAGCACTTTGGCTACATCGTTCAATATTTTGAACGAAACAGGTTTAATAGTCGATTTTCCAGTTTCGAACTGTATACCTTGTAAAGCCTTTTGGAACAATTGACGCACTTCTTTTTTAATTTCGGGGCAACCTTTGTTCGAAGCAACACCTGCCAATCGGGGGCAATTATCCAAGTAATCCAACACACCATCGCCGTCGGTATCTTTTGGACAACCATTTTCGTCGACAGTACCTTTAGCTTCGAGTGGTGTTTCAGGGCATTTGTCTAAATAATCAGCTACACCATCTTTGTCGGTATCTTTAGGGCAACCCGTAGAATCTACTGCCGCACGAGCAAATTCAGGTGTATTAGGACATTTATCTAAATAATCGTACACACCATCCAAATCTGTATCGATAGGACAACCCGTAGAATCGATTAAACCACGTGCTTGCATAGGTGTAGCAGGGCATTTATCCAAATAATCAGGAACATTATCACCATCTTTGTCGAGCGGACAACCCAATGAATCTGTCAGAACACCTTCGGGAGTTGCCTCACATTTGTCTAAGTAATCTGGAATTCCATCTTTATCCGTATCTTTAGGGCAACCCATTTCGTCCACTTTACCATAAGCCGCAGGTATTGTACCCGGACATTTATCTAAATAATCGAACACGCCATCTCCATCCGTGTCAATAGGACATCCATCAGCATCAATATTATTTTGTGCATCTTTAGGCGTATCGGGGCATTTATCCAAAAAGTCGTAAATACCATCGCCATCGGTATCAAGCGGACAACCTTTTTTATCAACAATCACACCATAAGGAGTGTCTTTGCATTTGTCTCGACTATTACTAACGCCATCTTTATCACTATCTTGTTTGTTACCGAATACAAAACTAAAACCAAATGCCACGTTAATATTATTCGTATTAACAGCAGGAATTTCCATATTATCTAAATCGGGTATGATAATCTTATCACTATAATTTAGAGGAATGTAATCGGCTGTGGCAAACAAATACATAAAACCAAGTCGGAAACCTAAACCAGCCCCTATATTACTTGATCTACCATTCAATATTGAATAAGATCCCGATAAATTGAACCAACTAACCGGTTTTATATTCAACGATGCAGTTAACTCGCTATAAATCGAACTTTTATAGAATGAATTTCGCGACAACATCCCAACACTTATACTGTTTTTTAAAAACCCGTATTCAACACCAATGTTTAATTTGGGCATCAAGCTTGTTGAATAAGCTGTTTGGGTTGAATCTAATGTGTAAAAGTTTTTAGGGAAATTCGTTATTGAATCCAAACCAGCCATTGTTGTAGGCAATTGATTTGCTGCAAGGGTATAATTGTATGTTTTCACATTATTACTCCATCTTATCGTACCCAAATCGGTTAAAGCTGCCGAAACATTCAAGTTTTTGATAGGCTCGTAATTCACCCCAAGATCGAAAGCTGCACCAATGCCTGATGGCGCTACAAAATCAGTTACTGGTGGTATTTCAGGAATCTCTACACCATTAATTTTAATAGGAGACGAAGTACGGATGAAACCTTCGTTGTTAAAATCGAGTTTGTTGTTTGCATTTTTCACATAAAAGCTATTGCTCTGAAGGCTCAAATTGGCCTGTCCAATGAGCATCTTAAGCTTTAAACCTGCACTCAATTTTTCGTTCAATTTGCGCGAATAACCCAATCCGACTTCTGTAAACATATTCAAATCGAAACCCGAATAGGCTTTATCTATAGTACTATTGCTAACTGCATCTACTAAACTTTTAGGCACGGTAGTCTGAAAATCGATGCGCTGATTAACACCAAAATTCCAATAGGATTTGCCTGTACGAAAGCCGAATGACAAAAGATTTAAATCAATATCGCTGTGGAATTGATTATTCTTTTTAAGCAACGACTTAAAATCTTTAAGAGATCCGTCGGGGTTAAAAATATCGGTTATCGAAAGGGCGTTATTGCCAATACCGAATTGAGAATAACCTAATACAGGAAAACCTACGTACACATTACTTAAAGGTTGAAACGCCGGATTTAATTTATTTCGGTATGGATTATTATCCATAAAATACATAGTGTTTACCTGTTGCGAAAAAACAGTTGGAGCAACAAATAAAACAAATACAACTAAAACCGTATAAAACTTTGTAATTGTTTTCATACTTAATATTTTAATATTCAAATACTTGATTCTATTTTTTAAAATAAACAGAACAACTCACATTATTTGGTTTATAAAAATTAAGCTATCAGATACTAAATAACTGATAGCTTAATAGGTTTGCAAAAATTTACTGTTACAACAATTTAACCTTGAAGTCTGCTGTATATTTTGTAACAATAGTAAAAGTTACGGGATAATTGCTTACAGTTCCACCTACAGAATATTTAATTTTTTTATCTTTCAAAAGCGCATCCTGAATTTTAGTTAACTCAGCAGCAGTAAAACTAACAATAATATCTGAAAATTCAGTTTCTGTTCCCTGAATATCAGTTTTAGTAATTCCCAAATCGGGGAAACTCATAGTAAATCCAGAAATTTTTGTACCTACTGGTAGAAATTCAATAGCACTAACTCTCACCTTAGTAATTTTCATCGATTTGATTTTATCCAACTTATCCTTCACATCGCTAATATCGGCTAAGTTCACTTCACCTTGTTTGCTAAATGTTTTGGAAAGGGCAACTACTTTGAGCATTGAAACACCACTCGAATTTTCTTGTACCGACAGATCCATATCAGTTTCGAACTCTACATCATTTACCGGAACTTCTAACAAATCACACGATACGAAAGCAGCACTTAGGGCTACTAAAAATAAAAATTTTTTAATTGTTTTCATACTTCTTTTTTTTTGATTGATATTTTGATTAATAATTCACAAATTAAAATATTAAAAATGTTTTGAAAATAACTCTAAGTTAATAATATACAGAACAATAAAATACAAAGTTCAATACAAAACATCAGTAATATGATTTTAAAACAACTGACTAATAAAATTGTTTAAAAAAATATCCAAAAAAACAAAAAAAAAAATTTCGCTTTAGACAAATCAAAATTATTACCCTAATAGTCATTTTTTTTATGTAAGTTTGCATCTTGTAAAAAAATTAATTTATGGCGCCCCGAAAACCAATAAAACCAAGTCAGAGACCTGAAACAAAGCAGGAATTTAAAAACACACCTACCATCGAAAACAAATCTTCGAGTCAACGAAACAAGGAGGAAAGCATCCATTTTTGGAAAGGACTTAAAGACTTTTTCAAAGATGAGCGCACGCATTTTGTTGCTGGTATTTTCTTAATTATCATTGTTTTGTATTTTACGCTGGCATTCGTTTCGTATTTTTTCACAGGTGCAGCCGACCAAAGCAAAATGGATTTACCCTATGCTGAAGTTATCAGTTTACGTATCGATATTCAAAACTGGACATCTGTAACAGGGGCTTATTTGGCCGAAACAATGATTAACAAATGGTTTGGTGTGTCCTCATTTACAATTTTATTTTTTGGTTTTATAATGGGGCTAAAGTTGCTGCGTGTTAAAACATTAACGTTAACAGCTGCATTTTTTCATGCTGCCTTTTGGCTTTTTTGGCTTTCGATAACCTTGGCAATAGCTGTAAATCCATTCGTGAAGGGATGGATTTTCTTTGCACCAGGCGGCTTGCATGGCGAATATGTAAGCGATTTTATAAATTCATATATTGGGCTTCCGGGCACAATAATGGCATTGGTTGGAATTTTCATTCTTTATAGTGTTATTTCATCCAAAGCAACGATGCCGTTTTTGAAACGCCTTTTTTCTAAAAAACAGAAAAATATTCCAACCGAGGCTGTTAACTTAGAAAGCGTAGAATCGGAATTTGAAGATGATGATATGGAAGAAAACGAACCTTCAGTAGCCGTTGGTACCGAATTGATACCCGAAGATTGGGTTACAAAGGCCGAAGAAGAAGATAGCATTATTATTAACGAAAAAGAATTAGATTTGGAAGAACCCACTGTTGATGATGACATAGAGATAGTGGAAGTGCCTTTCGAAATTGAACCACCGATACATCCCGAAGAAAATAGAGCAGTTGATTTAGAACCAGAAGAAAATTTGGCTGCTGAGAATGAAGATCCATATTATAATATTGCCAAATTAGGCAAATACGACCCAACACTTGAGTTGTCGCATTATCAACCTCCCACACTCGATTTGCTCAAAGTGTATGGAAGTGAAAACGATACACAAATTGACATGGTGGAGCAGAATGCAAATAAAAATAAAATTATCACCATACTTCAAAACTTTGGAATTGAGATAGATACCATAAAAGCAACTGTTGGGCCAACTATTACGCTTTACGAAATTGTGCCTAAAGCGGGGGTTCGTATTTCGAAAATACGAAATTTAGAATATGATATTATGCTCAGCTTGGCTGCAACTGGCATTCGTATTATTGCACCAATTCCAGGCAAAGGAACGATTGGTATTGAAGTACCAAATGCCGACCCACAAGTGGTTTCGATGCATTCGGTAATTGCTTCGAAAAAATTTCAGGAATCGAAGTTTGAACTTCCAGTGGCTTTTGGCAGAACCATTACCAACGAAATTTTTATGGTAGATTTAGCTAAAATGCCTCACTTATTAGTCGCTGGAGCCACAGGTCAAGGTAAATCGGTCGGATTAAATGCGATTATCACTTCCTTACTTTACAAAAAACATCCTTCGCAACTCAAATTGGTTTTGGTTGACCCTAAAAAAGTGGAATTTAATATTTATGGTGATATTGAAAAGCATTTCTTAGCTAAATTGCCCGATGGCGAAGATGCCATTATTACCGACACTAGTAAAGTGGTTGAAACATTAAATTCGCTTTGTAAGGAAATGGACGAACGGTACGATTTGCTTAAAAAAGCACATGTTCGTAATATTAAGGAATACAACGAGAAATTTTTCAACCGAAATCTGAACCCCGAAAAAGGACATCGATTCCTGCCATATATAGTTGTAATTGTGGATGAGTTTGGCGACTTGATAATGACGGCAGGCAAAGAAGTGGAAATGCCAATTGCTCGTATTGCACAGTTGGCGCGCGCGGTGGGCATACACATGATTATTGCCACACAACGCCCTTCGGTAAATATTATTACAGGTGTGATAAAGGCCAACTTCCCTGCTCGCGTGGCATTCCGCGTATCGTCGATGATGGACTCGCGTACTATTTTGGATGCTCCTGGAGCAAACCAATTAGTAGGACGTGGTGATATGCTTTTCTCACAAGGAAATGATTTGATGCGTGTGCAGTGTGCATTTGTTGATACACCCGAAGTTGAAAATATAGTACATCATATTAGCGGTCAACAAAGTTACCCAACTGCATTTTATCTGCCCGAATATATCAATCCGGATGGCGAAGGAGTAGACATGAGTTCGGTGGATATGAGTAAGCGCGATGCACTATTCGAAGAAGCTGCTCGATTGATAGTGGCAAGTCAACAAGGCTCTACTTCGCTCATTCAACGAAAGTTCTCGATTGGCTATAACCGTGCTGGTCGTATTGTCGATCAGTTAGAAGTGGCTGGCATTATAGGACCATTTGAAGGCAGCAAGGCACGTCAGGTACTTGTATTGGACGATTATCATTTGGAACAAATTTTGCGTCAGCTTTGACAAATGGTAAATTGTAACCCCGATAGCTATCGGGAAAATTGTAAATAAAAATGAATAGATTAGGCTCTTCAATAGCTGTATTAATATTTTCGATAGTGGGCTTATCGGCTCAAAACAACACTGATGCTGAAAGAGTTATCAATAATTTAATCGCATCTGTTCGCACAACTGCGGTTAAAACCAATTTTCAACTTTCGGTAACTGAAAAAAATGCTGTAATTTCGCAGACGATTTCGGGAACCTTTGTTTTGAAAGCTAACAAATTCACTATTGAGATGGATGAAACGAAAGCTTGGTTTGATGGAAAAACACAATGGACTTACCTAAAATCGGATAACGAAGTTACAATAACGGAGCCCACACTTGAGGAGTTGGCACAAATTAATCCATTGTCTATTTTGGCAGCTTTCAAAATTAAATCCTGGATTCGTTTTAGTAAAACAAAATTGGTAAATTCCGACTTGATAGAATTGATACCTAAAAATAAAAAAGACGATTTTGTAAAAGTGGAAGTGCAGTTGAATAAAAAATCCAAAGCATTAGAAATTATACGTTTGTTGGATAAAAAAAAATCTACAACTCTACTTAAACTAACAAACTACAAAAATGCTGGCAATGTGCCCGATGCTGACTTTACATTTAAAAAAGCAAATTATAAACAAATATTAATAAACGATTTACGATAATGACAGAAAAAGTACGTTGCCTGATAATAGGTTCAGGACCAGCAGGCTACACAGCCGCCATTTATGCCTCACGCGCCAACTTATCTCCTGTTTTGTACGAAGGAATGCAACCTGGAGGCCAACTTACAACCACCAACGAGGTTGAAAATTTTCCAGGTTATCCGAATGGAATTACAGGACCGGAAATGATGGAAGAATTAAAAAATCAAGCAGAGCGTTTTGGTGCCGACATACGTTTTGGCTATGTAACGGCTACCGACCTTTCGGAAGCTCCCTACAAAGTAACCGTGGATGGCGAAAAAGTAATTGAAGCTGAAACACTCATTATTTCAACTGGAGCCACAGCAAAATACCTTGGTTTGCCCGACGAAACAAAATACGCTGGTTCGGGCGTTTCGGCATGTGCTACCTGCGATGGATTTTTCTATCGTAAACGCATTGTAGCGGTAGTTGGTGGTGGTGATACGGCTTGCGAAGAAGCAACTTATCTTTCGGCATTAGCTGATAAAGTATTTTTGATTGTACGCAAATCGTTCCTTCGTGCGTCCAAAATTATGCAGGAACGCGTATTGTCCAACCCAAAAATTGAAGTGCTTTTCGAACACGAAACTTTAGGACTAACAGGCGAAAAAGTGGTGGAAGGGGCAAATTTGGTTAAACGCAAAGGGGAAGCCGACGAAGAACAAGTGCACATCAAAATTGATGGCTTTTTCTTGGCAATTGGACACAAACCAAATTCTGATGTGTTCAAACCTTGGATTGAAACCGACGAAGTGGGTTATATCAAAACTTTTGGTGGCTCTACGCGCACAAATATTCCTGGCGTATTTGCTTCGGGCGACGTTGCCGACCCACATTACCGTCAAGCAATTACCGCTGCCGGAAGTGGCTGTATGGCGGCCATAGATGCCGAAAGATACCTTAGCGAAAAAGGAATTTAAAAAAATCGACATTTTAAAAGCCCGAGATAACAATTTTTGTTATTTCGGGCTTTTTTTAATGACAGAAATTGAAGTGATATTTTTTTTTACAAAACGATATTATAAATCCCTTTGCTAATAATTTGTCCATTGAGTTTAGCTCCTATCAGTTCGGTGTAGCCATTTTGCTGACGGCCAATTTCGACCAACACTTTATTAAATGAAAAGATAGTTCCATCCTTTTTGTGTAAAACGAGTACAAAATTAGAGCTTTCGGACTTTATAATAGCCTCCGTTGGCACTGCCAAAACAGGTTCTGATTGTGCTATAATTTCAGCCGAAACAGCATTGTTTGCTATGGGTTTAGAAATAGATGAGGCTTTGGGGGATGCATAGCAATGAATTGACTTTGAGTCAGTATCGACAACTACACCGACCGATGTAAGCACAGCCAATAGGTCGGTTGCAGAACCCGCTGAGCGAAACCGAACTGCTTGACCTTTTTCAAGCTTTGCAATATCAGTAGCAAAAACAGCTAATTCGATTTGATACTGCGAAGGATCGGCAATCTCGACTCCTACCGATTGCTGATTTATAAAAGTACCCATATTCGCTTTTAATCCTGAAATATAACCACTTATGGGCGATTTAAGTGTATAAGAAGCACTAAATTCACCATTTTCGATAGCTTGAAGCGAAAAACCAGCTGCAACTAATTTTAGTTTTAGGCTAATGTACTTGGCTTCGGCGCTTTTAAAGTCACTTTCTGTCACAATAAATTCTTTTTCAGAAATAATTTTTTCGGCAAAAAGAGATTTTAAACGCAGGTATTCGCTTTTAGAACGTTTGTAATGAGCTGAAGCTTCGGCATAATCGCGTTGTATATCAATTACTTCCGAACCAGATATTTCTAATATAGCTTGATTTTTTTGTATAAATTCGCCATTTACACAATTAACTTTAGAGATTACTCCAGCTATTGGCGCCGTAACAGTAGCCATACCATTGGGTTTGGGCACGATAGTCCCGCTACATTTTACAATATCTTCGAACGATTTAGTTTCAATCTCGCTCAGTTGCATGCCTTCAGCATCAAATTGTTCGGTGGTTATTTCAATATAATCATTCTCCGACGCTTGCGGTGCATCTTTTTTGGTACATGAAGTTACAAAAAAGACCACAGTAGTGATAAATGCAAAATATAAAATTCGTTTCATGAGTTTATTTATTTTGAAAAATAATGTTTTGATTTTATTTTAAATGAAAAAAATTTGATGCTTCGTATGTTGTAAAATATTTCGAACATAATTGGTAGTGCAATCATAGTGAGCATAGTAGACGTAACTAAACCACCAATAACAACGGTAGCTAATGGGCGTTGCACTTCGGCTCCAGCTCCACTCGAAATAGCCATAGGTAAAAATCCCATAGCTGCAGCACCAGCAGTAAGCATAACAGGACGCAAACGGTTAATGGTACCTTGAATTATTAATTCCCGCATGGTAAATGTTCCAGAATGTTTTAATTCTTTGAGATGTTCTATCAGTACAATGCCATTAAGCACTGCAATACCGAACAAAGCGATAAAGCCAACACCAGCCGACACGCTGAAAGGCATTCCGCGCACCCAAAGCAAGAAAACACCGCCCACCGTAGCCAACGGAATAGCCGTAAAAATCATAATGGCATCTTTGAACGATTTAAAAGCAAAATGCAAGAAAATAAATATTAATAAGAGCGCAACTGGAACTGCAATCATCAAACGGTTAGTGGCATTTTGAAGATTTTCGAATTGTCCACCGTAAGTAATATACGTTCCAGGTTTCAAAGTGATATTTTTGTCAACCTTAGCCTGAATATCCTTTACAACTGATTGCAGGTCGCGATTGCGCACATTGACACTTACCACCACACGCCGACGGGTATTTTCGCGCGATATTTTAGCAGGCCCTTCGGCGTATTCGATAGCAGCAAGTTCGGATATCGGAATTAGCTGCCCATTAGGAAGCGGCACTTTAAGTTGACGAATATCGCCTATATCAGTTCGGTTTTGTTTGTCGAAGCGCACCACCAAATCGAAACGCTTTTCGCCTTCGAAAACAACTCCAGCTGCTTCGCCTCCAAAAGCAGTTGCCAAGTAAGTATTTAGGGTACGAATATCAACTCCATAATAAGCAATTTTGGAGCGATTGTAATCAATTTTAACCTGAGGTAGACCCGACGTTTTTTCTAAAATTACATCACTCGCCCCCGGAATATCTGTAATCAGATTTTTTATTTCGTTTGCTTTTTTGTCAATATATTCGAGATCGTCGCCAAAAATTTTAATGGCAATATCAGATCGTACGCCCGTAATAAGTTCATTGAAACGCATTTCGATAGGTTGCGTAAATTCATATTCAACACCTGGAATAATTGAAAGTGCCGCTTTAAAATTATCAGCCAACTCCTCTTTATTTGAGGCATTTACCCATTCGCTTCTTGGTTTAAGTTTTATAATCATATCAATCTCTTCCATCGACATGGGGTCGGTAGGTACTTCGGCAGCACCAATGCGGCTTACTACTTTATCCACTTCCGAAAACTTACTTACAAGTATCTGTTCCATTCGGGTGGTTGTCTCAATTGTTTTGGAAAGCGAAGTTCCTGTTTTGAGCACTGGCTGAATCACAAAATCGCCTTCGTCGAGCGTTGGTACAAACTCCCCTCCTATTTGTGTAAACAAAAAACCAGTAAAAATCAACGATACAACTGCTGCACCGAGTACCATTTTTTTATGTTTACACGACCATTCTATAACTGGCAAATACGATTTATGAGCCAAATTCATAAACCAATCTGATATATTTTTTTTATTTGATTTGGAAGGTTTTAAAAATAACGAAGAAGCAACAGGAAGCCAAGTCAAACCAATTATCATAGCACCAATAATGGCAAAACAAAACGACAAAGCCATGGGTTTAAACATTTTGCCCTCCACGCCCGAGAGCGAAAGAATAGGAATAAAAACAATCAAAATAATAATTTGACCAAAAATAGCTGATTTCATCATTTTCGAAGCTCCCTCTAACGATAGCTTATCCATCAATGCATCGCGTTCGTCGCCCTCAATGGCATCTATTTTGTGTTTGTTTAGCACTATTTTGAGCGCAATATATTCCACAATAATAACAGCTCCGTCGATAATAATTCCAAAGTCGAGCGCACCCAAACTCATTAAATTAGCATCTACTCCAAAAATATACATCATGGATATTGTAAAAAGCAATACCAACGGAATCATAGAAGTAATAACAAGTGCCGAACGCATATTCCCAATTAAGAGCAATACAGTTAGCATTACTATTATAGCACCTAAAATAAGATTTTCGGCTACTGTAAATGTGGTTTTAGCCACCAATTCGCTGCGGTCTACAATAGGATTGATGCTTATACCTTCGGGTAAATTCGCGCGTATTTCGTCCACACGCGCTTTCACATCATTTATAACCGTTTTTGAATTTGCACCTTTGAGCATCATTACTTGTCCAAGTATGGTTTCGCCTTTGCCATTGGTAGTAATAGCGCCATATCTATTGGCATGTCCAAACTTTACGGAAGCAATATTTTTGACAAGTATAGGAGTTGAATTTACATTTTTAACCACAATTTGCTCAATATCTTCGACCGATTTCACTTGACCGTCGCCTCGAATAAAGTAGCTTTGGTTTGTTTTTTCGATGTAAGCACCACCCGAAATACTATTATTACCAACCAAAGCATTGTAAACCTCTACCAATGTGATATTTAATGCAGTGAGTTGTGCGGGGTCAATTGCGACTTCGTATTGTTTGAGGTAGCCACCCCAGCTATTTATTTCGACTACGCCAGTAATACCCGACAATCGACGCTTAACAACCCAATCCTGAATGGTTCGTAAATCGGTAGCTGTATATCTATTTTCGAAGTTCTTTTCAACATCCAAAGTGTATTGATATATTTCGCCCAATCCGGTGGTAATAGGTCCCATTTCGGGCACTCCAAATCCTTCAGGTATTTTAGCCGATGCACTTTTAATTTTTTCTGAAATGAGTTGACGGGGTAAGTAAGCGCCTAATTTTTCGTCGAATACAATGGTAATGAGCGATATACCAAATTTCGAAACGGAACGAATTTCCTTCACACCTGGCAAATTGGCCATCTCCATTTCTACAGGTGCAGTTATATATTGCTCTATTTCTTGCGTAGAAAGGTTTCCCGAAGTGGTAATTACTTGTACCTGATTATTAGTAATATCGGGCACAGCTCCCACCGGAATATGAAAAACAGCAAAAAGACCAAAAGCAGCAATAGTTAAGGTAAACAGTATGATTATCAACTTATTGTTGATACTAAAATTTATTATTTTTTCGAGCATAGTGGCACAATTTTAATGTACAAAACTACGAATTATATTTTAATAATCTTGATTTACAAATAAACTTTCAATATTGTTTAATAAAATCTCTATCTTCCAAATAGTTTACTTTGCAAGTCGGCACGTTTCATTTTTTGTAAGTCTCTGATAATAGAACCTTTATATTCGGGCTTATACCAGAAAAAGAATTTACGCTGTTCGAGTTTTTCGTTTTTACTTTTGGCTGTATACATCGGTTCTAAAGTATAAGGATGATAACCCGAATAGTAAATTTCGGTAGCCAAAGTCATAGGAGTTGGCGTAAAATCCTGAACTTGTTCTAATTTAAAATCCATTTTCTTGGTTAAAACCGCCAAATCGGCCATATCTTCGTTTTTACAACCCGGATGGCTCGAAATAAAGTAAGGAATAAGCTGCTGATTGAGTCCAGCTTCACGGTTAATACGTTCGAATTGTTCTTTAAATTTTGCAAAATACTCAAATGCTGGTTTACGCATTGTGTACAATACTTTATCGGAAGTATGCTCGGGAGCGATTTTCAAACGGCCTGATACATGTTTGCTAATCAGCTCTTTAATATATTCCGCATGGCTTTTATTTGCTTCTTCGCTCTTTGTATCGCTCAATAATAAATCGTACCTCACTCCGCTCCCAACAAACGATTTTTTGATGCCCGGCATTTTATCTACCGAACGGTAAATATCAAGCAGTCTGCTATGGTTTGTGTCCAAATTAAAACAAACTTTGGGATGTATGCACGAAGGTTTTTTGCATTTTCGGCAAATGTCCATATCAATGCCTTTTAGCCCATACATATTAGCCGACGGTCCACCCAAATCGCTTATATAGCCTTTAAAATCGGGCATTTCGGTTACTTTTTTCACCTCATTTAAAATCGATTCTTTGGAGCGCGACACAATGTGCTTACCTTGATGTGCCGAAATGGTGCAGAATGCACAACCACCAAAACAGCCCCGATGCAAATTCACCGAAAACTTTATCATTTCGAATGCAGGAATGGTTTTACCTTTGTATTTTGGATGTGGCAAACGCGTGTAAGGCAAGTCGAAAGAAAAATCCAACTCCGCCTCCGAAAGCGGCTCATAAGGCGGATTAACTACTACCCAACGATTACCCGTTTTTTGCAGTAAACGGTCGGCTTCAATACGATTACTTTCTATCTCAATATGCTTAAAATTAGAAGCATAGAGTTTTTTGTCTACTAAACATGTTTCGTGAGGAACAAGCGTTTTATCACTGAATTTGGAAGCAGGAATTACTTTTGCCAAAAAAGAAGTTTGCGGAATATCCGTCAGTTCCTTGATACTTTCGCCATTTTTTACACGGGCAACCAGTTCGCGAATTGGCTTTTCGCCATTACCGTAAATTAAAATATCCGCTTTCGAATCAACCAAAATACTGGGCATTAGCTTATCCGACCAATAATCGTAGTGCGTAAACCTTCGAAGTGAGGCTTCAATTCCACCTATTACAATGGGTACTTCAGGATACAGCTTTCTAATTATATTGCAATACGTAATGGTAGCGTAATCGGGTCGCATATTTGGCTTACCATCAGGCGAATACGCATCGTCCGAACGCAGGCGTTTGTTGGCCGTATAATGATTCACCATCGAGTCCATATTTCCGCCCGAAACGGCAAAAAATAAACGCGGACGTCCCATTTTCTTAAAATCGCGTAAATCGTCACGCCAGTTTGGTTGAGGAACAATAGCTACACGAAGTCCTTCGGCTTCGAGAATTCGACCAATAACAGCCGCTCCAAAAGCGGGATGATCGATGTAGGCGTCGCCAGTAAAAAAGACCACATCTACTTCGTCCCAATTGCGCAGTTCGAGTTCTTTTTTGGTAGTTGGTAAAAAATCGGTGAGTTGATATGTTTTATTTAGCATGAGATTACACTTTGTTTTTTAACCACAAAAGAAAACAAAAGGAATTAAATTTATCAATATATAAAAAAAATAATGAATAAACTATTGATTCTTTTCTGCCCTTTTGTGGTTATATTTTTAGTAAAATTGGTTGTTTCGAATACTTTAACAAAGATAATATCAAATAAGTTCTTGTAAATAAGCGTTATTAAACAGAAAAATGTTAAGTGATTAAAAACTTTTGAGCTCTAAAAGTATTCAAAGCACTTTTTATTTTATTTTTGTGAGGAAATTGAGTATTTTTCGAATATACATAAAAAAAATAATACAAATATAATGAAACGATTAAGTATAGTATTCATAAGTATTTTTACAGTTACAATAATGTTTGGTAATTTATTATACGACATTACCGATGGTAAATACAAAGCCAAAAAATTTGAAACACCCCGCTCCATGAACGATGGCGAACATTATACGCTTTTGGTTAATGGCAATGCCGTAGTAAAATACAATTACCGAACTGGCGCTACCGTGGATACACTTTTCAGTGTTTTTCAAGCTAAAAAATGTCCCATAAAAAAAATTACCGGCTACGAATTTAGTCCAAGTGAGCAAAAAATGCTTGTTTATACCAATGTAAAATATCGTTACCGCCGTACGTTTACCGCCGACTATTATATATATGATGTAAAACGCAAAGAAATAGAATCACTTTCGGCGAATGGCCCACAAGAAGTACCGCTTTTTTCGCCAGATAGTCGCTACATTGCTTTTGCCTGCAAAAACAACCTTTTCTTGTACAAAGTCGATTTCAAAACCGAACTGCAAGTTACCAAAGATGGAGAAGAAGGCAAAATTATAAATGGCACACCCGATTGGGTTTACGAGGAAGAGTTTGAAGCTACAAGGCATTTTGCTTGGAGCCCTGATAGTAAATTGTTGGCTTTTACAAAATTTACTGAAAAAGATGTTCCAGAATTTTCTTTTCAATTATTTAAAAATGAGAAAAGTGCCGATGAGTTAAATCTGTATCCAGGATTTAGTAAATTCAAATATCCCAAAGCAGGCGAAAACAATTCGAAAGTGCAAGTTTGTGTGTACGACGATTTTAACAAAATAACCCGCGTAATGAAAATTTCAAAGGAGGACGAAGATTTTTATGTGCCACGCCTCAAATGGGCAAACTCCCCCGAGCAATTGATTATTTTTAAACTGAATCGAAGTCAGAATAGGCTCGATATGCTTATGGCCGACCCTCGTTCGACTGTTAGCAAATTGATATTGCGCGAAGAAGATAAACGTTTTGTGGATTACGGGAATATTGATTTCTTGCAATTTAGTACTGATAATCAATACTTTTATAATGTAAGCGAGCGCGATGGTTATCGTCATATTTATCAATACCGAATTACAGGTCAGCTTGTAAAACAATTGACCAAAGGCAATTGGGATGTAACTGATTTTTACGGTTACGATGAGGCAAAAAAAGTGATTTATTATCAGTCTGCGGAGGTTTCGCCGCTTCAGCTCGATATTTTTTCGATAGATTTGAAAGGAAAAAAAATGCGTTTAACTGATGGAAAAGGCAATCACATAGCTTCTTTTAATAATACTTTTACTTTATTTACTGATAATACTTCGTCGCTCACGCAGCCAAATTCGCTCTTTTTACGTTCGAATACAGGCGCCAATATTCGCAGCATTGCAAACAGTGAATCTGTAAAATCGGAATTCGAAGCACTCAATTTACCAAAAAAAACATTTTTCACTTTTAAAACTTCCGAAAATATTCAACTTAATGGCTGGATGATAAAACCAACCGATTTTGATGCTAATAAAAAATATCCTGTTTTGCAGGTGCAATATAGCGGACCAAACTCGCAAGAAGTATTAGACAAGTGGGATATTGATTGGGAGTATTATTTAGCTACAAAAGGATATGTGGTAGTGTGTGTAGATGGGCGTGGTACGGGTGCTCGTGGAGCCGATTTCCGCAAATGTACTTATGGTAAATTAGGCATTTTAGAAACAAAAGACCAAGTAGAAACTGCCAAGTATTTGGCTCAACAATCGTTTATCGACAAAGACCGAATTGGAATTTGGGGCTGGAGTTATGGTGGTTCTATGACATTATGGAGTATGAGTACTGGCGAAAAAATATTTAAAGCCGGAATTTCCGTGGCACCTGTTACCGATTGGAAATTGTATAATACAGCTTATACCGAACGTTTTATGAATCGTCCGCAGGAAAATTACGATGGCTACACACAAACTTCGGCTATTAATATGGTATCAAAATTAAACGGGAAACTGCTTATAGTACATGGCACAGCCGATGATAACGTGCATGTTCAAAATACTCTATTATATATTGATAAATTAGTAGAAGCCGACAAACAGTTCGAAATGCAGCTTTACACCGACAAAAATCACAGTATTTTGGGCAAACAAACCCGTCGTCATTTATATACTCGTATGAGTGAATTTTTATTCAAAAATTTATAATTGTTCTTTACAACAAGGTGTTCGTGAAAAATTCGAACTAAAAGCTGTTGTAAAACATTTTTTTAATACAGGATTTACCTTTATTCAGCCATAAAAAACACTAATTTTGCGGGTCATTCATCTCAAAAAAAGAATTGATAAAATTTCACACTTAAATAATCAAAAAAAAAATCAAATTCACATGAGTACAGAAAACAAAAATTACGCATTGCCAATAGCAATGATGTTCGCTCTTTTCTTTATGATTGCTTTCGTTACAGGGCTACCAAGTCCGATGGGTGTAATTGTAGCTAAACAATTTGGAGCTTCCAACTTCGAATCACAGTTAGGGTTTTTAGGAAATTTCTTGGCTTATGCCTTTATGGGAATTCCCGCAGGTATTATGCTTAAAAAATGGGGATACAAAGTTACGGCTCTTGCTGCCATAGCAGTTGGATTTATTGGAGTATCCGTTCAATTTATGTCAGGGCAAGTTGGTTTGTTTTCGGTTTACTTGATAGGTACATTTATCTCAGGCTTTTCGATGTGTATGTTGAATACGGTTGTAAATCCAATGCTTAACACACTTGGTGGAGGCGGAAACTCTGGTAATAAACTGTTACAATTTGGAGGTTCTATCAACTCTATTGGTGCAACAATAACTCCTATGTTAGTAGGTTGGTTAATGGGTGCTGAAGCCGGTCGTACGATTGAAAAAGCAAATCCTGCTTTGTTTTTAGCATTAGGTATTTTTGCATTAGCATTTGTTGTATTATCCTTTGTAAAAATCCCTGAGCCACACAAAGAAACTGCTGCCGAACGTAAAGTAAAACATGCTCACAGTCCACTTTCGTTCCGTCATTTCATATTTGGTGCAATTGCAATTTTTATTTATGTAGGTATCGAAATTGGAATTCCAAGTACTGCCAACTTATTTATGACTGCACAAACTACAGCCGAAAATCCAGGATTAGGACTCGATGCAACAATTGCAGGAAGTATAGTTGGAATATATTGGCTATTAATGCTTGTAGGCCGACTTGCAGGTGGATTTTTAGGTTCAAAAGTATCGAGTAAAACTATGTTGACCACTGTTTCGTTGGTTGGTTTGGTATTTATCTTACTTGCAATTTTTATTCCAACTTCTGTTGCAGTAAATCTTCCATATTTAAATGTAGCTGTTCCAATTAGTGTTATATTCTTTGTTCTCACTGGTTTATGTACATCTATTATGTGGGGTGGCGTTTTCAATTTGGCTGTCGAAGGTCTTGGAAAATACACTGCTGCTGCTTCCGGAATTTTCATGGTAATGGTTATGGGTGGTGGAATTGTTCCATTAATTCAAGGCTGGGTTTCGGATAATTTCGGATATATTAATAGCTACTGGGTAATGTTTGCTTGTTTAGCGTATATGTTGTGGTATGCATTGGTTGGTTGCAAAAACGTAAACAAAGATATACCGGTAGAATAATTGACAATTAAAAATTAATAATTAATAATGGAAAAACCTTATGTTATAGGAATGGATATGGGCGGCACAAACACTGTTTTTGGTGTGGTGGATAGCCGTGGTAATGTAATATCGAAAAGTGCAATTAAAACCGGCACGCACAGCGATGTTAATTTGTACGTGCAGGATTTGTACGACGAAATGATAAAAATTATCAATTCGGCAGGTGGTAGCGATAAAATTAAAGGTATTGGCGTTGGCGCTCCCAATGGTAATTATTATACCGGAAATATTGAATTTGCTCCTAACTTACCTTGGAAAGGTGTTATTCCTTTTGCGAAATTGATGACCGAAAAGTTTGCAATACCTACTGCACTTACCAATGATGCCAATGCTGCTGCTGTTGGCGAAATGACGTATGGTGGTGCTCGTGGAATGAAAAACTTTATTATGATTACGCTCGGCACAGGTGTTGGTAGCGGTATTATTATCGATGGTAAAGTAGTTTACGGTCACGATGGTTTTGCAGGTGAATTGGGGCACACTACAGCTATTCGTGAGAATGGACGCTTATGTGGCTGTGGCAAACATGGTTGTTTGGAAACTTACTGTTCGGCTACAGGTGTAGCTCGTTCGGCACGCGAAATTCTGGGCTCTACTACCAAAGATAGCTTGTTGCGCAACATTCCGGTGGATAGCATTACATCGAAAGATGTATTTGATGCTGCTATGGAAGGTGACGAGGTAGCCAAAGAAATTTTCGAGTTTACTGGAAAAATTTTAGGTCAAAGCTTAGCAGATTTCGTTGCATTCAGTGCACCCGAGGCTATTGCTATTTTTGGTGGCTTATCGAAAGCTGGCGACTTGATAATGAATCCTATACGCGAACACATGGAAGCTAATTTGCTGCCTTTGTGGAAAGGAAAAGTCAAATTATTCTTTAGCGAACTGAAAGAAGCTGATGCTGCTATTTTGGGTGCCAGCGCTTTAGCTTGGGAATTGTAAATTGGTTGATTGGTTAATTGGTTCATCAGTTAATTAGTTAATTAGTTGATTAGTTAATTGGTTGATTAGTTGATTGGTTGATTAGTTGATTGGTTGATTAGTTAATTTGATAATTAAATATTGGTAGTAGAAGAGTTAGTGATATTTTTCGCTAACTCTTTTATTTTATTAACCATCTATTAAACAACTATCATTCAACATTATCCTCAATGACTTGTTATATCAATTCAGTTTCTTGAATTTTTGCTTTCGATTTAAAGCTGAAGATTCACTATCTTTGTACATGTTATATTAAATTTGATTTACAACAATCAGAATAGGTAATTCAAAGTCAAAAATAAAAACACATATAAATTTAAGAGACAAAATTAACTACACATCCCCTTTAGGGGCTTTGGGCACTATTTTTCTTAACTCCTACTTCAAAAAGCATCATGCGTATCGACTCCCTGAGTATATTGAATTATAAAAATATTTGTGAAGCAGAACTTACTTTTTCACCAAAAATCAATTGTTTTATTGGCAATAATGGGATGGGGAAAACAAATATTTTGGATGCAGTTTATTTCCTTTCATTTTGCAAAAGTTTTTCGAATGCCATAGATTCACAAAACATACAACACGAAGCCGATTTTTTTATGCTCAATGGTAAATATACCGTTAATGATAGTGCCGAAGAGATTTATTGTGGAATGAAACGCAAACAAAAAAAACAATTCAAGCGCAATAAAAAAGAGTATGAGCGATTGGCCGATCACATTGGTCTTTTACCTTTAGTAATAGTATCACCCGACGATGCCTTTCTTATATCAGAGGGCAGCGATGAGCGACGCAAATTTGTTGACGGTGTTCTCTCACAATTCAATCATAATTACTTGCATCAATTAATACAATACAATAATGCACTTCGACAACGAAATGCATTATTGAAAGTGGAACAGAAAATTGATGTTTCGCTTTTTGAAATTTGGGAAGAACAAATGGTAATTTACGGTACTTATATTTATGAACAACGGAAAGATTTTCTGAACAAATTTGTTCCCATATTTCGCGACATATACCACCGCATTTCGGGCGGACACGAAGAAATCAATTTGCTTTACCAGTCGCAATACGAAAATGGAAATATGAAAGAGCGCATGGTTCAAACGCGCGAACGCGATTTGATGCTGGGTTATTCAACGCAGGGCATTCACAAAGACGAATTAGAAATGCAACTCGATGGCTTTCCAATAAAACGCGTCGGTTCGCAAGGACAAAATAAAACCTATTTGGTATCGCTCAAATTAGCGCAGCATTTCTTTTTGCAACAAGCTTATAAATTTCCACCAATACTCCTACTCGACGATATTTTTGATAAATTAGACTCAAATCGAGTAGAGAGAATTTTACAAATGGTATCGGGCGAAAATTTTGGTCAAATTTTTATTACAGACACAAACCGCGAACACTTAGATAGCATTTTGTCAACATTAAACCAAGATACCCGCATCTTTTCTGTCAGCAACGGCAATTTTATTCAATAATACTTACTTATTGCTTAATATTTTAATAAAATACCGTTTTATAGTCTTTGCAAAAATAATTCATATCTAAAATCATATTTATTCATTAAAAATTATTTTCAGAAATATTTTTTAATGAATTAAAATACAATATATTGATAAACAACAATATAATTTTATTTTTGGGAAACTTTTTATTATTTATAAAAATAAATATGAAATAAAAAGTTGTGTATTCCATAAAATTTGATTAAAATTGCATCCTATTTCGGAAATAAATTTCAAAATTATAAATCACTCATACTCATCTTTTTAAGAATTATTAAAACCGTGAACACCCGTACTTATTCACAAGAAGAAATTAAAGAAGCCTCGTTCGAATTTTTCAAAGGCGACGATTTGGCTGCAAGAGTTTGGTCAAACAAATACGCATTGAAAGATTCGTATGGCAACGTCTACGAACTGACACCCGACGATATGCATCGCCGTTTAGCCCGCGAAATTGCGCGCATCGAAAACAAATATCCGAATCCACTCAGTGCGGATGAGCTTTTTGAATTGTTCCGCAATTTCAAATACATTGTACCTCAAGGTAGCCCTATGACTGGAATCGGTAACGAATACCAAGTTGCATCACTATCTAACTGCTTTGTAATCGGATTCGATGGCGACTCAGATTCTTATGGTGCAATTATCAAAATTGACGAAGAGCAAGTACAATTAATGAAACGCCGTGGCGGTGTGGGGCACGATCTATCGCATATTCGCCCTAAAGGTTCGCCAGTAAAAAATTCAGCTTTGACTTCTACGGGAATTGTACCATTCATGGAACGCTATTCGAACTCTACTCGCGAAGTGGCTCAAGACGGACGAAGAGGTGCATTGATGTTAAGCGTATCAATTAAACACCCAGATTCTGAATCGTTTATCGATGCAAAAATGGAATCAGGAAAAGTTACTGGCGCAAATGTTTCGGTTAAAATTGATGATGATTTTATGAGGGCTGTTTTAACGAACCAACCGTATAAACAACAATATCCAACTGGATCGGATAATCCTTGGTACGTAAAAGAAGTGGATGCCAATACTATATGGAAAAAAATTGTACACAATGCTTGGCAATCAGCCGAACCAGGAATTCTTTTTTGGGATACTATTACGCGCGAATCGGTACCCGATTGTTATGCCGACTTAGGCTATAAAACCGTTTCGACAAATCCTTGCGGCGAAATACCTCTCTGCCCTTACGATAGTTGTCGTTTATTAGCTATCAATTTGTATTCGTATGTAAATAAACCATTTACAAAAGAAGCCTCTTTCGATTTCGAATTATTTGCCAAACATGTAACTCTGGCACAACGTATTATGGACGATATTATCGACCTCGAACAGGAAAAAATAGATTCTATAATCAATAAAATTGAATCTGACCCCGAAGACGATGATATTAAATTAACAGAATATCAACTCTGGGAAAAAATTAAACAAAAAACCACTGAAGGTCGTCGTACGGGTGTTGGCACTACTGGCGAAGGTGATATGTTAGCTGCGCTCGGCTTCCGCTACGGCACAGATGAAGCTACCGATTTTTCGGAAAACGTACATAAAACTATTGCATTAGCTGCTTACCGCTCTTCGGTAATTATGGCTAAAGAACGTGGTCCATTTTCGGTTTACAATGCTAAACGCGAGGAAAACAATCCATTTATTCAACGTTTACGCGATGCAGACCCTTCGCTCTACAAAGACATGGTAAAGTATGGTCGTCGAAACATTGCTTGCCTTACAATAGCTCCTACTGGCACAACCAGTATTATGACGCAGACTACATCGGGTATTGAGCCTGTATTTATGCCTGTGTATACGCGTCGTCGCAAAGTAAATCCCAACGATAAAAATGTTCGTGTTGATTTCGTTGACGAAAATGGAGATTCGTGGGAAGAATATGTCGTTTTTCATCATAAATTTGTAACTTGGATGGAAGCTAATGGGCATCCAACAGCAAAAAATTATACCAAAGAGGAGGTAGAGAAATTGGTTGAAGAATCTCCTTACTTTAAAGCTACAGCTAACGATGTGGATTGGTTGAAAAAAGTACAAATGCAGGGAAAAATACAGAAATGGGTAGACCACTCTATAAGCGTAACCATTAATTTACCAAACGATGTAGACGAAGAGTTAGTTGGTAAACTTTACGAAGAAGCTTGGCGCGTTGGCTGTAAAGGAGTTACCGTATACCGCGATGGCTCGCGTTCGGGTGTATTAATTGCAGCATCAGAAAAAAAAGAAGAAGCACCAGACGGCAAAACAATTTGCTTTCCTTACGATGAAGAACATTTCACCCGTCCAAAAGAATTGGATTGCGACGTCGTTCGTTTCCAAAACTCCAAAGATAAATGGATTGCATTTGTTGGCTTACTAAATCATAAACCATACGAAATCTTCACCGGATTGGCCGATGACGAAGAAGGTATTCTACTTCCTAAAACTGTTACCGAAGGTAAAATTATTAAAACAACCGACGGCAATGGAAACAAGCGCTACGATTTTCAGTTCCAAAACAAACGTGGATATAAAACAACTGTTGAAGGTTTGTCGCACAAATTTGATAAAGAATATTGGAACTATGCCAAACTTATTTCGGGCGTTTTACGCTACGGAATGCCTATCGATCAGGTAATAAAATTAGTTGCTGGTCTACAATTAGATAGCGAATCAATTAACACTTGGAAAGTGGGTGTGGAACGCGCCTTGAAAAAATACATTCCTGATGGAACACAAATAGCAGGACAGGAATGCCCGAGTTGCGGTCACAAAGCATTAATCTATCAAGAAGGTTGCTTAACTTGCAAAAACTGTGGTTACTCAAAATGCGGTTGATACAAAACTGAAAATAACTGGTTTGATTTTTAATTAAAAAGCTCTGAAAGTTTCAAATAACTTTCGGAGCTTTTTTTATTTTAAAAATAAGCCACTTAACATTCTACCTGATTTTAGCCCTAAGCGTCGTGCTGAGAAATAATCGTTGGAATTTGTGTAAGAGCAAATTCCTGCTACTTCCACTTGATTTTCTGGAACTCCATTTTGAATTAATAGCCATTTATTTGCTTTCCAAAGATCAAGATAGAGTTCATTTTGATGTTCATTTTGATGTTCATTTTCACCTTGAATGTGCTGATGATTATTCCGTTTTATAAAAATTTCTTCAACAGGGAATCCTTGTTTTTCGAATGCTTCGACCAGCTCCACCCCTACTTTGTACACTTCGGGCGAAATGGAAACTCCAATACTTGCAACTATATGCGAAGGAGAAGTACCAAAATTCGATTGCATCAACTTTACGGTATTTTCGACAATGCGCGAACAAGTACCTCGCCATCCGGCATGAGCCACTGCAATCACTTTTTTCACTGAGTCGTAAAGTAAAATGGGTACACAATCGGCAGTAGTTACGCCAATACAAACACTTGGAATGGTGGTTATTAGCGCATCAACACCTTCAAGAAACGCAATTCTATCAGCTTCGGATAGTTTTAAAAAATCAGCATTAATAATTTTTACAGTATTACCATGCGTTTGGTGAGGAAAAATAATTTTCTGGGCGGGAATTTGTAACTCTTCAGCTAACAATTTAATATTAGCTTGCTGATTTTCAGCGACATCGCTTGTGTATGGACTAAGATTAAACGATTCGTAATTGCCACTACTCACACCACCATGCCGGGTAGTGCAAAAATGTTGCAATTCAGGGAAGTTGGATAATATCGGGTAATGTAAAATTTCCAATTCTTAATTCTTAATCCCGATAGCAATCGGGAAATTCTTAATTCCTAATTTTTAATTGTTATAATTCGTCCCAACCAATGCCTTTGTATTTTGAAACGTCATCGTCGTCATCTTCCTCCTCTTCAACATCCCAATCTGCTTCAACTTCATCATCCCACTCATCTTCAACAGCTTCTAAAGGAATAATTTCCATCGGACGATGACTAATTTCGACCACTTTATTGGACTCTTTGTTTATTTCTGTCCAAATTAAGTCTTTCAAATCATTTATTCCTAAGCCGGTAACCGACGAAATAAAAACAGTTTCGACACCAATAGGAAGTTCATTCTTGATAGCAAGGGTCAATTCTTCATCCAAAATATCACATTTTGTGATAGCCAAAATACGCTGTTTATCAGCTAATTCTGGATTATATTGTTTCAGTTCGTTCAACAAAACATTAAACTCCTTTACTATATCATCGCTATCAGCAGGAATCATAAAAAGTAGAATTGAATTTCGCTCAATATGGCGCAAAAAACGTAATCCAAGCCCACGACCTTCAGCAGCACCTTCAATGATACCTGGAATGTCGGCCATTACAAATGATTTGTTATCGCGATAAGCCACAATCCCTAAATTTGGAACTAATGTAGTGAAAGGATAATCGGCAATTTCGGGCTTAGCTGCCGATACTACCGAGAGTAAAGTTGATTTTCCTGCATTTGGAAAACCTACCAAACCTACATCTGCAAGCACTTTGAGTTGTAAAATGAGTGTACGTTCGATACGATCTTCGCCAGGCTGCGAAAATCGCGGAGTTTGTAGTGTAGAAGTTCGAAAATGCCAGTTACCTTGCCCACCACGACCACCTTTGAGTAAGATCATCTCCTGACCTTCTTCGGTAATATCGCCCAAACATTCACCCGTTTCCGAGTCGTAGATAACTGTACCACAAGGCACTTCAATTAATTTATCTTCGCCATCTTTACCAAAACTACGGCTACCACTTCCACCTTCGCCATCGCCGGCGTAAATATGACGAGCATACTTGAGATGAATCAATGTCCATAAATTTTTACTACCTCGTAAAATAATATGACCACCACGTCCACCATCACCACCATCGGGTCCACCCTTTTGAATGAATTTTTCGCGATGAAAATGCGTTGATCCAGCACCACCTTTGCCCGAACGACAATATATTTTTACGTAATCAACAAAGTTTGATCCAGCCATTAAATTAGTTCCTATTTTTCCCGATAGTTATCGGGGTTACTATTTACATTTTGCAGTAAATTATTTTTTGAATTCCGTATTTATTACTTCTGATATCCGAGAAAATATTTCGTCAACTTCACCCATACCATTGATAGCATGATATTTACCAAGACCTTTATAATAATCATTTACGGGCGCTGTTTTGGTTTCGTAAATCTGCAAACGCTTTTTTATCGTATCCAAATTATCATCGCTACGACCCGAAGTTTCACCTCTTTTCAAAAGTCTTGTAATCAATTCTTTGGTTTCTACCTGAATATCAATTAAAAAATTTATATCATTAGGACTTCCTTTCGAAATATTTTCGAGTGCCATCGCCTGTTCTACTGTTCGAGGAAATCCATCGAGAATAAAACCGCAGGATTTATTAGCCAACAAATCAGTCGATTTGAGTAAAATTTCGATAATCATTTCATCGGGAACTAAATTTCCCTTCGAAATATACGAATCAGCTAATATTCCAACTTCCGACTTTGACTCAATTTCGGCGCGCAAAAGCTCGCCTGTGGAGAGATGCTTTAAGTTGTATTTTTCTACTAATAAAGCACTTTGAGTGCCTTTGCCACATCCCGGGGCACCGCACAACATAATGTTTAACATATAATATCTGTTTATAATTTAAAAATCAATTACTTACAACAGTATAGATGTTTTTAAGGTTACGTCCATAGCCATCATAATCCAACCCATAACCAACAATAAAGTCGTTTGGAATTTTCATGGCAATATAATCAATTTTAATATCACGTTTAAGCGCATCGGGTTTTTGCAAGAAAGTGGCAATTCGAATGTCCTTTGCCCCTTTTGCAAGTAAGGATTCTAAAATTCGCTCCATAGTAATACCTGTATCAACAATATCTTCGACCACTACTATATTTCTGCCAACAACGCTTTCGTTGAGTCCGATAATTTCTTTTACAGAACCCGAAGTGTACAAGCCCTCATACGACGAAAGTTTAATAAACGTAATTTCACAAGGAAAATTTATATCTTTCATTAAATCAGATGCAAACATAAAAGCACCATTTAAAACGCAAATAAACAAAGGATTAGTTCCCTGAAGATCTGTATTTATTTGATATGCAACAGTTTTAACTGCTGCTAAAATATCACTTTCGGGTATCGATAATGTAAATTTTTTGTCTTTGATTTTTATAATATCCATAAAGAGCTGATAATAAAATATTTATCCGATTTTAATAAAATTTGAGTACAAAAGTACTAAAAAAAGCCCTATTATTCTAATTTAATGATTCACTTAACTGCTCAGCCCTTTGGGTTAAGCTATTTATTCCAAATTTCCCAAGCCGCAACAGCCTGTTCAACCAACATTTGTTCACCATTTAAACCCACGGCTCCATATTCGCGTCCTTTTTTCAAAAAAAGCGTTTCGGCAGGATTGTAAACTACATCAAACAGCAAATGTTTATTCGATAAAAATTGATATGGAATTGCCGGACATTCATCTATATTTGGAAAAGTACCAACAGGCGATGCATTTACAATAAGAGTAAATTCATCGATAATTTGCTTATTTAGAGCATTGTAAGTAAGCCTACCATCGGCTGAAGAACGCGAAACAAACAAAACGGCAAAACCCAATTTTTGAAGTACAAACTTTATAGCCTTAGAAGCTCCACCAGTGCCAAGTATCAAGGCTTTGGTGTGGTGTGGTTGTAAATAAGGGCGGAGCGAATTCTCGAATCCGATGGCATCAGTATTAAAACCTTTGAGCCTCAACGAATTTTCATTGCGAATAAATTTGATAACATTTACAGCTCCAATTTCGGCAGCATTTTCATCCAGTTCGTCCAAAAATGGTATAACTTGCTCTTTATAAGGAATAGTTACATTCAGACCATTTAACTTAACCGCAGCAATTAACTCACTGAATTTCTGAATACTATCAATTGGATACGATTCGAAAATAGCATCTATTTGTTCATTTTCAAACTTTTCGGTAAAAAAACGTTTCGAGAATGAATGTCCAAGTGGATAACCAATTAATCCATATTGTTGCATAAAATACCTTACATAAATGTTATTAAAAAATTATTTCTTCGATTTTTTCAAAATAAATCGTATAGCATAATATAAAATAACAACACCTAAAATGGCCAAAATAGCAATACTTAATTCGTGGCTATATGTATTAATTAAATCAGCTTGTCCGTGAGCAATATAGCCCAAAAGTGCCAATATGACATTCCATATTCCAGCCCCCAATAAGGTGTAGAGCGTAAAACTCAAAAAATTCATACGCGCCAAACCGGCAGGCAAGGAAATGAGCTGACGAATTCCAGGAATTAAGCGACCAATAAAAGTGGACACTTTACCGTGGTCGTTGAAATAGGTCTCAGCTTTTATAATTTTTTCACTCGAAAGCAACAATATTTTTCCAAATTTACTATCTGCAATTTTATACATAACAGGTCGACCAAGCCACAGAGCTAAAAAATAATTAATATAAGCACCAATAAGCGCACCCAAAGTACCAAAAAGCACTACTAAAAAAATATTTAAATGGCTATCGGGCTTGCTGGCAATGTAGGCTGCAGGCGGAATTACCACTTCGGAAGGAAAAGGAATAAACGAACTTTCGACTGCCATTAACAAGGTAATACTTCCATAATCCATATTTTTTTCGTACCATTTTTCTACTTTTTGTATAATACTCAGCGTATCGGGAACAGAAATTTGTGCACTATCTTGTGCTGAAAGGCTAAAACTCAGTGTGATAATTGAAATTATCATTAAAACTTTTTTAGTCATAAGTAAAAAATATTTTGGGGATTTATAAAATTGTAAAAAGAATTAGAATTTTAAATTAAGAAATCTTCACGGTTCGCATCTTCGCAAACTTCGAAAAACAGTCTTTCCGCTTCCAAATTTTGAGATATTGCTTTTTTAAGATAAGTTGTAGAAGCTGTAATATTATCATTTTTATAAAATGCTACGGCTATAAATAGGTCAATGTATTCGAGCGTAATATCCTGATCGTAAGCAGCTAAATAATAATCGAGTGCCATTTTCCATTCGCCTTTGTCCATGCAGATATTGGCAATTGCCATTAAGGTATCGGGCTGATTTGCTTCGAGCGTAATCGATTTGAGGTATGCAAGCAATGCCTCATCCAATCGCTCGATACCAACCAATGCTTCGGCTAAATATACCCAAGCATCTGGCGCATCTTCTTGCAATTCAAGGGCTCGCTGAGTATATACCAAACTTTCGGTAAATTGCTCTTTTTCCAACAAACATATCGCAATTCCGGTTAGCGCATCATAATTGTCGGCCTTTTCGAACAGCGATTGTTCATAATATTCGATTGCTTTGTCGAAAAGTTCTAATTTTTCGTAACATTCGCCCACAAATAAATGGGTCTGCCAATCTTCGCCCGACATTTTGCCATAATCAATATAAGCATCAACAGCCTGCTGATATTCTTCGATTTGAAAGTGTGTATGTGCTTTTTGTAAACATGCCAAGGAATCATTTTCGTTTATTGCCAACACAAAATCGTAGGCTGATAAAGCCTTTTCAAAATCTTGCAAAACAAAATAAACCTGTCCCAAATTGAACCATGCTTCGGACGAATAAGAGTCGATATTTATGATTCGATTGTAGGTATCGATGGCCAATTCCGAATCGAGCAGCTGCTCGTAACAGAATGCCAATTCGAAAAGTAAATCTGAATTTTTATCGTTGTATTTGTCGCCAATTTTTAAAAAATGGAGTGCTTTTACAATATTTAAATCGGCAATAAAAACAAAAGCGATGTCGATACATATATTATCAACATCTTCTATCTCATTATCAAGTATTGAGTTACAAATAAATTCGGCCTCTTTGCTCCTACCCGATTTTACCATTGCCTCCGCTTTGAGCAGTAATAATTCATACTCGGTACTTTCGCTAAGAGTATCCAAAATTCGCATGGCTTTTTGCGTTTCGCCAAGTGCTAAATATATTTTAGCCCGCTTTGTTTGCAAGCTCGAACTACCGGGATGCAATTGCATTCCCAGCTCAAGCGCTTTGGAACTTTCTTTGGTTTTTCCTTTTCGCAAAAAATAATCAACAATCGTTTCTAGCTCTTCCACATCGAAATACCCCGGACCTTTACCTGCCAGAAATAGTTCGTAGCGGGAAATTAATTCGGACGATTCATCGTCAAGCTGAAATTGCAGTTTTCGACCCATAAGGATATTTTTTGTACAAAAATAATGATTTAATATGTAAATGAGCAAAATAGGGAGTGAAAAGTTTTCAACATGGTTTTCAGTTAATATAATCAACAACATATTTAATCAAATTTAACCTTGTTATTCCAATTCTATTTATTTACTTTGCACATTATTAATAGACTTATTAAACTAACTTATTAAATATGGATATTAACTCCGAAAAATCGATGGAACAAACCATTCTCGAAACAGCCGAACAAATGTTTCTTGAACGTGGATTCGCAGCCACATCTACTACGCAAATTGCAAAGTCGGTAGGCTGTAATCAGGCATTGATACATTATTATTTCCGAACAAAAGAGAATCTTTTCAATTCAATCTTCGAGAGTAAGTTTAAATTACTTTTTCAGCGCGTTTTTGATACAACTCAACTCGAAAATTTGAGTTTTACCGACAAAATAAAACACATTGTGGAGACTCATTTTGATATACTTTCTGAAAATCCTAAAATGCCGATGTTAATTCTCAATGAATTATCCCGGCAGCCTGAACAACTGAAAATCTTAAAAGAAAGACTCCACGCTTTACCAGAGAAGCTTATTTCAATTATGAGCAAAGAATTGGAAACTGAAATTGCGGCTGGAAAAGTAAAAAACTGCTCTTTTATCGATATTATGTTTACTATTGTCTCACTCAATTTAGCGCTATTTACAATGCTTCCCATTGCAGTGAATGTTGCAGAGCTTAACGATATTCAACTAAAGTTTTTACTTGCTCATCGCCGAGCCGAAAATGTGAATATTGTGCTGAGTTATTTACGTCCGTAATTTTTAAAACAAACTAAATATGAACAGATTAGGTTTAAAAATTTTATTACTGATGTTGCCCCTGTATAGCATAGGGCAAACGATTACACTCGACCTTTGTCAGCAAAAAGCGCGTGAGCTTTATCCGCTCACCAAGCAATACGGACTGATTGAAAAGACAATAGAATATAACATTGCTAATGCTAACAAAGCCTGGTTACCTCAAGTTAATCTGACAGCTAAAGTTACATATCAGTCTGAAGCAATTAAGATAACTTTACCTCCACCGATTAATCGTACTTTGGAACAATCGAAAGAGCAATACGGTGCGACAGTTGATGTAAGTCAAACAGTATGGGATGGCGGTGCCGTTAAAGCACAAAAAAACATACTCAAAGCGCAGGCCGAAGCCGAAAAACAGAAACTCGAAGTAGACCTCTACGCACTCAAAGACCGTGTAAATCAGCTCTTTTTTGGCATTTTGCTTCTCAACGAGCAGCAAACACAATTAGCATTGGTAAAAACCGATTTACAAGCAAATTTCGACCGTATATCAGCACTGAAACAAAATGGCATTGCCGGACAAACCGATGTAGATGCCATAAAAGTAGAACAGCTTAATATTGTTCAAAAAGAAAACGATTTGCAAGCAACTCGAAAATCATTTATCGAGATGCTGGCTGCATTTACCAGCTTGAATTTCAACGAAAAAAGTGAGTTTATGAAACCAATTCTGGCAACTGTTGATTATGGGTTGGAAAACAAACGCCCAGAGTTATTGTTTTTGGCATCACAAAACAAAGCACTCGACAGTCAGCGCGATATGATTGTGTCAAGCAATTTACCTAAAGTTGGTTTGTTTGTTCAGGGTGGCTATGGCAAACCCGGTTTGAATATGCTTTCGAACGAAATTTCGCCTTATTATATTGGTGGACTGCGACTATCATGGAATTTGAGTGGTTTATATTCACAAAAAAATAATTTGGAGAAAATAACGCTAAGTCAAAAATCGGTGGATGTTCAAAAAGAAACATTTCTATTCAACAATAATCTACAAAACCGACAACAGATAAACGAAATTGAGAAACTGAAATCGTCTTTAAAAAACGACGACGAGATTATTTTGCTTCGAACCAATATTAAAAAAGCCACTTCGGCCAAACTCGAAAATGGCACAGCAACTATTACCGACATGCTACGCGAAGTAAATACCGAAAGTTTGGCGCGACAAACACGTGCATTGCACGAAATACAATTATATATGGCTGTATATCAGCTAAAAAACAACAAGAATAATTAAACCCCAAACCCCTAAAGGGGATTAAAAAATAGATTTAATATGAACACAAAAATGAAATTTACAAATCAATTAATTTTTAGTTTTGTATTGTTAATTGGCTTTTCATCGTGTGGAAAATCTACCGAAGATTTTGACGCCGCAGGAACTTTCGAAGCTACCGAAATAACCGTTTCGTCGGAAGTAATGGGTAAAATAACCAATTTCGACTTAGTTGAAGGACAAGAAGTTGCCGAAAATCAAGCAGTTGGCGCTATTGATAGTGTACAACTTTATTTAAAAAAGCAACAACTCAGTGCAGGCAGAAAAGCATTAACAAACCGCAAACCAGATACGCGCAAGCAATTGGCAGCCGTTGAGCAGCAGATTGAAACTGCAAAAACAGAGAAAAAACGTGTAGTGAATTTACTTCAGGCAAATGCCGTAAATCAAAAACAATTGGATGATGTAAATGCACAAATTGCTGTGTTGGAAAAGCAACAAGCAGCCTTAAAATCGACCTTAGAACTGACTAACAACAGCTTATCGGGCGAAGAAGAAGCCATGCAATTGCAAATAAAACAACTCGAAGACCAATTGCAAAAATGCCGTATCGTTTCACCTATTGCCGGAACAGTACTCACAAAATATGCCGAAATGGGCGAATTGGCCTCACCTGGAAAAGCATTGTTTAAAGTAGCCGACACTAGAAATATTATTTTGCGCGCTTACATTAGTTCCGACCAACTTACACAACTAAAAATTGGTCAGAAAGTACAGGTTTTTTCCGACTTGGGCGAAAAAGACAGCAAACAATACGAAGGAACAATAAGCTGGATAGCCTCTAAGGCCGAATTTACACCAAAAACGATACAAACCCGCGACGAACGTGCTAATTTGGTTTACGCTGTAAAAATTGCAGTAAAAAATGATGGTTTGTTGAAAATTGGGATGTATGGAAATGTGAAATTAACCCCCAACCCCTAAAGGGGAGTATGTAGATACAATTTACAATTATTAATATGTATGCAATTGAAGCAAAAAATTTATATAAGAATTATTTCTCTGAAAAATCAGGCAAATTTGCTGGTTTAGGTAATTCAAATACACAAAGCAATACTAATTTAAATTCCCCTTCAGGGGATTTAGGGGTAGGTGTTAGTTTTGAAGTGAACGAAGGCGAGATATTTGGAATTATCGGTCCGGATGGAGC
>JFJP01011108.1_pt1 | contig 33604 bp, 28 predicted proteins | sample 431651 | NCBI WGS metagenome assembly JFJP01 (sample SAMN02602958, study PRJNA72255) | Microbial mat metagenome, whole genome shotgun sequencing project. | biome: fresh water; feature: sink hole; material: water; isolation source: purple microbial (photo- and chemosynthetic) mats found in... | reverse complement strand
TCATCGGTGCCGTGCTGGGCGCCGTGGTCTACCGGTTCATCGGGGGCGAAAAGAAGTAGCCGCCGAAAGGCCACCGGAACGCTCCGGCCGGTGCGGACCGTCAGCTCAGGCCGGGCGTTCGGCGGCGCGATCCGCGGCCGGGAACGCATTTGCCCCTGCCGCGCCGCGCCACCATATTTCGGCCGTCGGTGACGCGTTTTTTCCGACTCCTGCCAGGCGGTGCATTGCGTGTTCAACCAGATGATCGTGACCATGCTGCCGATGATCCCCAAGGGCATCATCCGCAAGGTTTCCATGCGCTACATCGCCGGCGACCGGTTGCCGGACGCCATCAACACGGCGGCGCGCCTCGACCGGGACGAGAAGGCCTGGTCCACGATCGACGTGCTGGGCGAGTTCGTGAAGGAGCGCAGCGTCGCGCTCAAGAGCAAGGCCGAGAGCCTCGAGGTGCTGGCCGCGATCAAGGCGCAGGGTCTGCAGGCCGCGGCCGGCCTGTCCTTGAAGCCGACCAGCCTGGGCCTGGGCATCGACGAGGGCTTCGGCACCGACAACATCCGTGAAGTCGTGGCGCGGGGGCGCGAGCTGGGCGTCTTCGTCAACATCGACATGGAGAACAGCCCCTACACCGACGCCACCCTGCGCGCGTACCGCACGCTGCGCGAAGAGAACTTCACCAACGTGGGCGTCGTCATCCAGGCCATGCTGCGGCGCAGCGAACAGGACGTGCGTTCCCTGATCGAGTACCGGCCCGTCGTGCGCCTGTGCAAGGGGATCTACAAGGAGGCGCACGCGATCGCCTTCACCGACCGCGAAGAAGTCCGCGCCAACTACAAGAAGCTGCTGCGCCTGATGGTCGACAACAGCTTCTATCCCGCCATCGCCACCCACGACGATCCGCTGATCGACGACGCGCGCGCGCTCATCAAGGAACGCGCCCTGAAGAACGACCAGTACGAATTCCAGATGCTGCTGGGCGTGCGCGAGGGCGTGCGGCGGCGCATCCTGGCCGAAGGCCATCACCTGCGGGTGTACGTGCCGTTCGGCGAGGACTGGTACGGCTATTCGTCGCGGCGCCTGAAGGAGAACCCCGAGATGGCGGGGATGATCGCCAAGGCGGTTCTGCTGGGGCGGTAGTCAGCGGCGACGTTCATTCAGCACAGCGGGAGAACCGGCCATGAAAGCACGCCTGATCGTGATGTCGATGATGGCCGCGATCCTGGCGACCACCGGTTGCGCCGCGACGAAGCCGGCCGCCGACGCTGGTTTTCCGGCGACGATGGATGGCAGCTCCACGGCTGTGGACTGGCCGGGCGTCTATCGGGGCGTGACGCCCTGCGCCGATTGCGAAGGCATCGAGACCACGGTCACGCTGAACAGCGACCTGACCTATGCGGTGACCACCCGCTACCTGGGCCGGGACGCGCAGGTCTTCGAAAAACAGGGCGCGTTCAGCTGGGACGAGACCGGCGGCATTGTTCGGCTGCAGGGTCTTGACGACGGGCCGTCGTCCTATCGGGTCGGCGAGAACGTGCTCTTCCAGCTGGATCGGCAGGGACAGCGGATCACCGGCGATCTGGCCGATCGCTACCTGTTGACGAAGGACCGCGCCGCGCCGGAAGCACTGGTGGCGCCGCGCACGTGGCGCCTGGTGGAGTTGCGTGGAAAGCCGGTGAAGGCGCCCGCCGATCGCAAGGCGCCGTTCCTGGTGTTCGCCGGGGAAGGCAACCGTGTGAACGGCTTCGGCGGCTGCAACACGTTCTTCGGCGGCGTGGAGTACCTGCCGGGTGACCGGATCCGTTTCTCGGCGATGGGCGCCACCAAGATGTTCTGCCCCGACCTGGAGATCGAAAGCGCTTTCCTGGAAGCCCTTGAATCCGCGGACAACTACACCACGGACGGCAGCATCCTGAAGCTGCACAAGGCGAAGATGGCGCCGCTGGCCGTGTTCGAGGCCGGAGACGGCGCATCTCCGTAGCCGGCCGGAAAACGAGGCCCCGCTGTCGTGGACAGCGGGGCCTTTGTCATTTCACGCGAGGCTCAGCTCACGGCTTCCACTTGGTCCACACCTTGCCGACCAGATCGGGTCCGGGCGTCAAGGTCGTGTCGCCCGGATTCCAGCCCGACGGCGTCACTTCGCCGGTCCTGGCCACGTGCTGGAAGGCCTTGATCTGCCGCGACAGTTCGGCGGGGTTGCGCCCCACTTCCGGCGTGAGCACTTCCATGGCGCGGATCACGAAGTCCGGGTCGATGATGAAGCGGCCGCGGATGTCCACGCCCGCCGCTTCGTCGTAGACGCCGTAGACGGCGCCGATCCTGCCGCCGGCATCGGACAGCATGGGGAACGGCACGCCGCCTTCCACCATCTTCGACAGTTCCTGTTCCTGCCAGATCTTGTGCGTGAAACGGCTGTCGGTGCTCATGGCCAGCACAGTGACGCCCAGTTTCGTCAGTTCGACATGATCAGCGGCGACCGCCGCCAGTTCGGTGGGTCAGACGAAGGTGAAGTCGCCCGGATAGAAGCAGAGCGTGATCCACTTCCCCTTGTAGTCCGAGAGCTTCACCGGATGGAAGTCGCCGGTCAGGGGCATGAAGGCGGTGGCTTCGAAATCGGGCGCTTCCCTGCCGACTCTGGCTTGCATGCGGGGGACCTCCTGCGACGGGATGGAACCGGTCTCTTCATGGGAGCGGTGGGGTGTGATCGGTCCCGCGGCGGCGGCCACACACCCTTGCTTCTTCGTGGTCATGCTGACCTCCTGATGGATCGGGATATGGGCCACACCATACCGCGATCCACGGGGCATGCAATCCGAAGCGGATGAATGGGAATTGCGCCGGCGCAAGTCGGAGGGGTAAACGGGGCGTCACATCGGATGCGAGAAAGGCGTGGACGTCGGGCCACGCACGCGCTCCCGACGTCCACCGTGCGGCCAGCGGTCAGGTGGTTCCCGGCCCGATCGGCTCCGCGCCGCGGGTTCCAGCCTGATCCAGCCGTTCGCTGACCTTGCCCAGGTACTGCGGCAGGTCGATCCCCACGTTCTTCGTCAGTTCATGCAGCGGCGGCAGCACACCGACCATGCCCGACAGGAAGTCGGCGGTCGACGTTTTGCCGTCCGCCTGGCGGCCGCCTTCCCAGACCGTGATCTGGTCGATCTTCAGGTTGGAGATGGCCTTGACCTGCGCCTCGACCAGGGCCGGCAGCTGTTCGGTGATCAGCAGCAGCGCCGCCAGTTCGGCCTGGTTCTCGGCCGCCTTGACGATGTCCTGGAAGCCCGCCGCCTTGCGCGTGAGGATGGCCTTCAGGCCGTCGGCTTCGGCAGTCATCATGAACAGGACACCGTCGGCCTCGCCCCGCTTGGTGCGGCGAAGGCGCTCGGCTTCGGCTTCGGCGATGACCTCGACGCGCCGCTTCTCGATCTCGGCCGGCACGATGATGTTGGCGACCTGCGTGGCCTCTTCGCGGCGGGCGCGCTCGCGTTCGGCCAATTCCTCGGCCGTGTAGGATTCCTGCAGGGCCTGCGCCGTCTGCACCTTCTCGGTGGCGACGGCGCGGCGCTCGGCCTCGGCCTGGCGTTCGCGCCGCGCGGCGTCCGAGTTGGCGACGGTGATCTTGGCCGTGTTCTCGCCCTCGACCGCGGCGGCGTGGGCGGCGGCGACCCGGACGCGCTGTTCGCGCTCGGCTTCGGCCTTGCCGATCTCGCCGTCGCGCACCTGTTCGGCCACCTTGCGCTTGGCATCGTTGATGGCGCGCGCGGCCGCTTCCTGGCCCAGCGCCGCGATGTAGCCGGATTCGTCGGTGATGTCCTGGATGTTCACGTTGATCAGGCGCAGGCCGACCTTCTGCAGTTCGGACTCGACACCCTTGGTGATGTTGTCGATCAGCTGTTCGCGGTCGGCGTTCACATCCTCGATCGACATCGTGGCGATGACCACGCGCATCTGGCCGAAGATGATGTCGCGTGCGATGTCCTGGATGTTCTGCTGCGTCAGGCCGAGCAGGCGCTCGGCGGCGTTGTGCATGATGCCGGGTTCGGTCGAGATGCCGACGGTGAACGTGGACGGCGTGTTGACGCGGATGTTCTGCTTGGACAGCGCGCCTTCGAGCTTGATCTCGATGGGCATGGGCGTCAGGTCCAGGAACGAATGGTCCTGCAGCACCGGCCAGATGAAGGTGGCGCCGCCGTGGATGCACTTGGCCGAGGCCGTGGATCCCGAGCCGCCGATCTTGCCGTAGACGACCAGGATCTTGTCGGACGGGCACCGCTTGTAGCGCGCCGCGAACCCGATCAGCGTCACGAAGAAGATCAGGATGATCGTTCCCACCAGAATCGGGAATTCGTTACCCATCATGTCGGCATCTCCCTTCGGGCGCGCGTGCGCGCACCCGTTCCCCCCAAGTGAACGACGGACGACCCGCCGGACGCAGCTAGAGCGCTTCGACCAGCAGGGTGTTGCCCGTCAGCAACTGGATGACTTTGACCGTGCGGCCCGAGGCGATCGGCTGCGGACCCGCGTTGGCGGCCGCCACGGTGGCCAGGCGCCCCTGCACCAGGATCTGGATCTGGCCGGAACCGTGCCCGGCGGCCGGCACGGTCACGTAGACCGTTCCGGTGGCGCCGATCGCGTTGCGGTAATCCAGCGAGCCGCTTCCGCGCAGCGAATAGAGCCAGCGCATGAGCCAGTAGACCATGAACATCAGCGCGAAGCCGACGACCAGCGCGACGGCCACCGTCGGCACCATCGACCAGCCGCTGTGCCGCGCCATGGCCCCGGTCCAGCCGAAGCCGGCCACGAACGCGATGACCGAGCGCGTGGAGACCAGGCCGAGGCCGCTGCCGTGTTCGAGGTCGGGGCCGGCGCCCGTCAGCGCGTGGTCCAGGCCGACGCCGTCGGCCGCGGTCAAACCGTCCGCCGGCAGGCCGGGGGCGCCGTCCAGGCTTTCATGGCCCGCGCCGAGGATGGTCATGATGAGCTGGATGATCAGAAGACCCGTGGCCAGGACGCCCAGGGCATAGAAGACCTGCAGGTCGAGCGTCAGCGCATACCACCAGGACATGATGAGGCCCTCTTTCCGCAGGCGCGCCGCGTGGCGCGCGTGATTCATCGGGCGACGCGGGCGATTCTAGCACCGGTGCGCCTTTGACGGGTATCCTGAACTCGAGGCATCCCCCAGGCTGTGTTACCCCGTTCCGGGCGGTCCTATTCAGGCTGGAGCGCCGATTTCGTGCGGGCCCCGGGACTCAAGATCGGGACCGTTCGTGTCGATGAAGCGCAGAAGATCGTTCGGATTCCGTGACCCCCGGAGCATGATGAAAGCGCTGATCCTCTGCCTGCTGCTGCTGCCGGCCCTGGCGGGCTGCGACCGGCAGCAGTACGAGTACGTGGTTCGCTATCAGGAGGCCGCCGGGGCTTCGGTGGACCTGGACGGCCGACGCGTCTTCCTGACCGCGCGCGCGTCGTTCGTCGATGCGCAACCGGCGCCCGTGGACGCGGCCGGGGCCGCGCGCGGCGAAGGGGGGATGACGGCCGAGGACCGGTACCGGTATGTGGTCGCGCATCCGGAGACCTTCGGGCCCATCGCTTCGCGCGAGGAGTACGAGGAACACTTCGGCACGGGCGCCGGCGAGACGGGGGATGACTGCACGATCGAGATCGTGGTGTCGGGCGATTTTGCGGCCGCGTTCACGGTCTCGCCGCGATCGGCGGCGCTCGACCGCGATGGCCGGGCCTGGGCCGCGCTCGATGGTGCACCCGCACGCTTGGCGGCCGAGGAAAGGCCGGACAACCTGGGCCACCACGGCGAGGGCGCGCCGGTCCGGATCCGCTTTCCCGCCCTGCCGCGGGTGGCCGCCACCGGGGAACGTCTGACGGCGTGGCAGATCCAGCGGCGCCCGGCACCGGCTGCCGACCCGATCGCCCTGACGCTGGCCCTGGAACACGACGGACGCCTGGAGCCCGTGGTTTTCACCTTCGACCGCGTGGCCCTGCACCCGCCGCTGCCCCCCAATCCGCTCTACTGGCTCTACGCCGCGCACTGAGGCGAGCCCGTCGCCTGCCAAGCGACCGGTGACAAGCGCGCGCGCTGCGTCTACCATGACCACCGACAATGCCCGTTCCCGAGAGGTGGAGGATGGCGATGACCCCGAGCCGGACCGGAATCATGCGCGCGGGGATCATCATCGGCGCGGTGCTCCTGGTCGCGATAGCCGTCGGCGCGCGCGCGTTGAGCGGCCCGCGCGTGGCGCTGACGCGCGTGGAGCGGCGGCCTCTGGTCCAGAAGATCGTGGCCAACGGTCGCGTCGACGTGCCGGTGCGTGTTCAGCTGGGTGCGCAGGCCGGCGGCGTCGTGTCGCGCCTGCACGTGGATCAGGGCGACCGCGTCGAGGCGGGCGATCTGCTGCTGGAACTGAGCAGCGACGAGGCGGTCGCCGTCGTCGCCCAGGCCGCGGCGCGGCTGCAGCAGGTGCGCGAACTGGATCTGCAGGCGGCGCAGGAGGAACTGCGGCAGGCCGAAGTGTCCCTGCGGCGGGCCGAAAGGCAGTGGGAGAGGGTGGAGGCGCTGGCTGTCGACGGCGGTGTTTCCGCCGAAGAGGCCGAGTCGGCGCGCGACGAGCGCGACCTGGCGTCGAGCCGACGCGACAACGCGGCGGCGCAGGTGCGGGGCAACGCCGCCGGCGGCAGTCTCGAGCGGCTGGCTGTCGCCGAGCTGGCCGCCGCGCAGGCCCGCCTCGAACAGACGCGGGTCATGGCGCCGGCCGCGGGCACCATTCTGCAGCGGCTGGTCCAGCCGGGTGACATCGTCACGGCCGGCGCCGGACTGCTGGATCTGGCGCCGACGGGCCCGACGTGGCTGGCGGTGCAGCCGGAGGAGAAGAACCTCGCGTACCTTCGTGTCGGCCAGTCGGCCCAGGCTTCGGCCGATGCGTACCCGGACAGCGTGTTCACGGCCCGCGTCACGCGGCTGGCGCCCGCGGTCGATCCGGCGCGCGGCACCATCGAGGTGGAGCTGGTCGTCGACCAGCCGCCGACGTTCCTGCGCCCGGACATGACCGTGTCGATCAACGTGGAGATCGCGAGCCGCGACGCGGCGCTGGTGATCCCGGCCGAATGCGTGCACGACGCCGATGGCTCGCCCTGGGTCCTGGTGCTGCAGGACGGCCGCGCCGAGCGCCGGGCCGTCACGTTGGGTCTGCGGGGCGAGGGCATGGTGGAGATCGTTTCCGGGCTGGGCGAGGGCGATGCGGTGGTGCCGCCCGAGGCGACGCGGATCAAGGCCGGTTCGCGTCTGCGCGCCGCGGCCGGGACGACGTGATGTCCTTCGAATGGTTCGTCGCGCTCCGCTTCCTGCGTGAAGGTCGCATCCAGACCGTGTTGATCCTTCTGGGCGTCTCGGTCGGCGTCGGGGTGATCATCTTCCTGTCGGCGCTGATCACCGGCCTGCAGGCCAGCCTGATCGACAAGACCCTCGGGTCGCAGGCGCACATCGTCGTGCAGCCACCCGACGAGATGCCGCGCCTGATCGTCGACGGCGTGGTCGCGGGCACCGACCCGGCCGCCCTGGCGCGGGATCCGGCCGCCCTCGGCGAGGCGCTCACCGTGCGGTTGGAAAAGCCGGCCCAGCGCCCGCGCTCGATCAACCAGTGGCCGCAGGTCATGCGCGAGGTCGAGCAGGTGCCGGGCGTGATCGCCGTGTCGCCGCTCGTCGCGGGCTCGGCCTTCGTCACGCGCGGCGTGGCTTCGCGTTCGGTCGCGCTGCGCGGCATCGATCCCGAGCGCTTCATCCGCATCATCGACCTGTCCGCGAAAATGACCGCGGGCGTCTTCCGCGTGGCCGGGACCGAAGCCGTGATCGGGACGGGGCTGGCGACCGATCTGGGCGTCCGCACGGGCGACCGGATCCGCATCCTGACCGCCGATGGCGGCAACGACATCTTCACCATCAGCGGCGTCTTCGATCTGGAGAACCAGGCGGTGAACGACAGCTGGGTGCTGGTCTCGCTGAAGAGCGCGCAGAACCTGCTCGATCTGTCCGGCGGCATTTCGGCCCTCGAGGCCCGCGTGGACCGCATCTTCAGCGCGGAGATCATCGCGCAGCAGGTGGCGCGCCGCACCGGTCTGGTGGCCGACAGCTGGATGAAGCTGAACCGACAGCTGCTGGTGGGGCTGAAATCGCAGAGCAGCTCCAGCATCATGATCCAGGTGTTCGTCGTCGTGGCCGTGGCCCTGGGCATCGCCAGCGTGCTGGTGGTCTGGGTGGTGCAGAAGAACCGCGAGATCGGCATCCTGCGCGCGGTGGGCACGACGCGGGGGCAGATCCTGCGGGTGTTCCTGATCCAGGGGCTGCTGCTGGGCGCGGCGGGCTGGGTCGTCGGGGTGGGGATCGGAACCACGCTGTCGCTCTTCTTCGCGGGGCTGGCCACCAACCCGGACGGTTCGCCCACGTTTCCGGTCAACCTCTCGGGTCAACTCATGCTGGGCACGCTGGTGATGGCGCTCGGCGTGGGCCTGTTCTCGGCCATGGCGCCGGCGCGGCGCGCGGCGAATCTCGATCCGGCGGAGGCGATCCACCGTGGCTGAGCCGACCGTCAAAGCCGCCGATACCGGAAGCCCCGTCGTCCTGCTCGAGGGGGTGACCAGGGATTTCGGCGAGACCGTGGTGACCCGCGTGCTCAAGTCGATCGACTTCCGCCTGGGCGGTGGCGAGTTCACGGCGCTGACCGGTCCGTCGGGCTCGGGGAAGTCCACGCTGTTGAACCTGGTGGGCCTGCTCGACCGCGCCACGACCGGGCGCGTATGCCTGGACGGCGTCGACACCGCCGGACTGGACGACACCGCCCTGACCCGCCTGCGCGGCGGGTCGATCGGTTTCGTGTTCCAGTTCCACCACCTGCTGCCGGCTTTCACCGCCCTGGAAAACGTGATGCTGCCGGGGATCGCCCGCCAGGGACGCCCCAGCGCGGCGCTGCGGAAGAAGGCGCTGGAACTGCTGGACCGCGTGGGTCTGTCCGACCGGTTGAAGTTCAAGCCGAGCGCGCTGTCGGGCGGGCAGCAGCAGCGGGTGGCCATCGCCCGCGCCCTGTGCCTGAATCCGCGCCTGATCCTGGCCGACGAGCCGACGGGAAACCTGGACACCGAAGCGAGCGATCAGGTCTTCGAGCTGCTGCGGCAGATCAACCGCGAGGAGCACACGGCCTTCCTGGTCGTGACGCACGATCTGAACATCGCCGCGCGGTGCGACAGGATCGTGGAACTGGTGGACGGACGCATCACGAGCGAGCGGGCCGCGGCTCCCGGGGGCGGGTGAGCGTCGCGGGACGGCGCCTTTGTCGGGTGGACGCCGCCCCGCGCGCGGTCAGCGAAAATACTAGCTCTCGTCGATGCAGCTGAGCCTGGTGCGGACGGTCTTCAGGCCCTGCTGCGGGATGTTCATCCAGATCTGCTTCACCTGCACCCCGTCGGGCTCGCGCGTGAACCGGCGGTCCTGCATGGTGACGCGGGCATTCCAGGCATCGAGCGTGACGCTGCTGTGTCCCGAGACGCGGGCCGGGAACGCGGGACCCGTGGGCACGGGTGTGCCGGTGGACAGGTCCACGGGCACCGCCCGCAGGATGCCGACGAAGGCATTGTGGCTCGTGTACGATCCGTCCGGCGACAGTTCGCCGCGCGCGGTGAATTCCACCGGCCCCGTCACGAGCAGGAAGTCGCCGGGCCCTTCGCTGCAGAACGGACGCGGCACCAGTTGGTCATAGTTGACCGTCACCATCCGGTCCCAGGTGCCCGGTTCCAGCGGCGCGGCGAAGGCCAGACGCAACAGCTTGCCCTGGCCGTCCGAGGGCAAGGGGACGTCCGCCAGCACGGGCTGCGCCGGTCCGCCGATCAGGCCGACCAGTGCGGGCGGCAGGCCGTTGTAGACCTCCTTCATGATCGTGCGAAACGTCGGCGCGGCGTTGATCAACCCGGTCGGCGCCGGCGCCGCCCCCAGCAGGCCGCTGCGGACGAGGTCAGCCATGACGATCTGCTCGGCCAGTTCCCAGCTCAGCACCTGGTGGTCGGCCGTGCCCGGAATGTTGAGCTCGAAGTGGGCTCCGCCCAGCGTGACCGGGCCGCCGCCGGCCTCCTGGCCGGTGCGGAACAGGCGCAGGTGGAGCCGCAGCGGACCGAATTCGCCGAGCGTCAACTGGACGACGCTGCCGACCCAGCCGTCGCCGCCGACGGCACAGGTGGTCTGCACGTCGCCGCCGATGGCGTCCTGCCATGGCGCGTTGAACGGTGGGATGGGCGGGATGCCGAACGCGGAGCGGTCGCCGCTGAGCGCCATCAGCGCGGCGCGGATCTGCAGGGGATCGGCCTCGCCGGCGAACACGAGGTTGATGGGATCGACGGGCGTTCCGTCGAAGCTGGTGCCGGTGTAGGGCCAGAAGACAACCGGTGTGCCGTCGATGGTGACGGTCGCCTGGTCGGCCGGAGGCGGGTTGTCATGCCGGGCGACACCGCCCGCGCGTTTCGCCGCCTCCGCGTCGGGTGAGGTCGGTATGTTCTCGGAACACGACGCCATCACCAGCAGCACACAGCCGGCCATGATCATGATCAGGATCGACCGCGCAAAACGAGTGGACATGATTCACCCTCGCTTCCGATGGCGCCGGAAAAAATCCGGCGCGGTGGCAGTGCGTGACCGTCAGCTGGAGATCGGCGGTGTTGGGAGCGGGAAGGTCTGTATCGCCGCCGGTTTCTGGCTGCATCGCGCGCACTCCTGTTGTGGAGACCGTTTGCGATGGGCGCCGCGCGTCTTGAATCCCGGGGCGATCCCGGCGCTCGCGGTGACTCTAGAGGAAATGGACATGCGTTTGCAAGAGGCTGCCGTTGCGGGCAGGTCCGCGCGCGGTCGGGGCGCCGCCTCGGCGGGTCGCGAGGCGCGCAACCGATTGCCGCGGGCTTGCTTGACGGGAACAGGCCGATCGTCGTCGTCCGGGGTGTTGACGTTTCGAAAAGGTCCGGATTCGCCGGCTTCGGCTCTGTGGGCCGGTGGGTTGGCGTCCGCACCGGAGTGACCGCGATTGACGGCCGGGTCCGGCATTCCCTATGATCGCGGCAACCCCGTTGTCGCATCGTCAACGGTATCGAGAACGAGGTTTCATGTCCGATCGTCCGGTGACTCGCGTCGCAGTGCCCATCCCAACCGGAGGTTCCGGCTTGAACAGCACCCGCTATGCCGCCATGCTGGCGGGCGCTTACGTCCTGCTGGCGTCCACCTACATCATCCTGTCCGGGTACCTGGCCGCCGGCGCCTCCCACAGCGTCGAGGAACTGCGGCGCATCGAGACCATCAAGGGCGTGCTCTATGTGGCGGTGACGTCGCTGCTGATCTTCGCGGGCGCGCGCTGGGCCATGCGGCGCATGGAGCATGACGCCCGCGAACTGCTGCGGCGCGAACAGGCGCTGGTGGTGAACGAGGGGCGCGTTTTCGCGGGCCTGACCGCGGCTTCGATCGCGCATGACGCCAACAACGTGCTGACCGTGGCGCTCGCGGATCTCGACATGATGGAAGAGGACGGCGGCGGCAGTGAAAACCTGACGCGTCTGCGCCATTCGGTGAAGCGCCTGGTCGGTCTGAACCAGCGCCTGCTGGACTCGGCGCAGGCCATCGTGACGCGCGAGGGCGCGCCGCTGGACGTGCGCGAAGCGGCGCGCGAGTCGGTGGCCGTGCTGCGTTCGCATGTCGACATGCGGCGGTGCCGGGTGTCCTGCGAAGGTGAGCCCGGTGTGGTGATCAACGCCAATCCCGTCCTGATGCACCAGTTGGTGGGTAACCTGGTCCTGAACGCCGCACAGGCTTCCGGCGCGAAGGGTGTCGTCGAAGTGCAGGTGTCCGCCAGGGACGGGCAGGCCGTGATCGAAGTGCACGACAACGGTCCGGGGGTTCCGGTGGAACGGCGGGCCGACCTGTTCACGTCGCTGGCCACGACCAAATCCGACGGCAACGGACTCGGATTGTTCTCGGTCAAGGCCTGTGCCGCCGGTTTGGGAGGGGGGGTCGAAGTCTGCGATTCGCCTCTCGGTGGGGCGTTGTTCCGGATCCGCTTGCCGCTGGCCCGGGCGGCTTCCGTGGCGACCGCATTAGTTGGTTGACAATAAATAACTTAACAAAAGTGTAGCCCTAGCCGCAGCATGTGATTTTCCCATCCCATCACTTCCCGCAGGGTTTCGCAATCATTTCTTATCAAACAAACCGAATCGATAACTCATTGTAATTAGGGATTTCCGTATGCTGATATCAGTGAAATTATTAGAACGTCTTGAAATCGCTTCCAGCGGCCGCGTACTCTTCCCCTCTCGGAAGGCGCCGGGACCGGTTCACGACATGGATGTACCCAGCTTGGGAGACGTCCATGTCTGCGGATTGGGCACAAATTGTATACAGGGCCGCCGCCATCAGTGACCTGGGCGCGATGGTGCCCGTGGCGGCGGGCGCGGCCCTGGCTCTGGCTCTGACCCGCCTGATCCGCTGGAAGGCCGACGGATCCGGCCAGGCTTCGCCGCCCCTCGAGGGCGAGCAGCCGGCCTACCGCCGCTGGATCCGTGACCTCGGTCGGCTTCTTCCCGAACTCATCGTCGAAACCGACAACCGGGGCGTGATCCTTCTGGTTCACGACGGTTCCAGTTCGCCGCTGGCGACCGCCGTCGGGACCAGCCTCGAAGGCGCGCCGGTCACGCACTTGGTGCACCCGGCGCAGCGTGCGGCCTTCATGAGCCTGCTGGCCGAAGCCGAACAGGGCCTGGTGCCGGCGGTCGGCGAATTCGACCTGGCGCTGGCCGGACACGACGACATGCCGGCCCGCGTCGTGGCGGCGCCCATCATCGGCGAGGCCGGACAAGGTGTCCGCGGCCTGCGCTGCGTTTTCACGGATCTCAGTTCCGAACGCCTGTCCCGCGCCCAGTTGGACCACAGGCGCGCCGCGTCGGCGGCCATCACCAACATCCTGCGCACCATTTCCTCGGCCACCGAAGGCGAGATGGACGATGCCCTGACCCGCGCCCTGGTGGCGGTCGGCGGCCTGGCGACGGTTGACCGCTGCTTCGTCGGGCGGCTGCTGGACGACCAGGCGACGCTGAGTTGGGAATTCGGCTGGGCCGCCGAGGGCGTCGAGCCCGTGGCGTTGAAGGACATGGCGCCGTCGTTGCCGGCGCTGCCCTGGCTGCAGAAGCAGGTCGCGGCCGGCCGCATCGTGCACATCGAGGACGTCGCGGCGATGCCGGTGGCGGCGTCGGCCGTGAAGGAACGGCTGCTGAAACAGGAGACGCGGTCGGCCCTCATCATCCCGATGTTCCACGACGGCCGCATCGCCGGGCTCTTCGCCTTCCATTCCGTGCGCAGCGTGGGGCACTGGACCGATGAGGACGTCGCGCTGCTGGAGACCGTGGGGCAGATCCTGGCCAGCGCCTGGCAGCGCCGTCAGGCGGACCACGAACGCGACGCCGCGCACCGAAGGCTGGCGGACACGCTCGAATTCCTGCCCGACGCCACCTTCGTGGTCGATGAGCGGGGCCGCATCGTGTCCTGGAACCGGGCGCTGGAAGAGATGACCGGCATCGGCAAGGACGCGATGCTCGGTCGCGGCGAACGCGCGTACGCGAACGTCCTGTGCGGCGACGCGGTGCCGGATCTCGTCGATCTCATCCTGGCCGGGATAGGCAAGGGCGGGCTCACGGCCGCGCACGGCGTGGATTCGCGCGGCGAAACGCTGCGCGCCGAGCGCTATCTGGCAGGTCTGCACGGGGGGCGAGGCGCGCACGTCGGCATGACCGCCGCGCCGTTGCGCGATCGGGACGGCCGGATGGCGGGAGCGATCGAATCGCTGCGGGACGTGACCGACCGGAAATTGTCCGAGCAGGCGCTGCGGAACAGTGAAGAGCGCGTGCGGCTCCTGAACGAGGATCTGGAGAAGCGCGTGGAAGCCGCAACCGCGGAACTGCGTTCCGCCAACGAGGCGCTGCGCGACAGCGAGGAACGCTATCGGCGCATCATGGAAAGCCTCGGCGACCGGTTCATCTTCTATTCGCACGACCCGAAGCTCCGGTTCACGTTCGTCAGTTCCTCGTTCCGGAGCCTGACCGGACTGACGGACCTCGACGCGCTGAACCAGCGCTCGCGCGAATGGATGTCGCTACCGGCCAACGCGGCGGTCCGCCGGCGGCTGGTGTCCGTGACCGGCGGTGTGCGGCAGCTGCCTTTCGACGTGATCGTTCCGCGAGCGGACGGCGAGCGGCTGGTGCTGGAGATCCACGCCGTTCCCGTGTTGAACGCCGAAGGCCGCGTCATCTCGGTCGAGGGCGTGGCCCGCGACGTGACCGCCGAAAGGCGCAACGCGCAGCTGGTCATCGACGCACACCAGGCGCTTCTGGAGGCCGAGAAGATGGCGGCGCTCGGCGCGATGGTGGCCGGCGTCGCGCACGAGATGGCCACACCGGTGGGCATCGGCGTGACGGCCGCGTCCCACCTGGCGGACCTTTGCGCCGAGGGCGGCATGAGCCTGCGGGAAGGCCGGCTGACGCGTTCGGGCCTGGCTGCTTTGCTGGAATCGATGAGCCAGGCCGCAGGCGCCGTGCAGGCCAACCTGGTCCGCGCGGCCGACCTGATCCAGAACTTCAAGCAGGTGGCGGTGGACCAGTCCAGCGCGCAGGAGCGGGAGTTCGACCTGGCCGAATACCTGGACGAGATCGTGCTGAGCCTGCGGCCGCGCTTCAAGGGCACGGCGCACCGGCTGCTGGTCGACTGTCCGCGCGGCATCATGATGCACGGCGATCCGGGCGCGCTGTACCGCATCATCGCCAACCTGGTCGTGAATTCCCTGGATCACGGATTCGAGGACCTCCTGGTCGGCACCATCACCATCTCGGCCACGAGCGGCGGCCAGGGCGTCGTCATCGAATACAGGGACGACGGCCGCGGCATGAACCGGGAACAGAAACAGCGCCTGTACGAGCCGTTCTACACGACCAGGCGCAACCGCGGCGGAACCGGCCTGGGCATGCACATCGTCTGGAGCAACGTCAAGCACGCCCTGGGCGGCACCATCACCTGCGCGAGCGCGCCGGGCAAGGGCACCCGGTTCTCCGTGGTCATCCCGCAACACGTGGAGGCATCCCATGCCGGAAGCGATGGATAACATCCTCGGGACGGGCGACGAGATCCGCTTCGCCGACGAGCCGGCCATGGCCAACTGCGCCGACCACAGTTGCTGGAAGCTGCTGGTGGTCGACGACGAGGAGGACGTGCATCACGTGACCCGTCTCGTGCTGGGCCGCTTCCGCTTCGAAGGGCGTCCGGTATGCCTGCTGGCGGCCTATTCGGCGGCCGAGGCGCGCGTGGTGCTGGCGTCCCATCCGGACATCGCGGTGATCCTGCTGGATGTGGTGATGGAGAGCGACGACGCCGGCCTGCGCCTGGCGCACCATGTGCGGGAGGGGCTGGGGAACCACAACGTGCGGATCATCCTGCGCACGGGACAGCCGGGTCAGGCGCCCGAACGCGACGTGGTGATGCGCTACGACATCAACGACTACCGCGCCAAGACGGAACTGACGGCCGACAAGCTGTGCACGTCGGTGACCAGCGCGCTGCGCGCGTGGCGCGACATCCGCGCCCTGGAGCAGAGCCGGCGCAGCCTGCAGCACGTGCTCGACGCCAGCGGCGCCCTGCTGCACGGCGGCAGACAGAGGGAATTCGCCGGGGAGGTCCTGGCGCAGTTGCTGGCGATCGCCCGGCGGGGCGCCGGGCCGGCGCCCCAGGGATTTGCCGCACGGAGGCGGCAAAAGGGCTTTGTGCTGGCTGCCGGCACGGGGCCCTGGGCCGACCGCGTGGGCACTCCCGTCGAAGGGATGCTCGACGACGGTGTGCGCGAAATGCTCGCGCGGTCGGCCGCCGAAAAATCGATCGTGTGGCGTGATGACGTCTGCTGCGGGCGCTGCCCGGCCGGACATGCGGGCGCCGACGAACTGCTGTTCGTGCTGGTGGGCGTCGGGACACTGCCCCGCCTGGAGCGCGACCTGATGCGCGTCTACTTCGCCAGTGTGACGCTGGCCTACGCGAACGCGAGCCTGACGCGCGAGATCATCGAGAGCCAGCGCGAGATGATCCGCACCCTGAGCGAACTGGTGGAGGCCCGCAGCCTGGAAACAGCCAACCACGTGCTGCGCGTCGGCGAGATGGCGCGGATGCTGGCGCTGCACGCGGGGGTGGATGCCGAGACGGCGGCGGTGATCCGGATGGCGGCGCCGATGCACGATGTGGGCAAGGTCGGCATCCCCGATCGGATCCTGAACAAGCCGGGCCGGCTGACACCCGACGAGTTCGCCGTGATGCGGAACCACGCCGCGCTGGGCCACGGGATCCTCTGCAAGTCGGAGCAGCGGATCATGCGCGTCGCCGCGCGCATCGCCCTTCAGCATCACGAGCGCTGGGACGGCACCGGCTATCCGCGTGGTCTGACCGGCGAGGAGATCTCGCTGGAGGGCCGCATCACCGCCATCGTCGACGTGTTCGACGCCTTGAGCAGCCGGCGCGTGTACCGTGAAGCGCGACCGGCGGACGAAGTCTTCGCCACCATGCGGGAGGGCCGCGGCCGCCACTTCGATCCCGAGCTTCTGGACGTATTCCTGGCTCACAGCGACGAATTCGCCGCCGTGGTGCGCGACAATCCGGACCAGGGCGTCGAGCGACCGTGCCTTGGTTGCGCGATGGCGTAGTCCGGCCGGATCAGGTCTGGCCGCCGAATCGTTCGGCGATGACGCGGCGCCGGTGGGCGAAGATGGCCTGCAGCTGGCGCCGGATGAACAGCCGTTCGACGATCACGCCGAGGACACCGAACGGCAGCACATAGAGGATGCGGTCGCCGATGATCGTGCCGCCGTCCGTCTCCTCGAAGGTGTGCGTGTGGTGCCAGAAGCTGTAGGGGCCCTGCAGTTGCTCGTCGACGAAGGCGTGCGGCGGTTCGTGCCGCGTGATCAGCGTGCGCCAGCGCGTGGGCGCCGGTCCCACCCGGATGACATAGTCGATCAGGGCGCCGCGCTCCATCGGCACCGGTGACGGCGTCAGGATGCGGAAGTCCAGCCAGGGCGGGGTGATGGTCCCGAGGTTCTCCGGTTTGGCAAAGAAGGCGAACACCTCGTCGCGGGGGCGGGGGACGAACTGTTCGCTGGTCAGCAGATGGGGGGTCACGGGCAGCTCCCGGATCGGAGGAGCCGGGGCGCGGGTCGGGCAGACCCCCGCGTCGGATTCCGGCAGTATTTTGATGGACAAATACTATACAATTGATTAACATCACGCCAGAATGTTCGTCACCAGCCCCGCCCTCAACGAAAGTCCCCGCCGTGAATCCCGGAGCCCACATCCCGACCGCCACCGCACCCGACACGACGCCGCGCCACAGCATTGCCGTGGTGGCCCGGCGCACGGGATTGAGCCAGCTCGTGTTGCGGGCCTGGGAGCGGCGGTACGGCGTGGTGCTGCCCGGGCGCACGGAGACGGGGCGTCGGCGCTATTCCGAGCTCGACATCGAACGGCTTTCCCTGCTGCGCGTGTTGACGGCCGCGGACCACCGCATCGGCGAAGTGGCGAATCAGCCGCTGGTAGAGTTGCGGGCGCTGGTGGAAGCGCTGGGGCCGGGGGCGATGCCGACGGCCGGCCGCTCGGCGGGTGAGGAGCGTCCGGATCGTACCGGCCGTCCCCTGCCCGAAAGAGCGGTCCTGTCACCCGACATGCTGCTGGAGCAGGCCCTGGTGGCGGTGGCGGCGCTCGATGCCTCGGGCCTCGAAAACGTGCTTTCGCAGGCGACCCTGCATCTGAGCCGGCCGGTGCTCAGGCAGGAGCTGCTCGCACCGCTGCTGACCCGGGTCGGCGAATTGTGGCGCCAGGGAACGTTGCGCATCGCGCACGAGCACATGGCCTCGACCATCGTCCATTCCTTCCTGGCCGCCGCGAACGCGAGCCAGGTGCCCGATTCCGGCGCCCCTCTGCTGGTCGTGGCCACGCCGCTGCGCAACCGGCACGAACTGGGCGCCCTGATGGCCGCTTCGCTCGGGCTCGAGGCGGGCTGGGCCGTTCTCTACCTGGGCGCCGATCTGCCCGCCGAGGAAATCGCGGCGGCGGCGGCCCAGCGGCAGGCGCGCGCCGTTTTCGTGAGCCTGATCTATCCCGCCGGCGATGCCGTCGTGGCCGGACAACTGGAGACGCTGCGGCGCCTGCTGGCCCCGGAAGTGGGCCTTCTGGTGGGCGGCGCGGCGGCGTCCAGCTACGCGGAGACGCTTGCGGCGATCGATGGACGCCTGATCGCGAAGTCAGCGGACTTTGCCCAGGCGCTGAACGAAATCCTTAACTAATTATCAAACAATGAGTTAGCCAAAAATCTCGTTTACCCCTGTTTGTGTATAAATAATGTACATTTATATCTTGACACAAAATATATACGATGCTATCGTGGGTGATGTGGAAAGAGCGACGAAGAAGACGACACCAAAGACAACACCCAGCCCAAGGACGGATACAGACATGATGAAGCACACCCGCTCCCTGATCGCGGCGGCCCTGGTCGCCCTGGTCGTGACCCCGCAGTTGACCATCGCCGCCGGCAGCGAGCATCCGACCGCGAAGGCGAAGGAGCATCCCGCCGCGAAGCCGGCCGCGGCTGCTGCCGCTCCGATGGCCATCTTCCCGCTGGCCGAAGCCGCCGGCTTCAAAACGCTGACCGCCGCCGTGAAGGCCGCCGGCCTGCAGGCGACACTGACGGAGAAGGGTCCGTTCACGGTGTTCGCGCCGACGGACGAGGCGTTCGCCAAGCTGCCGGAAGGCACCGTCGAGAAGCTCCTGGCCAACCCCGAGCAGTTGAAGAAGGTGCTCCTGCACCACGTGGTGGCCGGCGATGTGCGCGCCGCCGATGTCGTGAAGATCAAGAGCGCCGACTCGTTGAACGGCACCAAGCTGACGATCGACGCCACCGACGGCGTGAAGGTGTCGGGCGCGAAGGTCATCAAGGCCGATGTCGTGGCGAGCAACGGCGTCATCCACGTCATCGACACGGTGCTGATCCCGGGCAACCTGTAGGGAAACGACGGGCCGTGGCACGGATGGGAGCGCCGCGCCCCTGCCGCCCAACATGTCCTGCACCGCAACCGGAGCCAGTCTTGCGCTGGCGTCTGGAGAACCTCACACCCGTTGTGTGCGGCAGGGGCGTCGGCCACTTCGCGGTCTCCGTGTGAGAAGCCGCGCTGATGAAAAAAGCCACAGCCCAATCGGGGCCGGTCGTGCCAGAAATGGTGCGACCGGCCTTTGCGCGCGCCGTCGTGAACGGCACTGCCGATCGGGTGCGTGTTCGGGGGACTGTCTGGTGGCGCGCAGGCGGGGAATAAGGTAAATTCTCCGAACTTCTTCCGGCGCTTCACCCCGCACCGCAGGGGAGGCCCGCCTGGAGGACATGTCCCCGGCTCCAGCGACGAGGAACACGTGACGGCCCCCTCACCCGACGGCAATCCCGCGGACCTGCTGACGCTCAAGGATCGCGCCTTGGATGTCGCGGCCGAGGGCATCGCCATCGCCGACGCGCAGACGCCCGGCCGCCCCCTGATCTACGTGAACCAAGGCTTCGAGCGGATGACGGGGTACGCCGCCTCGGCGGCGATCGGCCGCAACTGTCGGTTCCTCCAGGGGAAGGATACGGATCCGGCCGCGGTGGCCGAGATCCGGGCCGCGTTGAGCGCCGGCCGCGAGTGTCTCGTCGAAATCCTGAACTACCGCAGCGATGGCGAGCCGTTCTGGAACCGGCTGTCGATCACGCCGGTGCACGACAGCGCCGGCCGCCTGACGCACTTCATCGGCGTCCAGTCGGACGTGACGGCACGTCGCCAGGACGAAGAAGCGCTGCGGCACTCGAAACACGAGCTCGAGGAGGATGTGAGGCTGGCAGCCGGCGTCCAGCGGTCACTGCTGCCTCCGCCGGACGTGCATGCCGGCTCCCTTCATTTCGCTCATGCCTTCCACCCGTGCGATGACCTTGCCGGCGACGCGGTCGGCATCGTGCCCCTGCCTGACGGCGGGGTCGGGATCTACATCCTGGACGTCAGCGGCCACGGCGTCGCGGCCGCTCTGCTGTCCTTCACGCTGACGCACCTCCTGTCGCCCGGAGAGGGAGCCCTCGTCACGGAGAATCTGGGCGAAAGAGCGGCCAGCGTACCGCCCGCCCGCATCGTGGAACGATTGAATCGCCAGTTTCCGATGGACCGCACCCGACAGTACTTCACGCTGGTCTACGGAATCGCCGCCCCTGAAACCGGCGTGATCGAATACGTCGTCGCGGGTCATCCCGCGCCCGTGCTCGTGCCGCGAAGCGGGCCGGCCGCCCCGGTCGCGGCCGGAGGGCTGCCGGTCGGCATGGTCGAAGACACGCGGTACGAGTCCAAGCGCCTGACCCTGGAAGCCGGCGACCGCCTCTACTTCTACACGGACGGCGCCATCGAAACCGTCGACGCAAGCGGGAACGAGTTCGGCCTGGAACGCCTGATCTCCGAGATCGAGCGGGTTCGCGATCTCCCGCTGCGCGCGGGGATCGACCGGATCGCCTCCGTCGTGACGGACTGGTGCGGAGGTTCGCCCGACGACGATGTGTCGCTGCTGGCGATCGAGCGGACGACGCCCGGCGCCTGAACGGCGCTCAGCCCCTGACTTCCGACACGAACCCCTGGAGCTTCACGGCGTCGGAGCGGGTGGTGCTCCTGAAGTCCGGTGGCCAACGGCTTGCCATCCGCCCAGGAAAGGGCTAGGCATGCCGGATGAAGACCAACGACCCCGGCTGCCGTCCCGGCTGCGGCGCCTGCTGCATCATCCCCTCGATCTCTTCACCGATTCCCGGGATGCCGGCCGGAAAGCCCGCCTTTGTGCCCTGCATCCATCTGCAGGCCGATTACGGCTGCCGCATCTTCGACGCGCCCGATCGTCCCCGGGTCTGCGCCTCCCTGCGTCCGTCGGCGGAAATGTGCGGTGACAGCCGCGAGCAGGCGCTCGCGGGCCTGACCGAACTCGAGAACGTCACCGCTCCGGCCGCCCATTCCGGTTGACGAAGCCGCGGGCGCATCAGGGCCGTTGGTGCTATACATGGCGCCAACGGCCTTTCATTCGACCCGACGCACACCCTTCAGGAGTGGAAAATGAACTGCCCAGTCTGCCCGACGGTGCAACTCATGATGTCCGACCGCCAGGGCATCGAGATCGATTTCTGTCCGCACTGCCGCGGCGTCTGGCTGGATCGCGGCGAGTTGGACAAGATCATCGAGCGCACCCAGGACGGGACCCAGGGCGCGAGGCCACAGGCGATCCCGCCGTCCTCTTCGCCGGCCACCCGCGATGATGACCGCGACGACGACCGGTCGCGCGAACGCCACGACGGTGACCGTTACGACAGCCACTACAGGAAGAAAAAGAAAGGTGGCTTCCTGTCGGAGATCTTCGACTTCGACTAGGGAAATACCAGCGGCGGAACGCGGGGATTTCTGGCCTTTGGGCGCGCCTTCGTGTACGATCATTCGGGCGGGACCTGCCGCCGGCGGTTCGTCGCCGAAACGGATGACCGACATGGCGGATCTCGAGCCCCCGGAGGCGACATGAAGATCCTCTGTTCCTACTGCAGCGGCCCCAAACGCTCCGACAAGCGGCCCCTGCCGGCCATCAACCGCTACCGGAGCGAGCGGTTGCGCGATCTGTGCCGCCGCGGCCAGGCCCGGGGCACGCCCTTGTACATCCTGTCGGGCCACTTCGGATTGCTGGCGGCCGCCGACCCGATTCCCTGGTACGACCACCTGCTGTCGCCCGACGAGGCCGAGGCCTTGTCCCGGGACGTCGCCCATCGCCTGCGCGAGTTGGGCGTGACCGATGTGGAATACCACACGGCGGATGTGGGGCTGACCCCGCCGGTCCGGCCTTATCTTGCCGCCATCGCCGCGGCCTGCACGGTGGCGGGCGTGTGTCTGACGGTCATCAATCTGGACGGGGATCCGTCCTGACTCGTGATTCGTACCAAACGGATATGGGGAGCAGCGAACGATGGCCCGCGAATCGATGCCGGCCTGGTTCTATGCCCTGGTGCTGGTCCGTCGCGGCGACCGGTACCTGCTGGTCGAGGAAACGGACCACGGGGGCGGCTGGTACCTGCCGGCCGGGCGTGTCGAGCCGGGCGAGACACTGACCGCCGCCGCATTGCGGGAAGTGCGCGAGGAAGCCGGCGTGGACGTGCGCCTGGACGGCGTGTACCGCATCGAGCACACCGTCCTGAACGAAGGCGGCGCGCGCCTGCGCGTGGTGTTCGCGGCTTCGCCGTTGGACGAAGCGCCGCCGAAATCGATCGCCGACGAACACACCCTGCGCGCCGCCTGGTTCACGCCGGCCGAGGCGGCCATGCTGCCGCTGCGCGCCGAAGAGGTCACCGCGCTGCTGGCGTTGGCGACCGCACAGCCGCCGTCACCATTGACGGTGCTGCGCTCGATCATCCGCTGAGAGGCGGGAGGCGATTCCTTGAGCGAGTCCTGGACCATCGGATCGGCAACCGCAGCCGAGGCGTCGTCGATCGCCACCCTGCTGACCAGCCAACTGGCCGAGCACGATCTGCCGGCCGATCCCTCGCGTGTGGCGGAGGCCGTGGCGGGCATCCTGGCCGACGAGCGAACGGGCTTCCTGCTGGTGGCGCGAAGCGGCGCGCAGTTGATCGGCGTCGCCTACGTGGCGATGATCTGGTCGCTGGAACACGGCGGGCTCAGCTCATGGCTCGAAGAGCTGTATGTGCTGCCGGCGTGGCGCGGGCGCGGCGTGGGCGCCGACCTGCTGCGCGCGGGAATGAGCGAAGCGCGATCACGCGGCTGCGTGGCGATGGACCTCGAAGTGACCGAGGACCACAAGCGAGCGGCGCGCCTGTACGAGCGCGAGGGGTTCTCGGAACTGCCGCGTTCGCGGTGGCTGCGGAGGCTGTGACGCGCTCGCTATCGGGGACGACCGGACTTGCGCCGGCGCAAGTGCGCGGCTTCTGCGCGGCGGCGTGCCGCGGAGCCGGGCGGTTCGTCAGTCCGTGACCGAAGCCAGGGCCCGCCGGGCCGTCGCCAGCTGCTGCCGCAGTCGCGTTGTCTGCCCACGCGCGGCGGCCGTGTCCGGGGCCGGCGCCGCGATCTTCTTCTCGATCGCCGCCACCGCCTGGCGGTAGGCGTCGGCGGCCATGAGCGGCTCGCCCCGCAGCGCGTGGAAGTAGCCCAGCCCGAGCCAGCTGCGGTGGTCGCCCGGATCGTTGTCGACCAGCGTCGTGAACCGCATGCGCGCCTCGTCCCATTTTTCGCCGCGCAGCGCCGCCAGGGCGCGCAGGTACCCCGCCTGCTGCTGGAAGGTCAGCGCCGGTCGACAGCTTTCGACCACCACGAGCGGTTCCTCGGCGCGGTCGAAGCGGCGGCCGTCCACGTGCAGTTCCGCGAGGCCGAGCAGGGCTTCGAACGAAGGGCGGTCGCGCAGGCTGGCCTCCAGCATGGGCGCGGCCTCGTCCGGCTTGCCGGCGGCGGCCAGCGCCAGACCGAGGTACAGGCGCGCTTCGTTCGGCCAGGGCAGGCGCGCGATGCCCGCGCGCAGCGGCGCCACCGACGCATCCAATGATCCCTCCACGAACAGACGCGAACCGCGCGCGACCAGGAGGTCGCCTTCGAACGCGCGCACGGCGCCGACCATCAAGGCGAGCGCGGCGAATGCGGGCGCAACCGCGGTCCACCGCGGCAGCCGCGTGGTGCGGGCCGTCGCGGCGCCCGGCGCACACGCCGGCGAGGCCAGCGCGCCCACCAGCAGCGCGAGAGCGAAACCCGAGGCCGGCAGGTGCGCCGGAAAGCTGACCAGCCCGGTGACGGCGGCCGCCGCCAGTCCCGCGGTGAGCAGCAGCATCGTGTGGCGATCGCTGTCGGCGGCGGCCGCGCGCCAGCGACGGTTCCAGGCCAGAGCGCCCGCCGCCAGGACGAGGCCCAGCCAGACCACACCGGCCCAGCCCAGTTCAGCGGCCAGTTGCAGGTATTCGTGGTGCGCGCGCGTGGCGACGGGCGCGCGTTCGGCCAGGCCGGTGAACGCGCCGGAACTGGTCAAGGCGGCGCGGGTACCAGGCCAGTCGACCCCGTAGTTGCCGGCGCCGCGGCCGAACAGGGGCGACCGGCGCCACTGCTCGCGCGCCACCAGCCAGTCGGTGCGGCGGATGTCGCCGTGATTGGCCGCGAACACGCGCGCGGTCCAGGATGTGGGAGCAAGGGGATCGCGCGCGGGGGCCAGCACCTGCGCCACCATCGCCCCGGAAGTCACGACGGCGGCAAGCACCAGCGCGCCGAGCGCGACCGGCAGGTGACGGCTCCAGCGCGAACGCATCAGCAGCCAGCCGGCCAGCGCGAAAGCGGCGGCGGCCACCGCGGCGATGCGCGCGGCGGCGGCGGACGAGAAGGCGAGCATGCCCAGCAGCAGCAGGACCACGGCTGCAGCGGCCGCGCGTCTCGCCGTTCCCGTGGCGCCCGCGACGAGCAACAAGGACGGCAGCAGCCACAGCGCCGCCAGTTCGGCCACGTAGTTCTCGTTGCCGAGAGTGCTGATGCCGGCCGGCACGCTCCAGTGGCCCGGACCGGGCAGGATCTGCGCGATCTGCAGCAGGCCGTACAGGCACACCACGGCCGTGCCGCCGGTGGCGCACCAGAGCAGTCGCCGAAGATCGCGGCTCTCGCGCAACGCCAGCGCGGCCGTCATCACCGTCAGCCACCACAGCGCCGACCAGATCATCGCGCGGGCGACCAGCGCGGGCGCGGTGGCGCGCCACAGGCCGGGCAGCATCACCAGCAGCAGGGAGCCGGCGGCCAGAAGAAGGCCGCGCGCGGGGATCGTCAGCGTGCGGCGACGCAGGACGGCCGCCGCGAGCAGCGCGGCCCAGGCCGCCGCGGTCAGCGCCCAGAGCAGGAGCTTGGCGGGTTCGTAGGAAGTGCTGCCCGTCCAGAGGGCGACGGGCAGCACGAAAGACAGCAGAAGCAGACTCCGTCGGGCCGAGGTCACCGCACCAGACTCATGCGGACGACCGGGCCCTGCACCTCGCCGTCGACATGCAGTCGGCCGAAGTACGAGCCGCTGGGCACCTCGCGGCCCTGACGGTCGCGGCCGTTCCACACTTCCTGATGGCGTCCGGCCTCATAGTCGTGCCCGCCGAGCACGCCCACTAGTTCGCCCCGCAGCGAGTAGATGCGGATCTCGGCGCGTCCCGCCTGCGGCAGGTTGAACGACACCGTGGTGATCGGGTTGAACGGGTTCGGCTGCGCGGACAGGCTGAAGTCGCCGACCATCGGCAGATCGCCCACGTCGGAGGTCAGGTCCGGCGTGCGCACGACGACGGTCAGCGGTTGCGGTCCCACATCGACCGTAAGGCTGGTCTGATGACGCATCGACATCACGACCACCCGGTTCTCGTGGGGGAAGTACAGCTGGTAGTCGACGCCTTCCGGCCAGTTCGCCGGATCCCAGCTGAGCGTGGCGGCGCCGGCCTTGGGCTGGGTCATCGCCACGGTCCAGCTCACGGGCTCGTCAGCCGGTCCGACCAGGTCGCGCGTGAACGCGTTGCCGGCGGCCAGCGCCCATTCGGGATGCTGGAACGACAGCGACGGACCGCCGTCCGGAGAGGCGGGCGGCATGGGGCGGTCGTACAGCGGGTCGAAGGCCGCGGTGGCCAGCGACGCGACGCCGAAGGTGACGGCGCGCGACTTTTCCAGCGCGTCGGTCAGCACCAGATCGGTATGCCAGTCGCTGGTGACCGCCTTGTCGGTCGCCGGCGGCGCGGCCAGGCGCGCGGGCATCTGCTGGAAGTTCTCCCACTTGAAGCGCAGGATGAGATTGTCGGTCAGCCCGTTGATCCAGTAGGCCTGCCAGGGCTGGAGATCGACGGCGTCGAAGTAGGCGCCGCTCGCCGCGTCGTAGCTCTGCACGTCGGCCGAGACCAGGCCGAACTGCACGGCGGTCAGCCAGTCGTAGGAGACGCCATTGAGCAGGACGACCAGGCCCTCGAACGGGGCCGGGAACCAGTTGGCGTTGCCGATCAGGTTCCAGCCGTTGGTCAGGGGCACCGTGACGCCGCCCAGCAAACGGGTGCCGGTCATCGTCCAGTTGAATCCGGTCGACGTGCCCAGCCAGTACCCGATGCCGGGAGAAGCGGTCGCGGTCGCCGCCACCGACTGATAACCGCCGTAGCGGCCGTAGGTGAAGGCGTAGGCATAACCCGGCGACGGTTCGAGCAGCACGTCACCGACGGTGCTGGCGGCCGCGGGAGGCGCCAACGGCAGGCCCACCATCGACCACCCCGCCGGCAGCGGGCGACTGGTGGGATTCAACGCCGGCGGTTGCACGGCGCCGAGGCTCAGCTCGAAGCGGCGGACCGTGGCGACGCCGTGGTTCACGTAGGTGTAGGACAAGGACGGGAACAGGTCCAGGACGAGACCCGTCTGCAGGTCGCGCAACTGGAGCCCGATCCCGGCGTTCGCCGCGAAATTGGGCGTGAAGTTCAGCACGACGTAGCCGGACTGGTCGGTTTCCACCATCAGCGGCCAGAACCCGGATGCGACCGTGGGGTCGAACGCCGCCCGCACATCAGCGCTGAAGCGCGGGCCCAGGGGCCAGTCGGCGTGCTCCATGCTCGTGCAAAGGTAGTTGCCGGGCGGCGGCGTGGGTTCGGGCGTTTCGAGGGCGCCGTCGAAACCGTCGGTGGCCTCGTTGTCCGTGGCGGCGCGGGTCAGGGGATCGTAGTAGAGGCCGCAGGTCGTGGCGATGTCGATCGTGTACTCGGGCGTCGTCGGCGGCGTCGGGTTGCCGATCGTCAGGTCGAAGGTCCGCGTTCCGGAGGCATAATAGCCGTATTGCATGCCGGCGGCGCGCAGGTCGATCGTGCTGCCGGTGGCGCGGTCGTGGAGCAGCAGGCCGATTCCGGAGTCGGCCGTGAAGCTGGCCGTGAACGAGAGGTCGACCTGGTACCCGTTTGTGACGGGATCCGCCGCTGTGGCCGTGAAGACCCAGGTCTTCATCGCGACGGTCGGGTCGTAGACGGCGCGGTTGTCGCGGGAGTACTTCGTTGCCGGTGATCCGGGCCAATCGGTGTGGGGAATCGTCAGATTGTAGCTGCCGTCGACGACATCCGTGCCGTCGTAGCCGTCGAGGGCCCCGGAGGATGTGCTGGCGATGATCGTCTCGCCTTCACCGGTGATCATCACCGAAACCGGCGTGTTCACCAGGCCGGTATCCTTGTCCTGGGCCATCGCCCAGCCTCCCACCGACAGAAACACAGCGCACGTCATCGCGATCAACATGAACCTTCGGCGCATCACGGCCTCCTCGTTGCAATGTGCGGACAGCCCCGATCGGGGCGCACTCTCCCGGACACGAGCAGAATTCGAAAAACTACCGGAACAGGCTCTTCACACCTCCCCAGGTGGTGGCGCTGGTGCCGACGCTCTCGTCCAGGCGCAGCTCGAAGAACTGGACCATCCACGTCGCGTCGATCGGAAAGCTGATCGAGGCCGGCGCCTGCAGCGACCGGTAGTAGGTGCCGGGACCGAAGAAGTAGAGATCGTAGGGGATGCCGATGGGATCGCGCGCGCGCAGATCGATGCGGCAGGTCGCGCCCACGGCCGGCGATTCGATGGACAACTGCCAGAGCTCGACGCGGTCGAGCGTGATGCTGTTGACGGGGCGGTAGTCCTGGAGCCAGCGGTTCGGCAGTCCCGTTAGCGGCTCGAACATCGACAGGTACGAGCGGAAGGTGGAGCCCGGCGCGGCCGGCGGTTCGGGCAGGTCGTAGCCGTCGATGCCCTGCTGCGCGTCTTCGCGCAGGCCGAACGCGTGCCAGTCGGAGGCGACGCCGCCGATGGTCACCTGGAATTCGAAGGTGAGCTCCTGCGCCGACGCCTGCGGCGCCAGAGCCAGGGGTGCGGTGCAAACGAGAGCCAATATCAACATCCTGCATGTCGCGCGCATGATGAGCAATCCTGATCGCAAGAGATGTCGCCCTAGGATGGCGGTCCGAAGTTGTGCGGGGATTAGACCACAATGATCGGGCGAAGTCAACGCGCCGCCCGCCCCGCTAGGGGACGGGCGGCGCTCGCGAACCGTGATGAAAGCGATGTCGGGCCGGCGATTACCGGACCAGACTCATCTTGGTAACGGGACCCTTCGCCTTGCCGTCGACATGAAGGCGCGCGAAGTACGAACCGCTCGGCACCTCGTGGCCCTGGCGATCGACGCCGCGCCACACTTCCAGATGGCGGCCGGCGCCGTAGCTGCCGCCGCCGAGCACGGCCACCAGTTCGCCGCGCACCGAGTAGACGCGCACTTCGGCGCGCGCCGCCTGCGGCAGGTCGAAGGCGACGGTGGTCTGCGGGTTGAACGGGTTCGGCGAGACCGACACACCGAAGTCCGTGCCCACCGGCGCATCGACGCTCGACGTGAAGCTGGGGGTCCGGACAACGACCTGCGTCGCCATGGAACCAAGCACCGTGGTGTAGGTCGTCTGCTTGCGCATCGACATGATGGCCACGCGGTTCTCGTGCGGCAGGTAGAGCTGGAAGTCGACGCCCTCCGGCCATTCCTTCGGATCCCAGGTCAGCGCGGCGCGGCCCGGATTCGGGGAACTCAGCACGACCGTCCACGACACGCTCTCGTCGTTGCCGGCGGCCAGTTCCCATTCCGGACGGTTGAACATCAGCAGCGGTCCGCCGGCCGGCGACTGCGGCGGTTGCGGCTTGTCGTGCTGTGCGTCGAAGCCGGCCGTTGCGTGCGTGTTCATGCCCAGGGTGATCGTGCGCCGCTGACCCGCGGCGTCGACCAGCGTCAGGTCGGACTGCCAGGAGTCGTCGTCGGGATCAAGCGCCGACTTGTCCGTCGTCAGCCGCTTGGGCAACTGCACGAAATTGCCCCAGTAGAATTTCAACGACAGGTCCGGTTGCAGCGCGTTGATCCAGTAGCCGTACCACGGCTGCAGGTTCACGACCTCGACATAGCTGCCGCCGGCGGGGTCGAACGACTGGACATCGGCAGAGACCAGGCCCATCTGGGCGGCGGTCTGCCAGTCGTAGGTGACGCCGTAGCGGATGACACGGAGACCTTCGACCGGTCCGGGGAACCAGTTCGCGTAGCTGATCAGGTTCCAGCCGTTGTGCAGCCCTCTGGTGACGCCGTCCAGGTTGCGCGTGCCCGGCGCCGACCAGGTGAAGGCCGTGTCGGTGGCCAGCCAGTAGCCGGCTCCTTCGTATACGGCGTCCGTGTCTTGCCGGAGGCCGTAGCCCTGCGTGGGCAGGAAGTCGTAGACGAACGCGTAGCCGGGCGCCGGGCCGGTGAGCAGGGTGCCGACGGTGGCGCCTGCGTTCGGCGTCAGGGGCATCCCCACCATCGACCAGCCGACCGGCAGATCGCGGGTGGCCGGGTTCAGGGCCGGCGGCACCGGCGCGGCGCCGACCAGCAGTTCGAAGCGATGGGTGTTCGGCAGACCGTTGTTCGTGAACACGAATCGCAGGTCGGGGAACAGGTTGAAGAACTGGCCGCTCTGCAGGTCGCGCAGGTAGAGCAGGGCGCCGTCGCTCTGGGCGAGGCTCGAGTCGAACGTCAGGACGATGTCGCCGGAACGGTCGGTTTCCACCATCAGCGGCCAGGTCTGGTATGCGGCCAGGGGATCGTAGCGCCGGCGAACGTCGGCGCGGAAGCGCGGCCCGAGCGGCCAGCCGACGTGCTCGAAGCTGGCCTGGACGTAGTTGCCCGGAGGCGGCGCGGGTTTCGGGATGTCGAGATTGCCGTCGTAGTCGTCGGTGGCCACCGCCGTGGTGGCGGCCAGGACCCGGGAATCCTGAAGGTCACCGCAGGTCGCCGTCACGCCGACGTGGAGGTCGGTCGGCAGCGGGGGGTCGTCGCAGATGATAGGCACGTAGGATGAATTGACCGCCGCGACCGGCAGCGTGACATCGCAGGTCGACACCTGGCACGGACGCAGAAGGCCGCCTCCCGAGACCACCGGCACGCCGGAGCCCGGGATCGAGTTCATCGTCGCCTGCGTGATGCGGAATTCCAGCGGCGTGGGCGCCTGCACCATGAAGCTCCAGGTCACCAGCACGATCGCGTCGTTGGCGATCGGGTACGGCGACGCCCGGCCCACGGCGAAGCCGTTGGCGGAAGCATCGATGTCCAGAGCGACCGGACCGAGGTCGGTGCCCAGGATAAAGACCGGCGCACCCGTCGGGGTGACCGTGCACTCAAACGCGTCGGTCAGCGTGCCGGTCGGGTTCATGAGCAGCAGATACACCGGGAACGGCGTGAACACGCCAACGGTCTTCGTGGTGGTGTTGCCAGCGTTGTCGAAGTAGACGCCGAAGCTGTCGGTCTTGTTGTCCAGCCCCGCCGACGCACCCAGAGGCGTCAGCGCGATCGCCAGCCCCAGCAGGTGAAGCAGTGTCTTTTTCATGCGTGATCTCCTGACAATGATCGGGATGTCATGACCAAATGAAAAACAAGGCGATACTGGCGGCGCCCACCTCCATGGCTGGAAGTTCGACGAAGCCACACGACGGGACAGGCCGCGCGCGTATCCGCGGTGGCCAGGGGTGTCCCCGGTGGATGAGAGCGGCCATTCAATCACGCGCCACCCCGCGGGTCAACGGTTCCCGCGCGAATCATGTCGATGCATGCAGGATGGTTCAGGTCGGGATAGTTGCGCCGGCGCAAGTGCGAAGCGCCGGTGTTGAACGAACGAGGCGGCCCGCTTCCGGACCGCCTCGCTGTTCCAACTCTTGCGAACGCCGCCGTCAGTCCAGCTTGTTCAGCTCGGTGCGGCGGTTCTGCGCGCGGCCTTCGTCGGTGTCGTTCGTGGCCATGGGCTTGTCCGGCCCGTAGCCCTTGGCGACCAGGCGCTCGGCGCCGATGCCCTTGCCGATCAGGTAGTCGCGCACCGATTCGGCGCGCTTCTGGGACAGGCGCACGTTCAGGGCGCGGGAGCCCTTGCTGTCGGTGTGGCCGGCCACTTCGACGCGGATCTCCGGATAGGCCAGCAGGCTGATCGCCACGCGGTCGAGCACCTCGTGCGCGCCGGCGTCCAGATCGGCCTTGTTGGTCGCGAAGTTCACGCCTTCAAGAACCAGCGTGCCCTTGGTCTCCTCGAACAGCTGCGGGCAGCCGTTGGCGTCGACCTTGGTGCCGGCGGCGGTGCCGGGGCACTTGTCCTTGTCGTCGGTGACGCCGTCGCCGTCGCTGTCCTTGGGCAGGGCGCAGCCGTTGGCGTCGACCTTTTCACCCTTCGGCGTGCCGGGGCACTTGTCCTTGTCGTCGGTGACGCCGTCGCCGTCGCTGTCCTTGGGCAGCGTGCAGCCGCGGGCGTCGACCTTGTCGCCCTTCGGCGTGTCGGGGCACTTGTCCGCGTCGTCCATGATGCCGTCGCCGTCGCTGTCCTTGGGCAGCGGGCAACCCTTGGCGTCGACGGCTTCACCGCGCGGCGTCTCGGGGCAGAGGTCCAGGTCGTCGGTGACGCCGTCCTTGTCACGGTCGCCCGGGCCGCCGCCGAACAGGCCGCTGAAGCCGAACTGCACGCCGAAGTCGATGGGATCCGACTCTTCGGTGAGATCGTTGTCGCTGTACCAGTCGGCGGTCGCTTCGAAGCGGAACGACAGGTTCTCCAGCGTCTGGTAGCGGAATCCGATCAGGGCGCCCGCGCCGTCGCCCGAAGCGTTGACGTCGTCGCCGTACTCGATGTGCGTGTAGCCGGCGCCCAGCAGCAGATGGGTCTGCTCGCCGACGGGGCGATTCCAGATCAGGCGGGCGTGGAACGGCATGACCTGCACGTCCTGACGCAGACCTTCGGTGATGATGCCGTCGGTGCTGGTGAACGACGCGTCGGCTTCGAGCGCCAGGTCATTGGCCAGGAAGTAGCCGGCGCGAAGGCCGGGGCCGCCCCAGTCGGCGATGTCGAACGCCGGGTCGAAGAACGAAACCCGGCCGAAGATGCCGAGCTCGGCCGTGCCCTTGTCGATCGCCTGGGCTGACGGTGCCAGCGTCACCAGGCCCGCGAGCAGCACCATGAAGAACACTCTCGACCATTTCATCATCACAGTTCCCCCTGGAAGTCCGGCTCTCCGGTGACGAATGCAGTCTGTTTCCGCCGGCAATATCGCCGGTGGGCGCGCGCATCGGCAAGGATGAACTGGCGGCGCGCTGGCGGGCCCCCAGGTGGCGGTCGGCGCAGCCTGGCGGTTTCAACTTCCCATGCGGGAAATCTTCAGGCATGATGAGGTGGGCAAATGGCCTGGGCCTAGGCTACCGGCCTCAGAATCGTCTCGTTCAGGCCCCCACCGTCTGAGCCGCCGGAGACAACGTGGCACCACCTGAGACTCCGGCCAGCGCACCGTCAGGGCTCCGCCTGCGGAATCTGGCCTGGCTGGCAGCCATCGCCTGGACGGTTTTTCTGGGCGGAGCGCTGGCCTATCGGCTCCGCGACGTCCGCCTCGAAACCCACCAGTCCGCCCTGGCCGTCGCGCGGGCTCATTTCAACAAGGACCAGGTCTTCCGACTGTGGGCCGCCCAGCGGGGCGGCGTCTATGTGCCCATCGACGAGCACACGCAGCCCAGCCCCTATCTGGAGAATGTGCCCGACCGCGACATCGCCGTGGCCGACGGCAAGCGGCTGACCCTGATGGATCCGGCCAATCTGGTCCGACAGCTGGCGGCGAACTATCCCGAGCTCTATGGCGTCACCGGGCACGTCACCAGCCTGGAGCCGCTGCGCCCCGGCAACGCGCCGGATGCCTGGGAACGCACGGCCCTGCTGGCCCTGGCGGGCGGCGCGTCCGAAGTGGCCGACTTCGTCACGGAAGGCGGGGAGCCCCAACTGCGGTTGATGCGGCCCATGGTCACGCGCGAGGATTGCCTGAAGTGCCATGTCGATCAGGCGGATCACGTCGGAGAGGCGCGCGGAGGCGTCTCGGTCTCGGTGCCCATGGCGCCGCTGTACGCGGCCGAGCGGCCGGGGCACCGGCGCGCGCTGTGGATCCTGGGCCCGACCTGGCTGGTCGGCATCGGCGGCATCGTGTTCAGCGGCCGCACGATCGGCGCACAGGCGGCCCGTCGTCTGCAGGCCGTCGGCGAGTTGCAACGTGCCCACGATCTGCTCCGTGAGGAACGGGATGTCTACCGCACCGGCCCCGTCGTCGTCTTCAAGTGCCGGGATGAAGCAGGCTGGCCTCTCGAGTACATCTCGGACAACGTCTCGCAGGTGTTGGGCCACGAGCTCGCGGCGTTCGCCGCCGGCAGCCTGACGCTGGGTCGGCTCGTCCATCCCGATGACCTGGCCAGGCTGACAGCCGCCGCCGCCGGTGAAGCGGCGCCACCGGGCCGGTTCGGCCACCAGCTCTACCGGTTCCGGCACCACGACGGGCACGACCTCTGGGTCCTGGCCAATGTCGTCACGCAGGGGTGCGGTCAGGACGGCGTCGCGCGGATCCAGGGCTACTTCGTCGACATCACGGGCTGGCAGCGGACCGAATCCGCGCTTCGCGAGAGCGAAGA
>JFJP01037281.1_pt2 | contig 33643 bp, 61 predicted proteins | sample 431651 | NCBI WGS metagenome assembly JFJP01 (sample SAMN02602958, study PRJNA72255) | Microbial mat metagenome, whole genome shotgun sequencing project. | biome: fresh water; feature: sink hole; material: water; isolation source: purple microbial (photo- and chemosynthetic) mats found in... | reverse complement strand
CCCCCCCCCCGCACCACCTGACCGACGACACGGAGCAGCGTAAATAAAACTATTTGTGCGTTTTCTTTGCTACTCCTCTCCTCGGCCCCACCACGTATGCAATCATCCCTACGTCTCCGTTTCCCTTGTTTTACCTTACCCCATTATACGCCACACCACTTGGCCGTTTCGCACAACCCCCAGACACGCTCTGCGTCCAGAATCGCATACCTTACCGTCTTTCCAAGCTGGTCAGCCCGTGCCCTCTCCACCATCGAATCCTTCCCGTCCTCCCAGTACGGCAACATGACAACCATGTCACATTCCCGCAACGCCTTGTCTTTCAGTTCCAGGAGGCCCTTTTGGTCGAACCAGCTTGGATACCCACCCCAATCTGAAAACGGTGCCAGTGTTTCAGCATCAAGCGCGACCCCCGTGTTCATTTCATGGGGGTTCAAGATCACACAGTCTGGCAATGCTTCCCGTATGAACTTGCTGACCTGCCAGAACGACATGTATCCGTAATACCCCTGACCAAGCATCGGCCCAGATAAGTACACAGTCATGCTATCCCCGCTTCCGCCAACGCCTCTTTCGTCTTCTTCATACGCCAAGCATTTACCCGTTCACGAAGCTCAGAAGGAAGCTCAAAAAAGGCTTCCATAGTTAAAACCAGCCCCTGACTCGGACAGCTTGATGTAATCGGCTTGTGCCTTGCAAACCCCAAGATACACCGCTTGACCACCAGATCAGCAATTTTCGATGCCAGCCCCCTCTCGGTCAACTTAACCGTGAACCTCCTACCCATGATCAACCCCATTTCTGTAAGCCTTATCGCTTACGCCCCCCTATCACCGACCGACCACCATTTTCTACCTCCTATCACGCATCTAGCCCCGTTGCCGCTTTGAACTCCGCAAGAATCTCGTCTCGCGCCTCCGGGCGGGATGAAACCTCCGCCATCGAACAGACTCCGCTTTTTAACCAGTGTTTGCGGAAAGACCACGGGTAAGTCGGAAACTGCATACCAACGTCAATCGGAGCCTCGACCAGATTCACGACGAGGACAGACACACCACAGTATTTAGACCACCGAGCGCACGCACCACAACCGGACTGCTTTGTCCAGCCCTGCATCGGGTCGACAGGCTTCGTCTGCGGGTACATTTCCATGAATCGAGGATAGTCGATCACCCCGATCCCTGGCTCCCCCTGATAGTCCAGAACATTCCATCGTTGCTTCTCAAGCCCCATCGCTATCGACTCCGCTTATTTCAAGGTATGAGCAGAAATCTTTTCGACGGTTTTCAACTCCCATTCACACGGTATATCAAACACTCTAAGCGACATTTCCACGCTCCTGCCCGATCTGCCTGCAACCACCCTGCTGACAGATGAACTTATCCTTGTTCGGTTCCTTCTTGAACCGATCCCACATATCATAGAACTTCCGCCCCGCCCGAGCCCTCAAACCACCATCCCGCTTCAAAGGCCAAGGCCCGCAGTATGAATGTACCTCAAACACCCACCCGTCGTACTCGTGGACATTCGTCCCACAAATAAAACCAGCCATAGTCATCCTCCCCTAGGTCGTACGCTTCGTAGGCCCGTTCTTCTGCTTTTTACGGACCCCGATAGGATTCCGTGGAAGCAATGGTTTTATTCTCTTTGACCCGCCGTACTTTGGATTCTTCATGTCCACCTCCTTTGCCTGCCTATCACCAGCCAAGCCAGCTTTTCTACCCTATTCCTTGAACCTGTACCGCACCACGGGGTAGCTCGACGGATACACCGCCTCCGCCCCGCCCGTTGTCAGGATAAATCCCGATACCACCACGATCACAAACCGAAACCCATTGGTCAACTCATACTGCCTCACACCCCACCTCCGATCACCACCCCATCACCCGAACACTCGTACCAAGACTATCTAAGTTGTCCTGCCCGCAGTTGCGACACGTCAACCCATCTTTACCCATCCAGACGCAATCACCGTTGCCGATAGGCTTACGACACAATCGACACCGCTTTACGTCAGACACCAGCTTGTCCTTGCGGATGCACTTGTCGCATTTCCGATTCCTGTTCAAGCATGCGGTTTCGCTACACCACCCGACCGAGAAGTTCCCACGGCTCTTTTCACCCACCTTGATACCCCCTTACCTTCCACATCAGCTTCCTGACCATACTGGCATCCGTTGACCCTTGGATATACCGCCCGCTACACAAGGCGCGATACCGACTTACCCCCGCTTCATTTTCATAATCGGGAAGACCGCCCGCCGCCATGTCTTTCCCCAACTCCTCGTCAGACATCAAGGACTTTGCAAGATACACCTTGTTGTCCTGCTCTATTTGCCTCACGGCCTGATTCAACGAATCGGCCAAAGCCTGCTCCACAGCACCCATCGTGACCTACTCTCTGATTACTTGTCAGCCTGCTCCCGAATCGCCTTGCGCTCTTTCGTTTTCGTTTCACAGAACTGGGCAATATCCCGCAGGCAATCCTGTTCAAAACCCGCATCCCGCTCGGGGAAGAAGCAGTACCGACGCCAGCGAGGATACCACTTGACAATGCCAAGGATGCCATTCCCGTCTTTCGTCTCCCCCTGCCTGCGTTCAGTGACCCCAGTGGATTTCAGTCCGACAAGACGTATCCACTTGCAGTCGATTACCGTTGCCACCCTTTTGCAACCGCCGAGACCAGCCTGTTCTCCCACGCTTTCTCCTCGCTCCCCCACGCCGTCTGATTTGCAGGTGCCCAGCCGTTCGCCTTGCAGTACTGCATCATCCACGACCACTTGCCATTGTCCGTTGTGCTCATCATCACCCACTTCCAATAAATTATTTCCAACGATCAATGCGATCCGTCAAAAGACGCTGGTACTCCAGCATCACCACCCGCTGCTCCTTCAACAGGGAAACTTCATCTCCGTTTGCCGCCTGAACCTGACTTGACGACAAAAACTCAGACAGCTTATGGATTTTGTCCGTCAAGTCGTCCCGCTCCCGCAACACCCGAACCTGCCACATCTCAAGCGTCTTACCCTGCAACTCCTCAGCCATGACTTGACTCCCCTCTCAACTATTTTTAACGAAAACCCCAGCGACCATCTTGCCCGTCCGATTCTTGATCACATTATACGCCGACTGGACGCAGTCCTCGAATCGCATTTCAAGCAGTTCACACAGAAGGATAAGAACCACGGTCATGTCCCCCACCGCATCTATCGTCTCCGCCCGATCCCCCACCATTACGCCATCCTCAAGTTCCTGAAACTCCTCGTCCAGCTTATCCAACTGGCCCTCGACCGTCGCTTTGCCATTTGCCCCAGTCAAGCCCTTGTCAACACCCCACAGCCGAATCAACCCTACCAACTCATTCATATCCACGTTCATATCTCCAACCTCCTTTTTAGACACACCCACGCATGAAAATCACAAATACCGCAACCCGCTCGGAAGGACTGCCTTCGCTTTTGAATCTGGCTTAGGCTTTTCAATGGCATCATACACCTGACTAATAGGTATTTGAAAGTACCTAGAAATCGCGGTGCGAGTCCACCCCATGTCAAGTCTCCTCCTGATCGCCTCTTTGCTTACCGCGCTAGCCCTTATAACCGATGCGTTCGCATCTATCAATCGGTTTGCAAGGTGGCAGTTGCACGCAAGCCCCCGCTTTTGCTCACACCAACAGGCATGAACCCCCTGTTTCCGCGTCGCCATTATCGCAATATCCTTTCCTATTCCAACCGTCATCTGCCCGCCGCGTGACAACCTCTAGCTCATCTCCCGCCTCAATTATCATATTCCGATTCATAACTATCCCTTTAAGTCCCTATCACCACCCGATGATTACTTTCTACAAAAGCATTATACACCCAAAAGAAAAGGGGCAGCCATGTGACTAGCGGCCCCGTCCATCAATCGTATTTACAAGCCCCTACTTACCGTCCATACACGCTTGCCGCAATGTCCTTGTAGCCTCCCCCTTCATACCCACGCGCTGTCTTCCGCAATTCCTTGATCCCAAGCCCCACCCTGATTATCGGCATCCTAGCATTCTCGTCCTGCGTCAGCAAGGCCATCCAGCGATGATGCCCGTCCAGCAGGTAGCCCGCCTTAGACACAAGGTACGGCTCCTGCATCACTATCCCGATCTTCGGGTCGCTTAGCATCGTCCTGACCTTATCGACGTTGATTTCACTTTGTGTCGCCCGTAGCCTGCTTGCAGGACACCACCCCTTGTCAACCCCTACCCCCAAGTCTTGAACCCACTGTACGAACGCCTGAACGTCGTCAGCATCAATCTGTGGCATCTCATCCCTCGGGATTCCCAGATTCGTTGTCGGCTCAAAAACTTGTATGCCCATGATGATCACCCCTTACCTGCGAAAACGAATGCGGGAGTGGATTTGAACCAACGGCCTCCTAGTTTAACCACGGCGAGCTTTCCAGACTGCTCTATCCCGCAAGCTGAAATGTTTAATTCTGATCGTTCCAACTGTGTTTCAGTTTGATTGCCACGTCGGAAATCAACCGTTTGGCCTGTGATATTTTTAACAAACTGGATGAATCTCCTAATTGCTCTGCGGCGTTTTCGAGCGTTTTACAGGAGTCTATAATATCAGAATACGCATCCATCATGTCGTCAGAATCTGGATGACCCACCGACGCCCGCTTGCTCGCACGCCCAGCCTTCTTACCCTTGGTCGATTTCAAATACATCTTCCGAGTCCGATCCCGATACTCTTCTCCACCATCGACGATGGTATCCAAGTTCTTTTTAGCAAGCGTAGAACCAGCCAGACGGTGACTCGACGCCTTCTTGTCGAGGTGCTTTTTCAGCCCCTCTGGCATCGGCTCACTTTCCTTGCCATCGTTGTCCTTGTCCTTGTCAGCCCACTGCTTCTTGAACGCCTCTGGGACTTCCCCCTTCTCCGCAGACTGAATCAAACCAGCCACCCGAACCAACTCCTTAGCAACAACCCGATCATTCATAACAACTCCTTTGACAAATCCATACCCATACATAGGCATGTAAATATCAAATAATCATTAAACGATCAAGGTTCACCTTCTTTCGGATCTCAACCCCCCCCGCCCGCAGACGCTCCACAAGATCAACGATCTTGCCCCATGTCGGTTCTGGCAGGCCCTTGCGCTTGGAGTCAGCCCCGATGTTCACGAACGCTGGCTTTGCCCCGACAACCATATCCGCAAGCTCGTCCACATCGAAGTCCATGATCGGCTCCAGCGTGATGAACGTCTTGGCCTTTGCAGACAAGACCTGCATCGCCGCCGCCCGCGCCTCTGGCCTCGGGCTTTGCCCCATGACCTCTGGCACCCACCTGTTCGTCTCTATCGTTGTTCCGAATGTCGCATTGGCAACAGGAAACGGATCCCACTCCAGAAACCTCTCTGGATTCTTCGTCTGGAACACATACGTGTTGTCAGGCCACTGGTTGCAATGCCCCAGCACCCGCCCGATCCACTCCGTCGGCACAGCCTTTGCGAACAGGTCATTCATGTTGTCTATGAAAATCACCCTGCCAACCCCGTAGTTGACCAGAAACTCCTTTTCAACCAGCCTGATGTCCCCCGTGTACTTTTCATGCCGACCGAACCTCGGATTGTCCACATAACAATAGCAACACCCGTGAACGCATTGTCCACCAAGGTGGACATGCGTGTGTGTGACCCACGGGTACATATCCCCTTTAGATACTTTCAAAGGCATGAATTGAAGTCCTTCCCGAAGACGTATTCTGGATGTTGCAGGTACACCAACGCCTCAATGAACATCTGCCACTCCCGCAGCTTGTGCTTCTTGCGCTGGTTGAACATATTACGAATCTGCTTGTAGTTCGTACAGACGATCCGCCGCTGCAAGAACCCCTCTGGCAAATGCCCCTTCAGTTTCCCGAAATCCTTGTCCCTGATCATCTGGTTCAACCCATCAAGGAAAGACTGATCAATCCCCGCCTCGAAATCCCCCTGACAAAGCTCCCGCTTCATCATTGTGTGCATCGTGCTTGATGATTGCTTCGATATTCCAACACGGTAGGTATCGAACTGCTGCCACCAGAATCGGGGAGCGTCAATGTCCAGCCAGACACACATCGACTCAAGGAACTTGTTCTCGCCCCCATCCTTGTGCGCAAGATTGTGTGCCACATCGTTCAGCCTAACCATATCCGAAACCCCGTAGCTAAGCCCTATCCCGATCAACGCCTCCCCGTACCCCTCTTCTTTCAGAATCTTTACCTTCACTTTGCCTCCTCGATTACGGGAACCACGTTGATCGGCTCCCAGTACAAAAACTCATCCCTCGCCTTGCACTCCTCAAGCTCCTTCAGAAAGGCATCAAATGCAGCCTGCACCCCTTTAGGCACGTCACACTCATCTGGCATCTCATATAGGTCAAGAGGATCCCGAGCATCCGCATACACCTTCTGGCATAACACCAGCCGAATGTCCTCTGGCTTTGCCTCCTCCTCCTCGCACCACTCTAGGAACTCCTCGTAGTCGTTGAAAAACTGATCATCATTGTAGATGTTGACAGGCGACTTGCCATCGTACTTAGCCCGAGGCAGCTTCTCCCACCGCTCCCTCTCCCGCTTGTCAGAACAGGGATCGCAGTAGATGTAGGACTTTGCGATCACCCGATCACAGGTATCGCACTTCTTGTGTGTCGCCCCGTCCCACCGCGCCGTTCTTTCAGCACCAGCGTCATCCCCGAAAAAGCGACCGTGCCGCGACACCCACCCGCAAAGGTTTGTCACCCGCTTTGCCACCTCGTCCCCGTCCCCGTCCATCATGTATATCTTCCCGTCATCCATAGCCCACCTCCCTTTCCCAACATCATACGCCATTCAAACCAAGCATTCATCGACACCGTTGAAAATGTTAATCAGCCACTTGATCTTGTCCACCTTGTTGTCGGTCAACTCAATCTCTATCGTTCTCATCCCGCACGGGCACTCGATCCACCCCATCTCGTCGTATGACCACCCGCCACAGGACACCACCGTTCTGGTTTTCAGCGATGGGGTTAGCCCGCAATGCTTACACCCTAGCAATATCTTTTCACTATCGCTTCCCATAACTAGCTCCTACACACATCGCACTTGCCACACGCCCCGTTCATCGACAGGTCGCCGAAGTAAGCGCACACATTCACGAACCTACACTCCTCCCGATCCTGATAAAACCCCATCACCTCCTTCAGCCGCGACAGCTTGCGCTCCCGATGCTTGTCCAAGTCTGAAAAGTCAAGATTCCAGTCCGCTTCAAGCGTCACGCGATACTTGCCCCGCCCCAGCGTCTCCATCAGCCCGTGACGTCTAAGGAACGCCACGCAAGCCCCTACGCCCTGTACGAAGGCAAGCCCGCCCATGTCGGCCTGTGTCATGTTTAACTGTACCGTCTTGGCATTCGCCCTAGCGTTGTCTTTCGAGAACTTGTACACCCACTTAGCAAATGCCGCTGCCTCGTGCGAGGAGGCGGTCGAGTTGTTGATAAGCAGCTCCTGAATACTCAAATCGCCATAGTCCCAGAACGAACAGCAATCGGCGTCCTTGCCGTCCCTGCCCGCTCTCCCGCACTCCTGATACCAATCTTCCACGCTCGGACTGAACCCCCAGTGATACACGAACCGAACGTCACAATTATGAGTAACGATAAAATTGTCAGTAAGATACAGGCCATCATCACTGTCAACCGTAATACATCTCATTTCTTTGTCCCCAACATACTCAATAGAAGAAATTGATCTATTGGGGAGATATTTTTTTGGAGGCGAGAAAACATCAATTTTTTCTTTTACCTTAAATGGAATGATATTGGAAGGAAATTTTGCCTGCACTCTCCAAATGTCATTCCAGTTCTCTTTTTTTCTATCTATCTTAATTGCGGTAGCTACTCCTCCAATAGATTGCACGAGGTTAACAACCCCATCTTTTAATCTATCGGAGACAGTTACATACGAAACCACATTAACACAGCCACCCCTTGCGCTACCATCCGTGTCAAATAGCCCTCTTAGCAGTTCAATTCTTTGTTCTATACTTGCCTTCATGTAGATATCTGGTATGAACTTTATAGTAGCGGTACACCCAGACAATCCCAAGTCCCTAATCTCTTTTAGTATTTTGTTGCTTCTATCATTACATTTAGAAGATACCTTAACAATTCCATATGCTTTTGACTTCCTATTCACATCATAGGTTTTTCTTTCTCTAAAACACAATCCATCCGGGAGTAAGTCGCCGAGTATTTTCACCATTTCTTCATTTGCATTCGTAAATCGCACACAATCTTTGCCAAAAGAACCATCCCCAATTAGTGCGCCTAAAAGATACGGATGAATTGGTAGTTTTACGACACCAGAGTATTGCACGGCTTCAGTCATTGGGATAAAATACAGACTATTACCATGCTTGTCTTTAAGACCCGTTTTCTTAATATCTCCCATCCGAATCTGCCTAAATTGTTTATCTCGATATTTGTCCTTGGCGGACCTTACACTCCAGATATGTTCTTCTGCACACTCCGTCTTAGACCCATCACTAAAAACTACCTCATACGAAGGCAGGACACCCCTTTCATGTATTTTGATTATTTTTGTCGGTTTCCCATTTGCGCCAATAACATATTCGCCAACTTTTATTGATCCCATAGAATGAAATCCATCAGGAGTCAACACCATAGAAGTTACTGGTTGAGCCCGATCTATCCCCATACCGAAAGCACAGGTCGCCACGACCAACCCGCCCTCTGATGACCACTTGTCCTGCGCCTCGGTGCGATCCTTATCTTTCATCCCTCCGTGATAGGCTATCCCGTTAAACACCCTTGCCAGCTTCTCCGTCAAATCCCGTGTCGGGGCATACACAATCCCCGTGTTGTTTCCCGCTTCCCGCTGCCTCCTGATCTCCCGTAGCATCGCGTTGATCCTCATCGAATTGGGGGTACGCATCGCAGCCAAGCAAAGGTTAGGCCGATACACGCCCCGAACGAACATCTCCGCCTGCGGCATACTGAGGCTGTCCAGAATATCATTCCGAACCTCCCGCGTCGCTGTTGCCGTCAACGCGACAACCCGATCAGGCTTTAGCATTCGGATAACCTCGTCTAGCCGCTTGTAAGCAGGTCTGAAGTCATTGCCGTATTTGGATATACAGTGACATTCATCTATTGCAAAAAGCCCTACATTTGTCCTTTTCATCACGTTCACAAACTCGTCGTTCGAGAACCGCTCGGGCGCAACATAAGCGATCTTTACCCTGTTCATCGCCAGCTTGACCATGACCTCCCTCATCTCCACCTTGGTCAAGGACGAATTGATAAGCTCCGCCGACACCCCGCACTCCTTCAGCTTGTCAACCTGATCTTTCATCAGGGAGATCAAAGGACTGACGATGATCGCAAGTCCATTGCATACAATGGCGGGAAGTTGGTATAGCAGGCTTTTACCGAATGAAGTCGGGCAAACCGCAAGCACCCGACTGCCATCTTTCACAACGGCCCGCACAATGTCCTCCTGACCGTGCCTGAAAGACGAATGCCCCATGACTTTCAACGCAGCCATGAGGTCAAGCCCCGTCGCTTTAACCGTCGGAGGCGTGACAAACACCAGCTCTTGCTGCGTTGCCCCGCCCCCGATGAAATCTAACTCGTCCTCATTCATCGTCCCCCGTTCAGAACGTCTCGTTCTGGCAAGCCAGACACAGGCCCGTGATTTCATACTCACGACGGCTAACTTCATCGTCAAACCCGTCCTTGTTGACGGGCTTCTTGCAGAACGGGCAGTTCCCTTTCGCCCGCTCTGCCGCATACCCCTCAAGGATGTCGCTGATACCCATCGAAATGCTGTTGCCACTGGCGGCGGAATCGGTGATGAAGTCTGACATAATGATCTCCTTTGCTGGTCGGTTGACGTAAGCCCCATTGCCTACAACCCCCTATCACCAACTAGCTAAAAGTTTCTACTATGTTCTGGGGAATAATAGAACCAAGTACCCGAGCGGCCTCAGCAGCAGACGCCCCGCTGTACGAGGCATACTCCCCGTCGGGCATCCCTAACCAGAACACCTGATGCAGCGACACGTCCCCTTCCTTCGGGTTAGACACAGCCCCCACAAAGGCAACAGGCCCCCGATCAGAATACCGCCCCAGCAGCAGGGTAAGCCCCCGCTTGCGGCTCCACACAAACCCACGCGCAATCGACGCCCAGCGGGAAACAAAACGCATCGGACTTGGCATCCTACTCACCATCCTCGTCGTCATCCCCCTCAGTGTCATCGCTGTCGGGGGTGACGTTATGGGTTTCGATGACCGCGTAGATTTCGTCAATCGTATCAACGCCATGATCCTTTTCTGGATTAAGCTCCCCGTTCTCCTCGTACATAACCTTCAGGATCGCTTTCACGAAGCTGTCGCACTCCTCGGAATCCATTTCATCAACTACCTTGTCAAACCAGTTCCTTGCCATATCCCCATAACCTCCTTCCGAACTCCCTACCACACACAAAACCCGACACCAGCATTATACGCCACTCTTGTCTACCAAGACATTGCACCTTGTTAAAGCGAACGACCCCCAACCCCCACCACATCCAGATCAGACAAGGCATTGCAGTCGTCTGGCTGGTTCTTCGGGTCATACATGCAGATCAACGCCACAACCTGATTTCGCATATACTCCAGCTCCCCACGCTGCCGTGCCGTCAACGACTCCCCGTCCCTGGCCAGCCGATTGAAACTGCCAACCAGATTCTTCCCTCACCATGTCAAAACTACATTCCATACCGACCTCTTTCCTTTGTGTTAAAATAAAAAGACGGGGTACTACAAGCAGCCAATCAAGCATGTACCCCGCCCAGTCCGCTTATCATAGGCTATTACAAACACTGTCTAAACGAAAGACGTGTTAGGGGAGATGAGGGGTGATGAAGAAAGGTATAACACACCACCACTCCCGAATAGTCCACATCAGTAAGGCATAACCTATTTAACCGAACCGATGCTACCACTAACTACCCGTTGACCGCACCACGCACGCGGAAATATAAAATATCATAAAGAGCAAACCGACTTGCGCAGTTCCTTGTGAGCGACACAGTGCTCGGGACAACAGTACCCGCCATTGTGATCCGTCCAGTTCTCGCAGCTCGGCAACTTGCACTTCACAGGCTCCCGCCTTGGCTCCCGTCCATGCTTTGCCTCAAACCACGCCGCACCCGTCAACCCTTCCAGCTTCTTAGACCTTCCCACTTTCCTTCTCCTTCATCGACATGAACCGACTTGCCAGTTCCTCCACAGCAACCGCCTTGTCAGCAAACCCAGCTATATCAGCCACGGACTTCAATGCCTCCTCCGCCACCTGCTCGTCCGTCAGCCCCATTATACGCTTTGTCGCCATAGCAATATCATACGCCGTTGCGAAAACCGATGTGGTAGTCCCTCCGTTGAGCATTTTCTTAGCCAATGCCCTGACGTTTTCATCATCGGTAAGCACCGCCCTGCATACATCCTCTACCCCATGCCGCAATACCAGATACTCCGCCCTCGTCGTATCCACGTTCTTCAGCAGGATTGCCATCATTGCGTGACAGTCATCAAGACTTGTCAGATCCATTGTACCCTCAAACCGTTCCTGCATCGCAAGAACATCCGCCTCCTCCACTTCCAGCCCCATAACCTACCCCCAGTTTTGCCACTACCTTGATACCCCTACCCCCATCTCATTGCTGTCCACCCTGAACATAACTTGATCAACCTCGTACTCCGCCTCCCGCCCGTCAACAATGATCATCACATTCTCACACCGCGCAAGAATAGACGCCTTCACGGGAGACATCGGAACAACAGCCAGAACCTTTTCATCATCAGTAAGGTGGAATACCACCTTGATCTCGTCTCCCCCACGCATCGGCTGCTGTGCTGGTTGTACCCTCGTTGGCTCCTGACCGTTTGCCGCAACCACAGGCTTTTCGTCTATCACGTAGACGAAGTCACTGCCCACAGCAGTCACAACCTCCCCCATGCGATCCCGCCTCCCGAACACCAGCTTCGCACGTCCGTTGTCTATCTTCTCCCACACGCCGCCCTGATTATCAAAAACCATGCGATCCCCTACCGACGCCTGACCAAACCTCATATCCCTATCTCCTTATTCCCTGATCCCCTATCACCCGCCTTGCCCCGCCTTCTACTTGATCGGGGCAAAAACATGACGTATCCGTGAAAACACAATACCCCAGAACCTCCGCATATCCTCAATCTTCTGCTTGTCCTCCACAATCGGCTTCTCGGGGTTATCCCGATTCGGATCCAACGCTTTCGGACGGAACACGGGAATCCCGTGACCGTACATCTCGTCAAACCCAGTCGGCCCGACATCAAAGGCAATGCGCAGCAGCTTCTGCTTGACCACATAAGGCGTGATTACCTCCCCGTCCTTCTTGGCATCCGCAATGACCAAGGCAACCAGCCCAGCGATGGCAGGGGAGGCCATGGAAGTTCCGGAGAGTTTTGCGTAGCTACGCCGCAGGTAGGTCGAGTACACGTCAACCCCAGCAGCCGCAAACTCCACCTGCTTGCCCTTGTTGGAAAACCGTGCGTGCTGCTTCTGGTTATCCACCGCCGCAACCGCCATCACGCTGTCATAGCAGGCGGGTTGACCGACAAGCCCAGCGTCATTGCCAGCAGCCCCCACAATCATCACCCCACGCTCCAGCGCATAGTCACAAGCCTTGCGCATCTCCGATACCTCTGGGAACCCCGCAGGCACCCCCAGACTTAAATTGATAACGTCCGCCTTGACCGTGTCAACAGCCCACCTGATGCCAGCAGCAACGTCCCTGAAACTTCCAGAACCGTTATCCCCTAGCACCTTGCCAGCATACATCTCGCACTCGGGGGCAATCCCAGCGATACCCATGCCATTGTCAGCTATCGCCCCGATTATACCCGCACAATGAGTGCCATGACCGTTGCGATCCGTAGCCCCCGACCGCGTGAAATCAGCCGTACCAGCAAGTTGCAGGTCGGGATGTTCAGCCACCCCAGTGTCCAGTACAACCACCTTAACCCCAGCACCCTTTGTGCTTTTCCACATCTCTGGGATATTGCACATCTCATGCGCATAGTCCTTTACCTCGGACAGTATGCTAACGCAGGCCGTGACCTCGAACGGGGGCAACATCGGAATCGGTTCATCCAGATCAATCTTATTCTTCATTCTTTATATCCAACCTTTCCTTAACCACTTTGGCGATACACGCCTTTACCGCACTCATGCTGGTGTACACAGCGTGATCGGAGAACCGCAGGACTTTAAGCCCCGCGTCCTCCATCACCTTGTCCCGCTGGTTATCATAAGCCTTCTGCTTGCAATGCAATGGGCCATCGACCTCAACGACTAGTTTGCTTCGTGAGCAAAAATAGTCCGCGATGTAGCCGAATATAACTTTTTGACGAACAAAGTGCGCGCCGCCGATACCGTCCTTCAACACTTCCCACATCGCCGCCTCGGGGCGTGTCATGTGCTTTGCCATCTTCCGTGCCAGCTTCTGCTTCCACGGATTGACATATCCATAATCACCAGTACCCACGACACCCCCGAACTTACGGCCCATACAGAATTGGTCAAAATATAAACAAATTAAGACAGTCTTACAACATCAGAAAAGTCCTCGATCCAGTGAACCCTGTCGCTTACGCTTTGCAGGTCAGCAGACATCCCCGTGTGGAACCCTACCAGCTCCACCCGCTTGTTCAGAATGTTGCGAACATACTCCACGGCCTCCATGAAGTCCCCGTCACCCGTAGACAGGGTCACGGAATCGTAGCGGTCAACGAGGGAAAGCAACAGCGTGACCAACGCAACGTCAACGCCCTTCTGCACCTGCCGCTCAACCTTGTTCTTGCAATTCTGGCATTCCACCACGAAAGGCTTTGTGCCATACAGCTTGACCTGAAACTTAGGCCCCTTGGGGGGAGCCGCCTTCAGAACCGTGAAGAACGACTCCGTAGCCGATCCGTCCCCGATCTCTGATGTCAAAAAGTACACCTGAAAGAACTCCCCGCCCATCTGCTCAAGATGATTCCTCAACTTGATATAATCCAGCTTGAAGTTTCCACGCGTCTGCTGCGCCTTCAACATATACGCCCCATCAATCAGCCATAGTCTTCGCATCATCTCCCCTTCCTGTTTTTTTCACCCCGACACCCCCTACTTCAGCAGATCCGCCATAGCCTGTGCTGCCCTTGCGATGTCCACCGCAGGCCGCTGACCCGCCTTGAACTGCCCATAGACAGCTTCAAACCCGATAATCATCATCTGCTGGACAACGGAATCTGGCCCCATCGGGGTTGCATCCTCCTTGACCGTCTCAATCACCTTCAACTTCTCCGTCGGCATCTTTACCTCCTCTATTTCCTTCACGATCACCACTGGTTCAACTTTTTCCACAACTGGCTCGACCTCCTCCATCGAAACTGGATCAACAGCTTTCTCAAACATTTTTTTTGCTTTTACATTTGACCGATTGACCCATTCACGTTTGAAACAAGAGTCAGAGTATATTGTATTTTCAGCCATAGACAAAAGTCTATCATACGGTTCGACGGATATATGACTCCCGCTTAAAAATACGCCTTTTACAGGTGGCATCAAAGTCGACTTATCTGCCTTGTTGATAAACCACCGAGATAGCCGAACCAGGTCATTGCTAACAAGGTTGTTTATAAACATAGCTTGTTCTTGACTCGACATCCTCGGCTTGTTCTCTCGTTGCAAGAGCGGATGAAACACTGATTTATCTGGAAGCGTCAGACAACACCCAACAGAAGAAAAAGAGCCCATAAGACCGAATCCCCTCCAACCTTGGACGCTATTGTCTTTATCCCCACCGACAATAGTCCACAATTGACCAGGCATTACCTTTACGCCGCCAAACTCATCCCTGAACGATTTCCCGTGCCGGGAGAACTCTTTCCCGATATCGTCTGCCGAAAGAACAACTCCATACCACGTATTCGTCTGCCCATTCGACTTTTTGATCGTTCCGTATTTGGGAAGCATGATCTTGAAAAACTTGCCGACATCTTTTGTTAGAACATGACGACGTTTTTTAGTATTCCCGTTATTATCAACGGCAACACCAGAACCTGCAATCGTGCTAACAATAGCCTCGTCTGCAACTTCCACTGACCCCTCCTCCTTGTTATTCGCCTCTTGCGGTTCCTCAATGACTGGAACCTCATCTGGGACCTCCTCGACGATCACCGCCGACGCACCCTTAATCACCGCCCTCATTTTATCCAGCACAGGGGTTTCCTTGCTCCGCCGAACAATCGGCTCTGCTTCATTTTCTTCAAACAAACTGCTCTGAACCATTTTACCACCAATCCCTTTCGTATTCCCTTCTCCCTTTGTTTCCTTTACCACTGCTTTCGTATTCCCGCCAATCCAATGAACTTTTTCACCATCCCATTTGATTTCCGCCTTCAATCCCTCCTTATTATACGACGTATCAATCGGGTCATCATTTGATCTCATATACTTGTTGACAGCGAATTGCCCGTGCGCCCAGTCAATATCCTTGCCATTCGCCTCCGCAAAGCGCAGCAGCTCCGCCGCAAACAGCGTTGACTCCCGCCGACGCCAATCCGAATTGGCAGAATTGAACTCGAATGATTCCGCCACTGGGTGTTTCCCATTGAAGAACCCCATTGACATCAAGTAATCAGCATCACTGAATGCCTTTTTTAAGGTTTGAGAATAGACGTGACCAAGGTCAGCGAGCATCGCATATTTGTATGCAAAGGCAGGCCACTCAATTTTGACCCCATCGGGAAGACCTTCAAGATACGCAACAAGTCTTCGCATAATCCCGTTGGCAGAGGAATTGTCTTCATTCCGAACCGTGTTGTCAACACAGAGGAGGGCAAGAATACCCTTGTGGATCTTGAACAAGTCTGGATCGGTTACGTTCCCGTGAAGTATCTGCTCACACTTGGACGTCGTCACACCCGCTTTACGAGCCAGATGGAACAGCAGACAGTTTATCGCATAAAATGGAATGACCCCAGACCCTTCCAACGTCTCATAGTCAACAGGCCCGAAGTCCACCCGCTCGTACATCAGCTTGCGTAGATGCATGACTCTTGCCTGAAGCCCCACAGCATCATCTATGCGATTCACCCCATTCAGTTTTAGCGTTTTCTTTGTGATCGAAATCCGTTTCTGCTTCTCCTCCCCCATGCCGACCTCCATTGTCCTAACCGTGTACACCTTGACCAACCCAAAACCAGCCACCCAACCCAATTATACGCCAAATCAAAACAATTCTAACTGCACCTTGGCTATCGCCTTCTTATCCTGTACGACTGTATCTTTTACCTTTGCAGCCTTTGTCTGCTTGCCAACCACTACGCCATCCGTTTTCGATTCCGCATGACCAATCCTGCAAACACCGATCTCGCAGTACTCCTCGCTCTGCTCTATCCCCACAAACCTGAACCCCCATGAAGCCCTTGGTACTTTTAACCTCGTGGAATCCCGTCTCACACCACGCCTTCATCACCTCCACTGGGTCGGGCGGTGTACCCAGCCCATACGGCGGGTCTGTGACAATGGAGTCCACGCTGTTGTCTGGCATTTTACGCATCACGTCTAAGCAGTCACCGTTGTAGACAGTCCATTTATCTGTTGACGCGAATGCTGTAAGCTGATCATCACCCATTGCAGACCCCCGCTGCTTTCCGCCAATCCCCTTTGCAAAAAACAAGTACGTTCTGGTGTGTTTTTGCAAACTTGCGACCTGAATTAAATTGTTTCGTAACCCTCATGCACGCCGAACCAACAGACGTACAAAGAATTGCCTCATTGTAAAGTTCAGCCCCCGCATTGCGAAACGCCTCAATTGTTGCACTTACAAAGTCGCGATAGAACCCGCGTTTATCCCTAAAGTCACCCACGACAAAACAGGCAAACCGATCCTGCTTTAATCTCTGAACAGCCCGCAGTATGATCCTCCCGTATGCCTCCTTGAACGCGTTGTATTCCATACAACTTAGGTCATTAGGATCGTCGCTGTACTTTTCAAGATCACCGTACGGCGGGCAGGAAAACACAAAGTCAGCATCAGGGGCATGGCTTAGCATTTCGGTGCTATCACCGCAAACCCACTGCGGAGCAAATTGATCTCCGGAGTAAGCGTCGCGATGCCCTACTATCCAAAGTAAATCGCCAGCAGTCAAAACCGTCCCGCATTTCGCCTCATATACCGGATCAAGCTTCACCCCACCAATTGTCAAATCAACATGCTTGCTGTAGTCAACACACGAGGGGACAAGAGTCACCATGTCCCGCCAGTTTGCAGGGGCGTATGTGTCTAGCCTTTTTGACGGGTCGGCACCAACAACCACTCCAATAACAGGCTTGACGTTCCCAGCATCAAGCATTCCCCACAAAAGCCCCGACAAAGACATCCCGCTTCCCACTGGGATCACTACCCGACAAACATCATTAGGGATATTCACGGCTTGTTTTCGGGTCTGCCCCACGGCCCCCTCACATTGCATTCCAAATGGAATAACCGTGTATCCATGTTCCATCCCGTATGTATTTGCCATCGCCGCTATTACCGTGTTATATCCCGCTTCGTGTTGAATAACAGTTGCGCCAAGTTTTACAGCATCGGCAACTGGCCCTGTTGTTATATCCCCCTCGGGAACGTGAGCGACACACGGCAAGCCAAGTGCTTTGGCCATCGTAGCAACAAGAAGCACTTGAGGCGACTCCCTGCTCCCTGCCGTTGTTAGTCCTGCCGTTGCGTCCTTTGCCAAATGCCAACACGTCCTCGCTTTACCCCCTCTTGCTCCATGAATAACACAAAGATCATCTCTCTTTATCCAGTTCTCTCCAACCCTCATTACTGGGGTAATTGAATCAGCACAAAAAGCCGCTCCATCAAGGATTTCATCAGCTTGCGCCCGATTAGCCTCAACCTGTTCCACCCGCAAGTCACACCCCCAATACCGCCTACCCATTGCCGCAGCAACGATGCCACGAACAGAACCGCCAGCAAACGGATCAACAACTTGACCGCCTTTGGGGCAAAACCAACGATATGCAAGCTCACATAGAACGGGGTCGAATATACTCGTTCCATCCCCATGAACAGAACCAGCAATGTTCATTTCATCCCGATTGTCCTCTATCCATTCATGGATGTTGTAAGACTTGGCAGACCTTCCTAATTCCCCCTTAATCCCCATCGCCGCCCATGCCCGCTTCCGTTCCTGCCAATCACCCTGTTTTGCATCAATCACACTGAATGGTGGGAATAGGAAACGATCAGCAACTGGGCCTCGTGATTTTTGTTTTATTTCATCACCAAACAAATCGCGTCCAAACAAATCCATCATCTCCTCCTTGATTAAACAAAAAGACCGCCAGCACAATTGTACCGACGGTCTTAAAAGCAAAAGCGCAGGCCAAGATTGGTCACTTGGCAATCCTGCGTTAAGCAGGGCTGGGCAGCGACGGCTCCCAACGTGTCTACCTTCCACCACTGCGCCTTTGAACTGATTATCATATTAAACAATCTGCGAATTATATGCAATCATTAAATTAAACGAGCCAAGGCGGTTAATTGAGCCTGAACCTCCTCATCCACGATCTTCTCCGCATCCACCGCCGCAGCCTCCGCTTGCTCCTTGTTCCTGACCAGGTCACGAATCAAACGGGCTGCGACACGAACCCCCATAGAGGCGGATGTGCTTTTAATTAACCCACCGACCTGATTCCGTATCTTTTCCGTTGCCTTGATCACCCCGAGGGAATAACCGACCCCGTACACCAGCATGAACTTCGACAACTCAACCCCCCCGTGCATCCATCCGTCTATTGCCACAACGTATCCTACCCACCCTACGGCAACCATGCCAATGAATCCCGCCATCGAAAGCAATCGATCACTTTCCTGCTTGTTCATATCAACCCCTGTTCCCTTACCCGCCTTAGTGCCCTACCAAGGCCATCGACAAGCCCAAGCACATCCCGCCGCGTCGTCCCTCGGCACAGGCTAACCCTGAATGCACTCCTCGCTTCAACCTCATTATACCCCATCGCACGCAAAACCAGCGATGATCCCGAATTAACTGAATCACACGCAGACCCGACAGATACCATGATCCCATCTTGCGACAGCAAGGCACAGACCATATCCGCCTCGACATCACCACCCAGAATGATCTTCGATATCGTAGGCAGCCTGTCCGAACCGTCCCCCGCGATCTTAGCCCCGAACCGATCCCTTAACAAACACTCCATGAAATACTGGCTATCCCGCACCACGTCCATGTTCATCTTTACGTCCACACGCGCCTGCGCTGCAGCCACCCCTAGCCCGACAATCAATTGGACAGGCAATGTCCCCGCCCGCTTCCCACGCTGCTGCCCGCCCCCGTGAATCAATGGCTCTATCTCCACCCCGTCACGAATGTACAATACGCCAATGCCCTGCGGCCCGTGAATCTTGTGTCCCGACAAGGTCATTAAATCCACGCCCAGCTTCCCGACATTTAATTCAACCTTGCCCCATGACTGGACAGCATCGACATGGAGCAAAGCCCCCGCCTTGTGAACTAATTCTGAAATCGCTGGGATGTCGTTTATTACGCCCGTGTCGCTGTTGGAGTGCTGGATGCTGACCAGTCCTACCGCTCCGTTCTCCAGACACCCTTTAAGGCTATCCATATCCACGCGGCCATCTGGCAACAAACCAGCAATAGATAATTCCGCCATACCCCCATTCATCCAGTGTGCGCACTTGGAGATGGATTGGTGTTCGCCAGCCCCGATGACCAGCCCGCCTTTGCCCGTCTTAGCCACCACACCCTTCAACGCCCAGTTATTTGATTCCGTACCGCCAGACGTGAAATAAATATCCCGATCCTCCGCCCCGATTGATTCCGCAACCCGCTCAATCCCCTCCCACACGCAGTCTGCCCCGTCAAGCCCGTTGATATGGACAGCAGACGCGTTCTTCGCCATCAGATTATGCCGCCCCATTGCCTGTACCACCTCGGGGTCAATCGCCGTTGTCGCGGCATTGTCAAGGTACAGTGTCGTGCGCTCCCCCTCGAACTTGCTCCGCAGCACCCGCAACCTCGAATCAAACTCGGAATCCGAAACCTTGCGACGCCCCCACATCTTGCTTATCATTTCACAGCTCCCTTCGCGCCTTTGGATTTCATCGCCTTGCTTATACGTTCCATGATTATCGCCTGCAACAGGTCTTTGGCAAGTTTATTTATTGTCCCGTCGGGATAGATAAGCCGAAGCCCTTTCAACCTGATAAACAGGTCTCGGGCATCCTGCGCCCTTGCCCCAGCAACTACCGCGAACTGCCCCAGATCAAATGCCACGCAAGACCACAGCCATTCCCACCGCTCGGAGCGGTCATCAAAATCACAGCCATTTTGCGCTAGGTCAGCATTGATTGATACCTTGATGGACTTCCAAGCCACCACGCCATTGCGCAATACCCCATCGTCGATAAGGGGAGTTAGATCCTCCGCGTCCTCGCTTGCCTTGAACCGCCCCAGCACGTCTCCAAATAATTCAGACATAATTAAATCCGATCCACTTAGAACGCCTTTAACGCATCCGTTGCTTTTGCAAGATCACTTGCCCATTCCATCTCGGCCTTGAACATACACTTCGGGTCATCCATCTGCCACTCTGGATTCCGAATGAACTGCCACCGCTGATAGCTCTTTAGCGGCATCGACCTCGCAAAATACTCGTGCATCTTGTCCGCAGCCCCATCAAGCATTGCCTCGATCAGCCAAGCACCCCAGCCGATCTTGCCCTTGGGTACACGGGAGGAGTATCCCGACTTGTCACCCGTCCCGATGGAGAACACCTCGATTTCCGTCAACGGGACATTCAACGACCTGCTGACGCCAGCAATCCCTACCATTGTCGGGTTGTTCGCAAACACCCCACCATCGGCAAGCCCCTTCCACGCTGGGAAGTAGGTCTCCGCAGCCGTCGCCGCCCGACACACCTCCCAAGCCCGCCACGCACCATCATTGAAGTCAGTGGACTTGAAAACTTTCAGGTTCCTACTCCCCACATCAGCCGCTGTCACGAACACGGGCTTCTTGCAAGCGAGCATCGGAGCCCCGTCGAATATCCCCTGCAACGACTTGTTCAGCCCCTCGTCCCCGTACTTTGCGCAAAACAGTGATAACCTCTGCCTCCACGCATTCCTCTTGAATATCCTCGGCATCTCGTTGTGGAAGTAGTCCCGACTTACAGCCGCGTTCTTTCCCATCGCAAGCGACACGGCAATCACCGACCCGATTGACGTTCCCACAAACGCATCGAACTTGTCTATCGTTGCCTGAACCCCAGCCATTTCAATGATCGCAGCAGGCCCCACCCCGAACACCCCGCCCCCGTCTATGCAAAGCACCCTCACTCGATCACCTCCATGCCTCAGATATTGAATCCCCGCTTACCCCGAAAAACTGCTCCGCGACCTGCGCTGCAATCTGCGCCATCATCACAGGGGGAACACTCATCCCGATCACATAAATCTTCTTTGCCAAGTTCTCCCCTAGGAAATCGTAGTCGTAAGGATATGACCCGATTAAACAAACCTCCGGCGAGCTTATAGCCCTCACCTCCGTAGGATGATACAACCCACCGACCGCCGTCAACGTGAAACAAACAGACGTATCAGATAACCTATAAGAATTAAATAATTTCCTTGAACTTCCAGCCGCCTCCAGCACGTCGCAGAATGACCCTCCTTGCCTTGTCATCTCCCATAATCTCAAAAACGCATCGCTAATCTTTGTTTCATCCAAATCTTGGAAAGGCAGGCAGGCCGCTACCTCGCCGAATGTAATCGGTTTCTCGTCGAAGTTCAAAACCAAAGGCTTTAACTGTAATTCCTTGCGCCTCGCAATGAAAAACACCCTCTCCCGCATCTGCGGCACACCCATTGATGCAGCGTTCAGCAGAAAAAGCTGAGGCTCATACCCCAGATCCCTGAATCGGTCCAGCACAAGCCGACAATATCCTTTCGCCTTGCCTGAAATCATCCCCTTGACATTTTCCGCAATCGCCACCTTGGGCCGCAGCTTTTCAACCACATCAAGATAGTCAAAGAACAAGTCTGACAACACCTGCTCGGACTGCCCCTCTTTGAACTTCTTTTCCTTTCCCCATGCCGCCTCTCTAAACCCCGACATTGAGAATGTGGAACAGGGTGGCGATCCCGAAAATATGTCCAAGTTGAACAGATCTTTCGGCAAGTCATCCCGCAGTTTGAATGTCTGGATCGGCTCGTGGAAGACATGGTCTACTTGATGATTGACCTTATAGAATGCCACCATCTCCTTGTCGATCTCGTTTATACCGAGAACGTCACACCCGATCATTTCGTACCCGAAGTCGCTCCCGCCGCCACAAGCAAACGTGGAAAATACTTTTAGTCCGTTCGGCTTTACCCTCGCCAAATCTGTCTTCTGCCACTTATACGGGAAACGATGTCCGCTCATTCGGCCTCCGACAATACGACATCGTTCTCGTCAACCTCCCACTTGAACCCGCAGCAAGGACACTCCATATCATCCTTCCCAGTCAAGTCGGTATCCGTGATCTCTTTATTCTTGTCTTTATAGGAATCCTCCGCCCGCCTCGGCTTTGCCCCCTCCAGCTTATCCCGAAGCCCGTCAATCCGTAAAGACTTGAAAAGGTCTGGCGTTTCCCGCTCCACCGACGCAATAAGATCCCCAGCCGTGGAATCCCACTCCCCCTCCACCTCGGGGTTGTTAAGCGTAATGTTTGCCGCAAGCTCATCCTCCTGTGGCATATCCACCACAACCACCGACGCCTCCTCAACCCCGTTCTTGCGCAGCACCTCGAACCGCTGGTGCCCCCCAACGATGTGCTTGGTTCTCTTGTTCCAGATGATCGGCTCCACGTACCCGAACCGCTTTACCGACTCCTCCAGCCCCACAAGCGCGTCCTTTGCGATCTCCCGTGGATTCCCTCGGTACGGCCTCAACTCCTCCAGTTTCATCTTTACGATTTCCCAAGTGGTCATTCTGCCGCCTCCCCCGCGTTGACTATCTTGCGCCCCTCCAGCGTGAACTTCCCCCTGCACCGTGGACATACGACCAACACCTTTTGCGCCCCTCCCCCTTCACCCCCACCATCATCCGTGTGGTCAACTGGCTTGCTTGACTTTGGCTCTGGCGCATCGAACTTCAACTTACCCATGAAATCCAGCAGGTCTTTCAGCCCGATCTCCGCGAACGCATCCCCCATGTACTCCTTCGTCCGCTCCAGTGCCTCTACCACGTCCTTTGTGAACCTGCCCCTGATCTTAGGGTTATTCAGGGTGATGTTCAGCGCGACCTCCTCGTTATGGTCTAGGTCAACGACGACAACGTCCGTCTCCGTCTCCCCGCTCTCGACAAGCCTGTTAAGCCGCTGATGACCACCAACGACATTGCCCGTCCGCTCATTCCAGACGATAGGAACCATCATCCCGAAACGGGACATGCTGACCCCAAGACTCTCTAGCGCCTCGGGTCTGATCGTACGCGGGTTGTACTCCGCACCATGTAAATCTGACAGACTTTTTCTTTTTATCACCATTTCAGCATTCATATCTTCGGTCTCTCCTGAATTTTTCTATAAGCTCTAATACCATGGTTTTGTATACACCACCATTTCTATCCCCACGAGGCAACTCGGAAAGGGTAGAAGTGATATTACTCCATTGCTCGAAGTCTCGTAGCTTTTTAGACCGAAGTTTGTGTTTGCCAAAAACTTCAATTAACTTTTTACATCTTGAGATCCCTCTAACTTGCATGTCTAACACTGGAAATTTACTGCCTCTTTTTATGACAAAAGAAGCTGACAACCGTTCAGCAGCAATGAACCCCGCAAACCAATTTCCAAACTCAAGGTACTCCGCTGGCCGCAGTACCGAAATGGGTACGTGCCTGATCTCGCAGTCCTTGAACTCGAACGCCATAATCTCACCCTCTGTTTGAATACTGTCAGACTGAAACCAGCCTGAAAACAAAACCTACACCGACACACGACGCTTGGAGTAATCCTCCGCCTTGCGCCGATCAATCTTCTCCCGCGCCCGCTCTGGTGTTCGCTTTACTGCGTCCCGATGCCAGCTTTTCATCTTGTCCTTCTGCGTCCTATCCGTCTGCTCGCGCCTTGCCGCCATCTGTTCCTTGACCAATCCACCCTGCTGCTTGACGTTCTGATAAACCTCCCCGACGCCCTTGGCGGTAATCGGCTTGAAGTCCTCGATGCCGAAGTCCTCCTTCATCTCCGCCCGCATATCCGACTCGCAGTTACGTCCAGACGTTCTTGGCCGTCCAAGGTTCCCCACGTAGAACCCTGACACGACCTTGCGCATCTTCCCGCCGCAAGCCACGCACTTGATGAACTTCTCCTCCCCCGCCTTGTGTGAAATCTCGGTGCCTTCACCGCACTTCTTACACTCATAGTCATAGACCGGCATACCCCTCGCCTCCCGCTTTAATACCCTTACATCCGCCCCAGTACCCACGCTGCTATTTTACGCCTGAACGAAACATAAGCAACCGCAAGATCGCCCGCAATCTTTAATTTCTGTTTCATGCTTGGCGTCAGCTTGACTTTCAGCTCCTTCTCGAAGAAGTTAGCCATCTCCACCTTCACATGAGTCCACAGCCGATACAGCATAGCTTGTTTGATCGGCTCCATGTTCATATCACCCATCATTCTCAAAGCATCATCAAAAACCTGTCCCATTTTCACGTTGCTCGGCCCGCGCTCCGTCGCATGATTGACCCATGACGTGAAGATGACCTTCGCGGAATCACTCTTTAGGTTCTGCCGCATATAACGAACCATGTCATCTTGCATATCCCGCAAAGCCATCCGCTCGTTCTGCAACAGCCCTTCCTCATCATCCGTCGCCTCCCCGACCGCAGCGGGCTGGTCAAAGTCCTCACTGTCGCTATGAATATCTTCCGAATCATCCAACATCGGCTCCTGATGGAACATCGGGTTATGCCGCAACTCATCCCGCACAATGTTCTTTGAACGAAGGCGGATCACCCGATTCATCAACCCAGCAAGACTTTTCGGCCCGTTCTCGACATTGAACCCGTCAAAGACCCGTTTGAAAGCGGGATCGGTGATAAACTTGACTGCCAGACTCTGAACCATATCATCCTTGGCGAACTCGTCGAACTTGAAGGAGCGGGCAGTGTCGGACATGACAATGTAAGCCTGCTTGTCAAAGACACCATACTTAGGATTGCGGGGGTCGGCATACTCCCGATACTCCTCGATCAGCGTCCCGTACGCATCCCGCTTCGCCCCATCAGCCTTTTCAGCCTTCTCCTGGAGCTCTGGGATATACTGCTCCTCGATGACCTCTTTCACAATCGGCCCGAGCCAGGAAAGCTCCCGTGCCAACAACCGCCTCGCCGCCACAAATACATTAAAGCTCATTCTCTCCTACCTCCTTCTTTACAAATGCCGCAAATATCAATCTTTCCTAACAGGCTTTGTCTCCTGCCCGACAATCACCCCTCTGTTCCTCCGCACCTGTCTTGCCTTGTCATCAAATATCAGATCCATCCGGTGATCCTTCTGGCAGGTCACTTCCAACTCCTGCTCAAGATACTTCAAGCACCACTGCTTGATACAAGCCACCGCAAGCTGAACATCATTGTCGTCTGCTGGGCAAGCCCCCTTACAGACCGAAGCACTGCTGTTTCAGGTAAGCAACAATGCGGTTCGGCTCTGATAGTGCCTCCCCGCTATCCTTTACCAACAGGGGAGCACGCTGTCCCGACTGGTTATAGTGATCAAGCATATCAGCGGATGCCATCGAAGACAAAGCCCCGAAGACATGGAGCTGCTGACCGTCAGCCCCGAGAACAGAATCACTGATCATTGTGTCCATGCTTACAGACGCACGAACAGCCGCGCACGCAGGACACCCACGCTCCAGAAACAACCTATCCACCTTACCAGTCATTGCGAATCCCCCTTTCCACCATTATACGCCGCACCACTAACTACGAATGGTGCGATTCGTACAGGTAGGATTGCACACTGGCTCCGCCTTTACCACCCCGAACAGACCACAATCGACTTTTGCCCGCTTGACCTTCTTTCCCCCGCAGCACTCCTCGTCTACAACCGCCTTGACCCCCCGCCACCACTTGCACAAGGAATCCCCGCAATACACCCCGTTCTTATCCCTCATCTCGTGACCTCCACGATCCTATTCCTGACAGCATTCAAGAACCCCTCATAATCCTCGTAGACAGGAACCCCGTACCGCGAACAGGTCACATCGACATTACCCTTGCGCCAGTACCCATCTGGGCCGTACACGATCAGCTTCTCCGACTTCGCGTGCAACCCGAGCTCAAGCTGATCGGAGCTTTGCCAGCAGGATCAAAATACATCGCAATGACATCCTCCCGCTCCCACTCCACCTGCCCCCGTCAAGTCTGTTTTGGCATCTTTTCCAACATCTAAATAGGGATGTAAAAAAGAGGTAAATCCGTGACATGCCGCTAGTCGGGGAGCAGCGGGTAGGACAATCTCTAGCCCATGAACTTTTCGATTTCAGCCTGAGCCTTGGTTAATGAACGAACCAAAGACACGCTGGAATCCTTAACGATCTTGGTGCGCTGAGCAAATCCCTTGACCCACGCCTTGATGTTTCCAGCCATACCAGCGACATCAGACGCTTTCCCAGACAGCCAGCTCTTTATTGCTTGAACCTTATCGGCAATGCCAGCCTTGCGCAGCGTGCCTAGTGTCACGCTTGCCGTCTTGGTGACAACCGTCAACTGACGAATCATGGTTCCAAAGTCCTGAAGATCAGCAATTGTCTCGCGATAAATCGCCTCGACCTTTTCCTCAATCTCTTTCCCAAGCGCAGTGCCGATGCGAGTCAGGAACTGACCAGCCTTCTTGTCCGGATTCTTCGCCGCCCACTCCGCGTCGTTAATCATCTGCATCACCCCCGGCGTATTCGCCTTCATAAACGCCCCGAACTGAATCAATCCATCCGTCGCCTCGACAATATAATTGCCCTTATCCTTGACCAGTTTGGCGGCATTCTTCAGCTCTTCCAATCCTGCTTCCTCATCCTTGTCGATAGACTGCCACTCGCGAATGACCGCCTCCGCCTGCGCCAGAATCTGCTTGCGACGAAGGTCAAGTTTCACCATCTGCGAAACCTTCTGATCCGTCTGCATCTTGGAAAGGCCAGGGAGCCGATCCAAAGTGACCGTTGGCATCTTGGGAGCAGCAGCCGTCTTACCGACCTTCCCCATAGACGCCACAATCTCCCTCGCCTCACACAAATCCCGATACGCCGCCTGCTTACTCTTGATCATCTTACCAACTCCTTACCTATTGTTTCATACGCTGGTGACAACATCTGCCACCCACACAAACCAACTGATTATAAAAGATATTTACAATCAAATCCCCACAGAATTAAACCCGCTCCCGCGCTCCCGCGTCCCATTATTCAACTGCGTAGTGATCGACGGGTCAGCAGGCTTTGACACCAGCGTCGTATCGCACACGACGTTTCGACCCACCTTGATAACCCGCGTATAGTCCATCGCGATCATTCCCGTCACCCCGCCGTCAATCGCAGCCGTACCGACTGGAATACGATAATCACGTTCCCAGTTGGCGTCAAGCGTCCTAGACACAGCCTTGCCAGCAACAAACATGGATCTTGCCGCCTGTGCCGCCGCAGCCTGCTGCCACGCCGTATCACCCGCCGATGTCTCTACCCGTTCATTCGCCATAATATCACCACCTTACTCTAAAAAATCAGTAATGCCAACGGCTTGACGGGTTATTGTAATCCCCCATGTCCTGTACCACCCGACCGCCCCACTTAACCCAGAACATACTCCCGTTCGACGAAACCCCGCGAACCCCAATAGCCTTTGCGAACGCATACGCATTGCGCTTTGCATCCCCAACACTCTTCAGTGTCTCCTCCCCGTTCGGGTCTGGATAGAATGTCACCTCATCGTTGCCGCTGAACTCGTACTGGGTCGGGGTAACCCCCATCTTCTTCAGCACCGCCTTTGCAGTCGCCATTGTCACCCGCTTGCCGTCTGCCGCCGCCCTAGATAGATTCTGGTTCACCAGCCGATCAAGGCTACCCATACTCCGTTCGACCTCTCGCAATTGCATCGCCAACTCATCCCGTTGCGCCTTGTCCTCCTCCTGACGGCGGATGATATTCAGCGCAGCAAACAGACCCTCTCTGGCAATAGACAGGATAGCCGCGACAAGTTCCTCGACCTCCCCCGCCACCGATGTATCAGACAGTCGCAGGGAAAGCATACGGGCTGGCTTGACAAGACTATGCCCCAGTTGCTCCAACCCACGCAATGCCTGCTTGTATGCTGCCATATCTGGCTTGTTTGTCAAAAGCCCCTGCGTCTCTGAAATCATGCCCTGTAGGCCATTGATGACCGTGTCAACCTCTTCTCCGTAGGCCGCTTTTTTCATGTTCATTTCAACCTCTTCTCCGTAGGCCGCTTTTTTCATGTTCATTTCAACCTCTTCTCCGTATGCCGCTTTTTTCATGTTCATTTCAACCTCTCTATATTCCCCTTGACCTCGGCCCACTCATTGGAAAGAGACTCCCAGTCGCGTTTGGCCGCTTTCAGGTCAAACTCCATTTCAAGCTCCTGATCCTGAATGATTTTTCTGGAAGTTGACAAATCCTGATAACTTAACGCAAGCCGAATTGCTTTGGACACAAGTTCGGAAACCGCCTTCTCCCAGCTTGACCCTGGTCTTGACAGGTCAATACGCTTTGCGAGCACAACCGCCTCCTGACCAGACGCTCTGACCCCCATCCAGACCCGATCAGCCTGATCGGGAGTCGTTTTGTCGATCTCCCCCGACGAAAGCCGACGAAAAACATCATACAGCTTATCACACATCATCTCAAGTCGCCTGTCTGGGTTTCCCGCTGAAACAACCCGACTCGCTATTCGACCTATTACTTTTTCAAAGCGCATCTGCTTCTCCTGCCAACCACTTCCCGTTCACCATAGTCGGGCTGACTACGCAGCGGGGAACCATCATAAGACAGCCTGCAAGCCGCCTTACAAGCCCCACAATCGCTTTCAACCCCGACCCCGAATACACTACCGCACTTATCGTTCACCAGCCTTATAAACAGCATCACATCGGGTAGAACCCCGCCGTAGCACCCATGACGCGCCTGCCTTATCGCATTCGCAGCCTCCTGATCCAAAGGCAACACCTCCCGCTCCGCATGGGACAACGCCCCGACCCCAGCCCAGAAATGCTCGGGGTGCCCCATCTCACTCTCCTGAAACCACGTCACCGCCTCCCCTAGGTGTTTGCGAGCGCAGTTCCAGCAACCTTTGGTTTCAATTTTCACTACATCATTCCCATTCGTATATTTCACTAATCTCTGGGTTCTTCAGCGTTTTCAACAATGTGTTCCCAGAGATCTGATGTATCAGCCATCTCAATGCGATGGTCAAGGTCGCTTACTATCACCTCAATGTTTTCAGGCTTAGGCTCATAAATCCATTCACCCCGCGAGTACCGAGAGTACTGTTTCTAAACGTCGCCAGTAATCTCCGCATTGACTCCAAAACTACCCTCCACTGCCGACTTGGTTTTCTTACGACCCATACGCCCATCGTTAAACCCCATGTCGTAAGCCTTCTGCTCCCCACCCTTTAAGTCAGCAGCAAGACGTTTTGATGAGACCGATCTGCCTATTCTTTCAAATGCCGTCTTTTTATGGACTGGCATCTCTTGCCTCGCCTTAACCATCTTGGCTACAATCCGCAGCTCTTTGGCAACCCAAACATCATTCATAACGCCCCCTAATTAGTCATACCCGCATACATAACCCGTATTTATCAAAAAAACAAACAGGGACACAGCCCGTTCCCAGACTGCTCCCTGTTTCACTAACCCTATCGGATTTCACCCTACCCCGTAATCGGAACCATCTGCCCGACCTGATCCACCCTGAACACCACAGCCTTGTACCGATTGACTGCCATCTCCCTAACCGACTGGCTGTACGGCTTGTCAACAATAGACCACTCCCCACGCTTATACGCCTGACCCGCGATGCGAAACAAGGTCTCCTTCTTGGCCTCCGCCGCAATATCCTTCCACTCCAGCAACTCCCCGACCACCAGATCGTAGCTTGGGGAGTACATACGACCCTTGATAATCTCGAAATTAGGCCACATCGCGACGTATGCCTCAAACGCCACCCGTTCGTCAGCGGACGCAAAATCCATGATCGGCATCCCACCGTTCCCGTCATCCCGATAGGACGCAACCCGCTTCCCGTCCCTGTAAATATTGCAGTTGACCCCCAACCCATCCCCGCCCTTGTGATACTTCGCCCCCTTTACCTCGTACCCCATAACCCGCCCCTCCCCTGAATAAACACCCTATCACCAGCACCACGCTGGTTTTCTACCGCAAGACCCAATCAATCCACAGCAACCGCCGCGTATGGCGTCCCCTCCTTGATCTGCTCCACGTACGCAATAACGATATTCAACTCATCGTACACCGCCTTGTCCATCTTGACCCTCAACACCCGACCCGCTTGGATTTCAGGCGTAACGCTGTCATCAACAACCGACTGCAAGGCTGCTTGCTTGGCCGATTCAAGATATCTTTCCGCCCGTTGCCTGATAGTATCAATCGCTGTCTTTTTTGTCATAACGATTCTCTCCTTCTAATTTCGTATCCCGCTTTGCGAAGCGTCGTTTTTAACCAGCAAAACCGTCGAACTTTGGATGCTGCTCATTCCGTCTCGCTTTCTTTCGCCGCCTTGACTTTGGCAGGCATCACGTCCCAAAGATCGTAAATCGTCGAACACTTGCCGCACTCAAGCCACACCGCCGGTTCAAACCTGTCCTCCGTCCCCCCCTCATCCCCCGACACGCAATGCCCCTCGGGTATAATCCCGAACGTGAACATGCTGTTGCATCCGCAGTTCCCGCAAACCACATGTAGCATTGGCGATCCCATTTACATACCCTCCCGATCCAGCCACCCTGGCCAGTACCACATAAGCCCCTCCCCCTCTTGTACTCATCGTCCACGTCCAGCTTCTTGACGTAGTTCACCGCCTTCTTCCCCGCCGTCTCCCGACGAGCGCCATCGCCGCATTGGACTTCGGGCTTAATAGCTTTGCCCCGCGCAAAAGCCCCGCCACGGCCACCAGCTCCCTTTCCACCGACGCATTGTACGCATCCTCGTCCGCCGCATTGGACTCAAAATCAGCCCCCTCCCGCTCCGCCTGCTTCCCCACAAAGAACTGACGCGTCCTCGCCCTTCTTGAACGACGTACCGTCCTGCGCTTTCCCTGGATACTTGGCCTTCATCCACCGAGGATCATCCTGAACCGACTGTCGGCAACACGGGACACCAAGTCCTGCGAAACGCTTGATCTCCGCGCCCCATATCCACCGCGTATGTCTAACAATTTGTCTAATACCTGCCTTGAATCGGAAACAAGAACGTCTATAGGAATCGCATCCTCAACATCAATTCCATGTTGCTTTGCACGCTTCAAAGCAACATGGTACGCCCGCTGAGCCGCCTCCGCCTCCCAGATCGCCCGCTCTGCTGCGTCCCTCTTAGTCTTAATAACTGAGTCCATTCCACACGCTCCTTTTAGATTGATAGATTCAACACCTAGCGCGAAATATAAAAAAAATATCAATCAAAAGCAATCAACCTTTAACAACGCCCAGCGGACGCAGCGTCTCCACAATCTCCACCAGATCCGTCTGGTTCATCATCACCTGACCGATGTCCTTGTAAGCCCCCGACGCCTCGTCCAAGTCCTTCACGGAACTGATCCCGTGAACAACCCCAGCATCGTCCAGCCGCCTGATCTCGTCCCCAAGACTCAACTCCCGCTGTGCCTGCTTGCGACCCATGCGGCGACCAGCCCCATGCGAACAGGACTCAAACGAGTCCTTGCAGCCCCGACCACACACGATATGCGACGCCGTCCCCTGCGACCCTGGTGTAATCCCCAACTCCCCGCTCCCCGCCTCGCAGTCCCCAATCGCCTGCTGGAGCTTGCCAAGCAGCACGTAGGCAGACCCCACGTCAAGCACCGTACGCGTCGACACGCAGCTAACCTCCACTCTCCCCAGCCTCCCGTACGCCTCGATCATTCCTGCCACCCCTATTCTTTTTTCACCTTGTCCACAAACAGCACAGGGTACGCCTGCTCCACTCGCCGCCAGAACTCCCGACTCGCCTCGTCCAGCGTCACCCCCTCCTCGATTGTCACCCGCCCCGTCGAACCGTCGATCTCTACTGGCCCCATCACCAGCTTCGTCGGCGTGACCCGCGCTATCTCAACGACTCCCGTGCATCCAATATTCCAGTGAATACTCCCCGTCGATGAACACCAGTTCGTGTCGACAGACCACGCCCCAGACCGCGTCCCGTTCGTGGTTGTAGCTTGGACGCTATCGCCAATATAGTTCGTCATCGTACGGAACGGCGACCGATCCGCCTCCGAACACCCACACGCGTTCTTTATGTTCGAGTAAAATGACACGCCAGCCACCGTCATTACCAGCACAAATACAGCATTCTTCATCTAGTACACCCCCATCCGATCTGTTCCACCAATAACCATACCGTCCGCCACCACATCGACGGCCTTTCCCTTGTCTTCCCTGTGCCTTATCGCACACCGCGTACTGCGTGCGCCCCCCCCCCATTGTACCGCTCAAAATGTCCCGCTGCCACCGCCAAGCTCTGGAACCTCAACAGACCACTTGTTAAACCGTTTCCCGTATTTGTTGTACGGACAAGCGTTTTCTGGGCAAACCACGTCCCTATCCGTGGAACGGAACGCAGGTATCAGCCCCTGATTACAAGGCATACGGCAACCTCCATCAACCCGTTTATTCACATCACCCATCACAACCCCCACACAAACCTAGTCCAGAACCACCTGATAACGCGGAAACTCATTCCTCTGATACCCCAGACGAAGACCGTCACACTTTCTGAATGTCCACAGGTACATCCCGTCAACACGAACTATCACCCGCGTCGCCGTCCCCCGCACAACCACCCCACACAAATCCCCCTGATACACACCCTGCGTAGGTTTTACCACAACCGCCTTGCCAACCAGTCCATCACCCATAATCCCACCTCCTGCCCCCCTATCACCACACCCCCTAATCTTTCTACTACCACACCACCTCAAACGCCGCCTTCATCATCGCCATCCCCCCTTCCTGGGAGCGCGGGCGGGACGCCCGCCATTCCCCGTTAAAGTTTCCCCTTTGCAACACCCCACCGCCCCTGCTATTACCTCCCGCATGAACAAACCCCTTGAACAAAGTCTGCAAGCGCTCGGAAAAGAGCTGCATGAGATTGGCAGAGACAGCAAAGGCACCCGCCGCCAGCGCCTACCGCTTCACCCGCTTCGGGCGCGGCCCCGGCCGCTACAGCATCCACCTGCGCACCGCCACCGGCCGTCGCTTCCGCCACGCC
>JFJP01037483.1_pt1 | contig 33660 bp, 35 predicted proteins | sample 431651 | NCBI WGS metagenome assembly JFJP01 (sample SAMN02602958, study PRJNA72255) | Microbial mat metagenome, whole genome shotgun sequencing project. | biome: fresh water; feature: sink hole; material: water; isolation source: purple microbial (photo- and chemosynthetic) mats found in... | reverse complement strand
GCCCACTCCACGAAGGCTCTCGTCTTCAGAAGTGAATCGTCGCGGGTGATACAGTCCCGAATGAGCAGGACTGAAAACTCCACGGGAAGGCGGTTGGCGTATTCAACCACATTCTTCATGTTCTGGTCGGAAGCCTTGGTGGCTACCGCACCGCAGATGGCGTACAGGGTTGCCGGGTCAGTGGGAACCACTGCCTTGCTCGGTGCCATGAGCACCATGTCCGGATCGGGAAGGCTCTTGAAGATTTTCAAGAACCCGATGAACTCCGAAGCATAACCCTCACCGACCACGCCTTTCGCAAGGTCATAGTCGATGTCCCCATTCGAGGCGTCCATGAGACGGCTCAGGAAGGTTACCGAACGAGGTGTCGGAAACGCCTTCTCGTTTTTCTGGGGATCGAACTGATGAAGCAACGCCGGGCGGAACCGCTGAAAGGCAAGAACCTCAGTGCGAACACCGTTGCTCAAACCCCAACGAATCCAGTCGTCCACATCGACATCGAAGTCGAGATGCACGAACCGGTTTGCCAAGGGGCTGGGCATCCGCGAAGTCACTGCGCGATCCCCTTCCCGGTTTCCCGCCGCAACCACCACGGCGTCTTTCGGGAGCTCGTATTCCCCGATCTTGCGATCCAGAACGAGCTGGTAACATGCGGCCTGCACAAGGGGCGGTGCCGCATTCAACTCATCGAGGAAGACCAGATACTTTCCTTTTCCTTTCGGAAGGAATGCCGGGGTAGACCACACCGACTCGCCGTTCTCAATTCTCGGAAGGCCGCGAAGGTCAACCGGATCAAGAAGCACGGCACGGATGTCGATGAGCTTGTACCCAAGCTCTCTGGCTATCTGAGCTACCACATCCGACTTGCCAACGCCCGGCGGCCCCCAAAGGAACACAGGCTGTTTAGCCGCGATGCACACTTTCAAAGTGTCAATAACTTTCGATGATTTCATACAAACCTCCAAGTAAGTAACTGCAAGCCCAACGGACTTTCGCAGGAAAGCCTGCGACTGAGATTCCCGTTTAATCAGGAATCTCAGTCACGGGCTTTCACCCGTGAGAGGTTTTTGTTCTCCGTCTCTGAGCGGCGGAACATCCAACTCCTGCGACCCCTGCCGCACTTGTCTCCGTTCTGCCTCGCTGTCAAACACCATGCCCCGGTGGGACTCTCTCCCCCACCCGACATAATAATTATAACATGGCAACGTATTTGCTACAAAACTCGTACTCTCGGTAGATAACGTGTTGCCAACTCAAAGATCATTGGTGCTGAAGTTCGTACTCCCGAAGAAGCACGTCACCCGCCTCGTCCTCCGGGGTGAATGCCCCAAGCACAAGTCCGGTTTCCTCGAACGACCAGTACAGCACCTTCCCTATAAGGTTGGTCTGGTCGGCCGTTCCATCTATCCGGAGAACCCCGCCGTAGCAGGCGTCGAACGCCCGAGCCGTAGCCGGATGTTCACAAGGCACCACTACCTTGTTGCCTTTCGGGTCTTCCAGAATCAGCGTCGAAAGTCCGCTCTCCTTAACGATAGCGAAACCCACGATCTTTCCTTTTTCAATCTTTTCCATATAAACCCCCACTGGATTATTCATCCACGGAGGGCCCCTCTTTCAAAGGGCCTACCGCAGATCGTCAGACGGCAACGCGCTCGTAAACGCATTCACCATTACTGAAGCAACCTACTCTCCGATACAAGTCTACAACCTGCGGGAGAGCCGCGCCGAGCTTCTCGGCAAAATCCGTTGACCACGTTTCCGCGAACGATTCCCACACGCCCTGAAGCGGTGCCCACGCCTCTTCGTCCGCATCTTCACACGGAACGACCGCGAGGGAGCAAAGTCCGCAATACTCTGACAGAACCACTTTCGCAATTCCGCACTTGCTTATCACGCGGCCTTCCTGTCCGATCCACTCACGGTCACCGGCCCGATAGAAACGATTTTCAACGCTCTCGATAGTGGAGCACAGCTCCGATATCAAGTCATAGAAAAAGTCAGAATCCTCGTCACAGCCAAAGTAAAACGTAGCCACCGAACCGCTCGGAACATTAACACTTCTGCCCATACAAACCTCCACGGGAAAAATATTCCCCCTCTGGGAACTGTTTCCAATTCCCAGTAGGTGACTATCCTTTCAGCAACTCCAAAGACAACCCGCCGCCGCACTCCTCGGTTCCCACGTAGGGGCAAGAATCACAAGCGGCCAGTCCCTTTATCTGGATCATAAAGCAGTCGGAAGTCAGCTTGTCCTGATCCACCTCGATGGAGCAAACCACCGAACCGCCTTCTCCCATTTCCTCGTACAGCATAAAACCTCCATTGGATTATTCATCCGTGGAGGATGCCGGTTTCCCGGCACCTACCATAGATGCTCAGATCAGCGGAATGTATATCCCGTCAACCTGAGACAGCTTCTCGGCGGCAAGGACGGCCGCCTCGTTGCGAGGATCGAAAGCCGCGTCCTGATAGATTTTCAGGAACTCGATTATCGTCTTCACCATCTGTGCCTGCAGTGTCCGATGGTCGTTTCCAACGTACCGGAACATGGCCTGAGCCAGCTCGCCGGGAGTGGAACCGTTCACGAACCGGGAGAGGGTGTCCATTGCCTGACCTACCTTGTCCCACTTTTCCTGCCGGGCGACCACTCGCTCCGCATCTCCGTAAGCCATACCCGGTTCAACCCGGAATGCCTCGTAAGCGTCCAGCGCCTCACGAGCCTTACCAACGTGATGGTATCCGTTTCTGTTCATTTCAAACCTCCAAAGTCCGTCCCGGTTTTCCGGGGCGTTCCATGAAGTGCCCTGCTTCCAAGGAACTTCATGGAGGAGGTTTCCCTTCTCTGAACGAGCCGACATCCGATTCTCTTTTCCCGTTATGGGAGCGGCCCCTGCCGCTTTCATCTCCGTCAACTCTCGCTGTCAAACATCCCGTCGTGGTTGGTCTCTCTCCCCCACCCGACATAATAATTATAACATGGCAACGTATTTGCTACAAAACTCGTACTCTCGGTAGATAACGTGTTGGTGGGATGATTAGATTGTGTTGTATTGTGGAAATAAAAAAGACCCGCGCAGAAAGGAGGTAACCCAAGGACTGCGCGGGTCTCTTCCGGTATTGCTACCGGGTGTAATTAAAGTATACCACGGTTGAGATAAAAGTCAAACCCCATACACGATACAATAGTTTTTTACGTTCGACGTGAACTCGACAACTCCCATCCTTCTGGCGTACCCACCGGCCCCGTCCTTGAAACGCGAACCCCACGAGTCATGGTAAATAAGCTCACGGGTGTCCAAGTCGTATGCAACGAGCGCGATATAGTGTCCGGGTTTTTCAAGGCATACCTGAACTGCCTGACCGCCGGATACCAGCTTGCACACAGCATCATAAGACGGCAACCACCGGAACTCGGCCCGCACCCCAAACACGTCAAGAACCGCCTCCGGGTAATACTGGGGCACCCGGTTACCGGGTATGTCGGCCACGTTGCGTATGGCTTTGAGTTTGTCCCGGTTACGTGGGTCGTTGAAATAGTCCATCAACACCTCTTCCGGTTGTGGCTCGAACTTTCCGGGGCACACCACGGACACCTTGACACCCATAGCCTCGAGACAATTCACGGCCGAAGTCGGCCCGCATGATTCCAGCCACTCGGCCCGTTCCGTAAGCGTGGCCTTCTGAAAAGCCTCGGTAGGATTATTCTCCTGACTGTGAACCAGCTCCCTATTCGACCATCCCTTCGCGCCTGTAATCATAACATCCCCCTATTTTACGTACTGCCCACGGATTCGTGACTCGTGGTACCCGTTGTCGATAAGCACCTTCAGTATCTCCTCCTCGGTCTCGGTTACGGAAGCCTTCACCAACAAAACGTCCACGTACCCCTGTGACTCGAACATGAGCGTGATTATGTCCAGCAATTTTATCTCGTTCACGGCGGGCCTCGGTGGGCTCACGTTTACCATCTTGTTGAACTGCTTGTTCAAGAAACCCTCCGGGGAAACATTCTGGAGCTGTCCCAGATTTTCCCGCTCTGCGTCCGAAAGTCCGTTGGCCTGAATGTCCTTCTTGGCTCCGTACCCGGATAGGGCACGGGACTCTTGATCGAAAAAGTCGAACAGTCCGTGTTCTGGCATAAGCAACCCCGCTTGCATACAATACGCTTCAGCAAAAAGAAAATGGTCTGGCCGACTACCCTCTTTCCAAACGAACCGGGACTTCTCCGGGTTCTCGTCATCCGCTTCCAGTATTCGAGTTGACGCCTGCAGGTGGGCGTAATACTCGCCATCCTCTATGGTCTCTGCCTGCATGGGGTTTATCATGTTCCCCATCTCGAACGCTTGGTGAACGTAATCGAGTATTGCCGTCCTGTCCATTCTCACTTCCCGCTTGTCCTTCTGCTTTACCAAAGACGAAGCATCGCTCTGGAAGCGACTCGACCATACGCACCCGAACTCCTCTTTCAAGTCCATTACCTTGTGAATCTCGGGCATCGCGTCTATCACCAAACAGGATGGCTTCCACTCCCGTATCTTTTCGGCAAGCTGATTGAACCCCGGAAGCGTCCACGCCGCAAGGAGGCGAAGCGCCAAACCGGAAGACGTTCGCACCCGCTCCCGCATTACCACATGGAGGTGGGAGCCAACGTCAACCCCCATGAGCCGGGCATTCTCATTACCGACATGCTTCACCGGCCACTCGTACTGCCTGCAACACGCCTCCAAAGTGGATCGAGTTATTTTCGATCCCTTCGAGGAGAATGGCACCCCGAGGTCGGAATTAAAAAAGAGCTGGGTCTTCAGGTCGTTCCCGACTGCCTTGCTCCACACCCGGTACATATCCCGGAGCGTAGTGAACTTCGAGTACACCTTCGATACCCGGTAGCCCTGCCACGTCCGGGAGGGAAACTCGTGAACCCACTCGCCCCACTGCAGGCGGTCTACCGCGCAACCGCAATCGTGTACCAAAGCGATCTCCTCCAGACTGAAGGGGTCTGGATCGGCATTCGGATCACGTGGGATAAACACGTTGGTACTTGTCTCTCGTACAACGTGTCTCCAAAAGTCCGGGACAAACCACTTCCCGCACTTCGGGCACTTCACATGCCACAGGGCCTGACTGCTTTCCGCATACCTCTCGTCTATTCCGAACCCCTCTACGCTCGGGTTACCTATTTCACGGAGGTACCGATGTGGGCTGGCAGTAAGCCGATCCGGGATCATCAAAAGGTTCGACTGATTGCAACGATCCTTCTCATCGACATACGCCGAATCAACTGGTATTTCGATAAACTCGTCGGACACGTTCGATCCGATATACGCAAGAGTCCCCCGGCCGAAGTGCATGAGGGAGGTTCGATGTACTTTCGTCTCAGCTTGATGCACCAGCTTACCATAGTGCGGAATTCGCTTGTGCAATTTATAGATACGGTTATTTACGAACCGGTTACGCAACTCGTACTTGGGAAGCACATACATGACGGTGAGTCCCATCTCCCCGGCCGGATTCCTCCCGATGGCCTTGTACAGCTCTACCAGATAATACAAATCCTTGAACTGCATCCGCTGTAGCCGGGTGTTCACATGGTAATGCCTTGCCCAGTACAGCGCCCGGTTCTGGGAAAGCATGTTCTCAACCCCTACCTCTTTGGCTACCTGCAGTTTCCTCGAGGCGTGATACAGCTTATTCAGAACCTCGTTCGCATCACCGTTCATTTTTTGATCCTTCTTCTCCGAGGACTTTGTACAAAATGTTCAGCTCTTCAAGGTCGGACTGTAGCTCTGACAGCTTCTTCGGAGTAACATCCCTCTCGGCAAGGGCGTATGGATTATCAACAGAACTGTAGGGGCTACCGGCCGGGGTCTGCATCGACCCGATACCTATATTCAGATTCAGTGTCCCCTTCTCGGAATCATTGGCACCCTGCGGGTTATGCAATATCATATAAACGAACTTCGACAGGCTCACCATAGGCCCGATGGTGTCGGCCGTTATCTTCGTATTCAAAATGCTGTTTATTGCCTTGTACACGTTTTTCTGCATGGTCACATGCTGTGCCAAATTGTACATACGTTGCTCGTACCTGCAAACCGCAATATACGCACGGACACCCTCATGCCGGACTGCTTCACCGGTAAATACTCCGTAGCGTATCGAAAAGAAAAGTCCCGCATACGCTCGGGTATGAACGGGAGGTCATCAAGTTTCGGAATATTGGCAACGTCTATGAACTTGCTGAGACCGGCCTCCACCGGGGCCCTGACTAGGGCCACCGGGGCGTCAATGTCGATCTCGCCGGAACGCACCTCTCCCAGCTACCCTCAAAAGTTTAAGTAGAAGCTCCACCTGTTCCGCGTCGAGCACCGCAAGGGTGCGCTTATCGTCTATGCTCACTTCAAGGCACGACTTCGTAAACATGGAGCCGTGGGTGTCAATCAGGACTTCCGGGGTTTTCCACGCCTTCACCTCCGAAGAGTTCGGCGGAACTGGACTCGTCGTAATCGTCAGTTCCCCCGTCAGGGCGTAGGCACACGCTGGCTTCTCCGGGGCTTTCAACTTCGACCGCGCCGTAGTCTCGTTCGTCGATATCGCCTTCTTGTAGGCTTCGTCTCTTTTTGCCTTTTGTTCCTTTACCTGTTTGGCCTCCGACTTTTTTTCTGCCAATTTCGGAGCTGATAGGATATTCTTTGAGACTTTTGGCTTTGACTCCACCTTCTTTTCCATCGTTGATCCTCCAAAGAAGCCATTTCTTTACGTCGTATGCTCGATAGGATACCCATGCCTTTCGTCGGCACGAGTTATCGCTGTTCAGAATCTCAGCAGGGGCGACTCCCAGAACATCCACTCGCTTGCGTAACGGGCCGCCCACAAACCGGGCTCGAACCACGCAAAGAGGCGACACCGCGCCACCCAAACAAAAAAGAAAAGCGCAACCGCTACAATAAGTCTTCCGTCCCACGTTGACCTCCCATACCTATAATAATACTTCCCGAGCCCGCGCAACATATCGTTCTGCGGTTACCACCCCGGTAGCAAAGGATCGAACCATCTCCATGTTTGTTTTCATAATCCGCATCTGGAACGGGGACATATCGTAATTCACCCACTCGTACATCCCGAGAAGTTCGCTGGTATGATCCACTCCGGGGATGGTATGGGCGCACCCGTCTTCGGATGAAAACAAAGAACCGAAAACGCTGTATATAAAACAAGACGAGCATACATACGCATCGAACTTACTTATTACGTAATGCGTAAACAAGGAGCGCAGGACGGACACCTCGGCGGGATTATACGCCCCGTACATCCAATACCTTTTCAGTTTGTTAAACTCCCCGGACTTGGTAACCTGCAACAAAAAGGACATGCGGGAAAACTCGTCTCTACCCGACCCGAGGGCTATCAAAGAAACACGAGGATCGTTTGCCGCCTCCACGTAGGGCGTCATCCAATCCTCTTCTGTTCCGTCAACATACGGAAAAATAACAACGCCGAACGGATCGTCACCTCGAGCACAGAGCCTATTGAACTCCGGCATACCAAGCGCGAGAAGTGACGTGGAGTACCCCGTGTTTCCGGGGCCCATTTGAAAAACTTTATCCCCGGAACGTAACTCCGGGAACACCCCGGTACCGCTCAGATTGGCACCGGATATCAGCGAACCAAATAGTAAATGGCTCGAAGATGTATCCGATTTACGCATTGCCGGTATGCTCATCGGGAATAAAGTTCGCATAGAACCTACTCGGTTTCCGTAGCAGTTTCTACGGGCCTCTTGTTGGCTTTTTCTCCAGAAACTTTTCTAGTAGTTTTTGGAGATTCCACCTTCCACAGAGCTTCAGCATCCGCCTCGGAAATACGGTCGTCGAAGAGCATAAGGGTGCCCAAAGAGGTCATACGCTCGACCTCGATCTTGCGGTAGGGGAGGATCGTAAAGTACACTTCCCCCTCGTACCCGGCATAGAAGGGCCCAGAGGTGACCATCATAACGTCCGAGATGTCCTTCCCGAGGTTTACCACCGCACGGACTCCAACCGGTAGGGGTTTCGTAATCCGTATCTGCGTAAGCACCCGGTAAAATACGCCGGGCCGCAAAAGGATCACGTTCGACCCCATCGGATCGAACCTCCTTCCGGTAATCACCTGCTCCCGCTGATTGTCGAAGTATATCCGGACGCAACCACCGGAGTCCCCGATACGAACGTCACCGGTACGGAGGATAACCCCTCCGGCATCGTCGTACTCCACCTGCGAAAACGCACCGGAACCATCCGACTCGATTAAACCTTCAAAAGCACCCGCGTCTGTTTGCATAATTTCCCCCTTAGTCTAACTCACCGTATACCCAAAAGAGTTGAAAATCAACTCCAGCCTAGATTCGTTCTTTTGCCCCCACCGCTTGTTCATTTCGGCATCAACTTTCATCTTCACCGGCATGGCCTTCACCGGGGTCTCAAATGCTACCCGGATAAGCTCCGACATCTTGTCGGCCTCTTCCTCCGGGGTATCGGTAACTACGCAGTCGTGAACCGTGTGAACTATCATACCACGCATTTGTTCCTGCAAGATAGATTGCCGCAAGCGGATCAAACCGACATAAGCGTAATCCGCCGCACCCGACTGTATCGGGCTGTTCATGGCCTGTCGCTCGGCCCTCCCGATATCTCCCCATTGATCCGAAAGTCCGAGAGGCAGTCTGCGCTTCCGGCCGAAAACAGACACCACATACCCGTCGCGCTTGACAAGTTTCTTCTGGTCTTGCATCCACTTCGCTATCCGGGGAAGCTGTTTGAAATACAAATCCATGAACGCCTGAGCATCTTCCACGGAACACCCGAGACCCTGCGCCAACCCCACTACGGTCATCCCGTACACGAGGCCGAAGTTTATCGACTTCGCCTTCCGCCGCTCCAGCTTGGAACACACGTAGTCATCCGGGAGATTATACATTTTACGATACGTCTCGGAGTGTACGTCGAGACCGTTCTCGAACGCCTTCAGGAACGTAGCCTCTCCGCTTATAGCCGCGATGGTAGCCATCTCAGCGCTTTTCAAGTCGGCCTCTACCAAAAGGTTTCCGGGGCTTGCGACGTACAGGGAACGAACCAACTTATCTGCGGGCACGTTCTGGAGGGAGGGCATACTGGCTGAACACCGCCCGGTCACCGCCCCTGTCACGTTGTAATTCGTATGAACCCGGCTATCCTCCGGCCATGCGTAATTTATAGCCTGACCGATATGCGTACCGAGCATCGTGCTCACATACGCCCGATCCATAAGGAACTTTGCGATGTCGCTGTCCTTCTGGGTGGCAATGTACTCAATACTATCGGAGTCCGCGCTGTACCCTCCCTTGGTCTCCTTCAAAGGAACGAACCCAAGCTCCTTGTACAATACGCTCTGCAATTGAGCCGGGCTTCCAATGTTGAACTCCCGACCGGCGCACCTGTATATCTCTGTCTCGAGCTTCTCTATGGTCTTGGTGCAAAGCTCCCCCATCTCGTGAGCCCGTTCGACATCAACGCACATCCCGTTTATCTCGGCATCACTCATAACCCTGCGAACGGGCATGGCCACCTTCGAGAAAACGGATTCCACCCCTTCCGACTTCAAGAGGGGTTTGAGCCTCTGGTAAATTATCCACGTGGCAATGGCATCATACGCGCCGTAGGGTATAAGAAGCTCGACCGGTATCTTGGAGTAGTCCTCCTTTATCCGGTTCTCCTGCTTGTACTTCTCGAGCGGAGTGTCGTACCCTCCGAACATGGTGTATACCCACGCAAGGTCTTTGAGACGCTTCGAGAAGTTCTCGTCAACGAGATGCGCCGCGATCATGGTATCGAAATACTTCACGCTGTTAAGGGCTATACCGTACACGATGGTGAGTATCCGAACCTCATACGCCCCGTTGTGCATTACCTTGAAATACTCCTTCCCGGTGAGGAGCTTCTTGAATGCGGAGAACACCACCTTGTTCTTTTCTATAACCGCCCAGTCGAAGTAGTACCCGATAGCGGGCGAGTCACTGAATGAGCAACCGATTATATACTTGTTAAGGGTACGGCCAACGCCCCCGGTTTCGATATCAAACGAAAACTCCCCGGAGGTAGCCATCCGGGACAGAACCTGAAGTGCCATCTTCTCGGTCTCGACATAGACCGAAGCGGGTAGCTTCGCTTCCGGGGCATCCCTCTTCGAGAGGTCGTATGCCTTCTTCAAATCCTTCGTAACAAGACCGGTGAGGTAGGTTGAAAACCCGCGCTTCTTGGTCTCACAGTCGCGGATGGTATACGTAGGCACGAGCCAGCAATTGAACTCCTGTAGCCATACTGACTTCCCCTGCCACCGGCCTATCCCGCTCACCTTGCTCTCTTGCTTCTTGGCCGTCCCCTCTTCCGCCCCTCCCTTGTAAAAAAACTGCATGAGCGAGGCAAGAGGTACATTACCCATTGCCACGATAACGGCTGGCTTTATCTTTCGTATTTCGTATTCAAGGTACGCCCGGCACCTCTTTATCTCGGTCACGCTCGGAGTCTTGCCGCCCGGAGGTACACAGCGTACCGCGTTCGTAAACCGCACGGCGGATTCCGGGATACCCGCTGAAACTAAAATAACCTCCCGGAGATACTGTCCGTAGGAATCTATAAGCGGACGATTAAGCTCGTCATCGTAGGTGGATGGATTCTCACCCACCACAAGAATACGCGCCGTGGTAGGGCCTTCACCCTCCATGCACACCGAAGCGGTATTGTCGCATAGTTTCGGACACGCATTGCATTCCGGGAAACTCTCTACATCAACCGGGATACTTTTTCTTTCAACTCGTCCAGCCATATTTTCCCAAACTCCTTTCGCCCTACCTCTAGGGCCGTCCCGAGCATAACCAAGCAGGACACGGGTGATCCCTTAATACTAACCACAAGGTTCTCGCCCTCGTGGGTAGCCACGGTGTACTCCTGAGCCCGTACCAGACTCGCTATAGCATCGCGCTTCTCGGTAGGGCAAAGTGCGTACTCCAATACCAGTGTATCAGAATCCATAATCAACCCCCAAAAAACAGGCGGCTGTGAAGGGACTCCATGCCATGCCGCATGAGCATATCCCCAAACGCCTCCCGCGTATACGAAGGAACCACCCATTGTATTGTTTCGAGCGGAACGGAACTCGACCGCAACAGGTCTGAGTTCTTTTCAAGCAACCACTTGTTTGCCACAAGTTTGTCGGCCCACGAATCCTTTCCCATCTTCCGCAACTCGGCGGGCAAAGAATCGACAGTGACTCCCGGAATGTTGCACAGTTCCGACGCCAGCTTTTTCGGGAAAAACGGGATACCGGAAACGGTATCGGAGGTGTCCCCAGTGAGCACCTTGAAAATCCAAAGGGTGTCCGGGGGAACCGGATCGGCCTTGAACTTCTTCCGGAACCGAAAGGCCATATCGCTTTCGGTCAACAGGGTGTTGTGCTGGTACAGGATATCCCCGTACTTGGCAAGTTCCCACCAATCCCAGTCGCCCGATGAATATAGGGCCTTCCGAATTTCGATAGGGGCCATCGTAGCCACCACGTCATCGGCCTCGTAGGTGTCGGAAAACATCTGGGTGATCCCTGCCTCCTCGAGGCATCCCTTCAGCGTATCGACGCATCCAAAAAACTCGTTGGATTCGTCCACCGAGGTGTTCGTGTGTCGGTTCGCCTTGTACGTTGGGTACTTTGCCTTCCTCCATGAATCCTTGCCCTCCCACACGAGGCGGATGTCTATTCCGGGGTTCTTGTGGCGAAGGTCGAGCGCCAAACGAGAAGCCGCGTATATCAGGACGGTGTTGCGGCCTTTGTAGGTGAGAGGCGGCATCCCGTAATAATTCCGGTACACCAAATTCATCCCATCTATGTAGGCCACTTCGTAGGGCTTGTACCCTCCAAGGCTCTTCATCGTCCCTCCCGCTTCGCCCACTCGGCCATGAGCAGGGAATCAGCATCCCCGTGTTTACGAATCTGCTCCATGAGTCCCGGAAACATCCGAATTCCGATATCGTGGGATACTGTCTTCAGCTCCTTCCCGGCGCACCCGCTCGGAAGCATTGCCTTTTGCCATTGCCGGGAATCCACATACTCCAACGACAACTCGAGAGCCTCCAGCGCAATCAGGGTAGCCTCGAGAGCACGCAGGGCACTCGCGGTAGCCTTGAACCCGGTTGGGTTCACATAGGGGCGTTCAAGGAAGACCCGGATATCGTCGTGTCCTACAAGGTTCATCCAATTAAGCAGGATCGCCGTCAGGCCATGAACATCCACTCGGGTTATCTTCGCCTTCGCCTTCGTGTAGCTCTGCTCCTGCTTCACCGGGGTGGGTGCGAAGAATACGCCGTAATCACTCACAAAGGCAAGCGACCCGCTCACCCCATTATCTATTGCGATGTACGCTCTCAATGTCCCTCCCCAAGAACGAGTCGGCCCGGTACTCCGACTTCTGCCCTTTCATGGCCTTCAGCTCCACCCAGTTCGCGTACTTCGTATTCCTCGAAATAAGGAGACGGGCATAATACGCAAAATAGTCGTTGCTGATCTTGTACTGGCTTTCGGTGTCTACCGTGCTACCCGGCCCCCACCGCTTCAGATTCAGGATAAGCCATACGGATGACTTCCGCCATCCCCCGTGGTATTGTTCGTCAGCCACCTGTTCGAGATACGCAAACACATGAGGGTTTGCCTTATGGAACATCTGGAACTTCTGGATGGCAACGGTGTCGATGCCCATGACAAGGTAATTCCAGCGCCCCTCCACGGTCATGTTGTCCAATCTTGTTTTAGATAAATGCACGACGTACCTCCCTTACCACTTTATTGCTTCCTTCACATAATCCGGAATGAACTTTTTGCATCTCTGGTAGTACCACGGAAACCCGCTATCAAGGATGTAAGTTACCGCACGCTCCTTGCTACTCCGGACGGAACGGCCGAGGGACTGTACGAACATAAGTGTGGTTATCCACCCGTACCAGTCCGGATCGAGCTCCATCTTCCGGGCGACTACCTTGTCGCCGATGCTCGGATACGGAATCTTGCAGAAAATCTGAACCTTGCTCAGATCGCCGCGCAAGTCCAAGCCTTCCCGTAAACCGCTTGCCACGATGAATGAACCGGGCTTGTTCGCATGCTCCTCCAGCATCAACTGAGGGGAATCGTAGTCCTTGTTGAAGGTGAACCGCTTGTCGGTCAGGTGCTCCTTCAGATAGGACGCTATCTTGTCGGAATGCGTCTGGATTATCCCCTTACGATCCGGGTACATTCCAACTATCTCTTCGACGTATTCTACAAGAGTAGGCAACGTATATTTTATATCGTTATATCCCATCTTGCCCGCGTACTTCTTTATGATCGGCCGGTTCTCGGCCGGGAAGGTACTCGGAACCGATATGTAGTAGACCTCGGCGGGATCGAGTCCCACCTCTTTGCAAAACATATCCCGATCCAGTATGGTCGCACTCATCATAAGGGTGCGTTCTCCGTATCCAAACAGCCACCGGGAAGCGTAGTCCCCTACATTCACCGGGCGGAACGTGACGCTCGGGGCGTACCGCCCGGATGTCGTGTAATCGAAGACATACTCGGCGGGGTCGTCCCGTGACCTCTCGGAGATATACCGTTTCATACGGTGAACCAGCGTCGAAAGCTCCTGCATCCGACGCAACCCGTCCTTGCTCAACCCATCAACGTCGAACTGCAACTGCAAAATCTCGAGCTCCGAAGCGTACTCGTCGTAGGCTCCCCGGACGAAAGAATCATACTGCGAAATATTATCAGCCTCCGGAACCACTATCCCGGATTTACTCGATATGGTGAAAGACAGAAACTCCGAAAACTTCTGGGGTATGGAATGGCAATTGTGAACCACAACCCCATTAACCACGTAGGTATGCAACCCCTCTACTTCAAGATCATAGACTGCACTTTCAGGACACAGCTCTTCAAATCTTCCATCACTTCCTTGTTTGAGAACCTCAACACTTTCCACCCCAACAGTTCCAAAACTATTTCCTTGCGACGATCCTGCTCTTTCCGAGCCAAAGAGCAATGAGAAAAGCCATCCACTTCTATAGCAATTTTGTGAAACCTGCTCCCCACATCCAGTTTGTAATGCTTCGGGCAATGATACTCTTCCCGAAGAGTGATGGAAGTCGGGACAACTACCTCGGTCTCCCATCCAAGGCTTTTTGAAAGAAGAGACTGTGGCCAAGTTAAACCACGCCCGTTTCCACCCCGCTCGGGCGGTTGCCAGCCCATCGTGCGTAGAGTGGCCGACACCTTGGCGCGTGTTTCCACCAATTTCATCGGGTTGTTCTCTGTCATACGTATAGATGACGCCTTGCGTACCTCCGCAGAAACGATACGCCCGCTTAATGCCAAAGACTTTGCCGACTTGGCACATGCCGTTGAACAATATATTACCCCATTCCGTCTGTAATGAGCTATCTTCCCCTGACTTACGCACGTAAACAGCCCCTCGCAAAAACTGCAATAGGCTTCCAAATAATGATACGCGGATTTTTTGTTTGGCCTTGGCCCTCGTTTTCCCATAACTACGAGTGTACCTCGTGTTACACACAACGTCAACCCCAAGTTTTAAGCTAGAAGCACTTACCCACCCAAGGGTAGTCAAGAACTTGTGGTTACCGGTACAAGTTACTACCCGACCATCTCTAAATGTAACCTGATAAAGCGTATCGGTAGGCTTAACAAACTTATTTACTACCTGTCTAGGCATAAATCTTTGGATAGAAGGGTCATACGCGGTAATTATATCACCAACCAGCACCTCCCGAATGGGTATGCTACCCCTATCAGTCATAACAGGCGTAGACCCTACAAAGCACTCATCTATGATAATGAGCTTCCGTCCCGGAAACCCGGAACTGAAAGAGTTCTGGTAATAGAACGAGTCGAAGTTATGAACGGTGACAGGTGACGCCATCGCTTTCAGTTTCGCCAGCTTGTAGGGGCACTCGCCACAGGCCGCCCGCTTACGGAGCCTGCATGGGCCATCGGCGCACGACACCCCTTCGCTTGCCACGCACGAATACGATCCGCGACCCTTCATAATGGAAAAGTCCAACATAGCCGCTTGGTACTGATCTTGGAGTAATTTCTGCACCGTAAGTATATGGGCATTATTTGAGGCACGAGCTAGACACGCGCCTATCTCTGACTTACCACTACCTGTAGGCGCGTCTAAAATGACATGCCTATAACCTGCGGAGTAAGCACTGCATATGTCTACTATGGTTTCGCGTTGGAACTCCCTAAAGGAAGCCCGGCCAAAATGGCGAATAACACTTTTCTCTTCAAACCAAGGGATATCGCAATCGCATCCCCGTAATACTGCCGGGTCTGATTGCAATTGCAACATAGTAGTCTGTAATCCTTCTTCGGCCATCCCTGCCTCCTAAGTTTTCGATATAGACGCGGCCCCGCAATACGCGCCCCGTTACCTGACCTCTCTGGGTTACCAAATACGTGGTCTATCTGCAGGTACTCGAAAGTGGTATCGCCACAAAACTCGCAGGTACCGCCATATGCAATAAAGGTCTCCCACTTCAAAGCATCTGCCTCTCGCTTTACAGTTGCCCTAATCTCGTCTCGGTGATCTTGATAATACTGCTTACCCACATCTGGGTTGTCTCGACGAACGCGGGCATTATAGGCTTTACAATAGGCATGTCGTTTTTCCAAGTTCTCATAGTGATACTCTCGAGCACGCTTGCGTCTCTCCTCAGCATTTTTTTGGTATCTAGCCCTCTCGTACTCCGTAGTACACTCCCGACACATTGCTCTAAACCCATCCCGAGTTCTACTGGAGGTACCAAATAAGGCTACTTCCTTAACGACGCCACACTTAACACACAGTTTGGTATCCATTCATAAACTCCTTATTGGAGTATCTTACTACAGTTTCTGAACACCCGTCAAGGTGTATTTTGCGCTTCCGAAAGTGCCAAATATGTTTTCTTTCCTACCAAGAGAATCGACATTCTCTCCCGGACTTCCGGCACCGCCGTCTGTATCAATTGATGATGTATCGCACATAGACCTACCCCGTTTTCTATAACCAGCCGAAGTAAGGAATGCCTCCGGTCGAAAATATGATGCCCGGCAACTCCCCAAGAGGAATTGCATCCGGGCCATGAACACCTGCCGTCACACCGCTCCAAGACCTTGGCCTGAAAATCGGCATCGTCCAGCGCAACCGTAAAATCAATCACAAGATGCGTAGACTCGAAACATCATTCTGCATGGTCACCTCGACGCTCCGATCAAATATCTCAGGCATGGCCGTGTGAGTGACAAGAAGCAATTGTGGAAACACCTTACGCAACGACTTGTTTATGAGCCGCACGAGGTCATCCCGTCTCTTCGGGCTGAGGTTGCCGAGAACCTCATCCAAAACCAAGAAGTCAACACGGATCGGTGAATCCTCGGCAACGATCTGGGCAATGGCGACACGTATCGAAATGAAGAACATGATCTTCTCGCCCATGCTGAGTTGTCCGAAAGTCCGTTCCCCCTTGCGGTCAACAAGGAAAAACTGTACGCCGGGCTTACCCCGATCATCTACCTCACGAACGTCTATCCGTCCGTTGTCGAACTCCTGATACATTGCCGTGGCCCTTTCCTGTATGCGGACATTCAACCGGGTAACAAGCTGGAGGGGTATTCCGTACCGACTCCACGCCGCCTTCAAGATGTTCAAGGAGGTCAGTTTCTTCCGCTCCTCAGCTACGGCCTTGTTCGCATCGTCCAAAACTTTCTTGGATTCCGCAAGCCGGGATATCGCCGCCTTGATCTGAATGATCTCGCCGTTTGCCCGGCTACGGCTATCGGCGCATACGTCGATGTCTTTCAGTACCTTCTCGATGTTCGAGAGAAGTTTCGTATAATCCTCGCCGAGCTTGTCGGACAGCACGGAAAACCGGGCACGCTTCTTCGACAGTTCGGCGGTGCATGTTGCCTCGTCCTTCAGCGCCTCCGCCAAACCCTTGTTGGCATCCCCGGTCTCCTCTACCAGTTCGATAACCGTCTCATTCAACGAGACAAGACGTTTATCCAAAGCGGCATGTTCCGATATTGTCTTTGAAAGACTGGCCTGAGAAAACTTCAAACCCTCCAGCTCGGAGGTGAGAGCCGCAACCGAAGACCTCCATGATTTCACAATCTCGTCGGTAACGCGCTGGTTGCAAAGTGGGCACTCGGCTACGCTCCCGGCCGGAAGGGCCACCGCAGTATTGCGAAGCTGTACCGCTACGATCTTCTCGGATATGGAAACACGAACAGATTCCAGTTCCGACTCGGCCTTGGCACAATCGACAGAATCCATGCTCTTCTTGGCCGCCGCAATAGCCTCGCGGGTCTCGCGGAGCGTCCGGGCGTTGTCGGCTATTTGAACCTTGTAGCCCTCAATGTCGGAATTGTGATCGTTCAAGGATCGAACCAGTGCCTGAATCTCGGTATGTACTCTCTCTTTCTCACGGACGAACTCGAGATAGGCCCCCTCATCCGTCTGGTATTCAGCACGGGTACGACGAAGGGCCACAAGGGTATTATCCGAATCGCGTATTGTGGTTTCGCACTCAACGAGACGGGCATCAAGGCCGCTTGCCCCGGCAATGGCGGAACTCGCCCCCTCACCACGGGCGGTCTCCCGGCTCACTATGGTTTCGGCCTCCGAATACTTCGACTTCACCTTGGAGAGAAACTCCTTGTACGGGCCTACCTGTGCAAGCTCCTGCAGGGCCTCGAGCCGAGCGGCCGGTAGCACATGAAGGAGCTTGTCGGTATACGAGTCCCCCATCCCAAAGAATGCGGTGAGCATGAAGGTGTCCGAGGTCATCCCCAAGCGGGATACGATCCACTCGTCGGCCCCGTTACCCTTTGCGATAAGGGTATCGCCGTTCCGAACCTCAGTGAATCCGACTCCGCTGGATTTTCTTCCGCGAATAACCACGTACCCGTCAGAATCCCAAAGCTCTACCCGGTGGGAGCCATCTCCATTTATCCGGGACATGCCCTCCTTGTCTTCCCGGCCTATTCCGAAATAGGCGTATGGAATGGACTCGAGCAGGGCGCTCTTGCCTACCCCGTTGTCACCCACCACCGCTATAGTTGCGCCGGTCAAAAGTTCAAGGGTACTCGAACCATATGACAGGAAGTTTTCAAGTACGATTTTTACGATCATGCGAGTACCCCCGTTATAATTTCCTTGCCGATCTTCAGGGCCAAAACAATCTCTTCTTTTTTCGCCTCGACACCAACAAGGTACTCGGAAAGCAACTGCTCGTGAGACAACGTGTTGCTCGGATGGGATGTCTCAGTCACCGAACCGGCTATCACGGTCTCGAACCGACTCACGTTTCCGTAAGCGTTGAACATCTGCCGTATCTTCGACTCGTTTATGGTACCATGTGCGGATGCCAGAACGGTGAGTTTAATAATGGCCCCGGATGCCACTGCCTTTATGGTCTCCTCGTCCAAGCAGGTCTCATCCCGCTCGGTCATGTCCAGCTCGATATGCACCCACGGGGTAACATCGGCCGGATACTCGTACCACGTATGTTCCGCCGTTTCGAGGTTCACCTCCACCCAGCCCTTCTTCTCGTCCACTTCTCCGAAATTGTTCACGGTAAGGCTTCCCGGATATACCCATCCCTTACCCTCGGTGTGGTTATGGATATGCCCCAAGACCATGAGCTTCAGGCTCTTGAAGTCGGAGGGGGTAACGCGCATTGCGTTCCCGGCCTCGAAGAAAATATCGTTGGTGTACTCGGTATCGACCATACCGTGAGTCACGATTATTTCAGCGTCAGGAAAACGGGAGGCGGCCCATTTCGATACGGAACCATGCCCGCGCTCGGCCTGCTCTTGGACATACAAAGGAGCGTGAGGCCACATAAGCACCTCGCGGGGATAATTATATTCGGAAATGGTTACCACGTTCGGCCCGGTGAAAACAGTGACAAGAGGTAACTGCAGACTTCCGATCATGGTAGTCGCCATCCAATCCACACCGGCGTCGTGGTTGCCCGGAAGGAGGAACACCTGAACCCCAAACGAGGAGCATTCGGAGAGCCATGAGAAAAACTCGGAGATTATCTGAGTCGTGGGGTTCATCCGGTTAAATATGTCCCCGGCAACCACGATGCACTGTTCGGTCTTGACCGCACGAGCAAGGATGAACCCCAACCGGGTTCGGATGTCTACCGTCTGGCTCAAACCCTTTTCGGTAACGATAGAGTCGTTCACTTTCCCAAGATGGATGTCGGCTATTACGATCATACGTACTCCCGCATTGCTTTTACGATATTGATAACGTCAGCCATCGCAACGGGGTCAGATAGAACCTTGGCCAACCCGGACGGGGTGTAACTTTTGTCGAGGGACGGGAGGTACAGGGAATCCGACTTTGTTTTACCTGACGGCTTGAACGCACCGGCAAAAACAAGGAAGTCGATAGCGTCCGCTACCTTGTCGATTCCAACCCCGTACTCCACATTGAACGATGCCTTGCGGTGAGGAGGGAACACCTTGTTCTTCACCACGCTCACATTCACGGCGTTTCCGATCTCCACCCCGGAGGCTTCCACGCCATATCCCATGAGGGACTTCCCCTCCTTCTTCCCGCCGCGAGGTGCCCGTACATCCAAACGATACGTTGCGTAGAACTTCAAAGCGTTTCCGCCCGAAGTGGTTTCAGGGTTGCCGAACATTACGCCGATCTTCATGCGTATCTGGTTTATGAAAATAATCAGAGCACCGCTCTTCTGGGTTATCCCGGTGAGCTTCCGTAGTGCCTGACTCATAAGCCGGGCCTGAAGGCCGACATGGGCGGCACCCATCTCACCTTCAAGCTCGGCCTGCGGAACCAGAGCCGCAACGGAGTCCACGATAATAACCTTGTACCCGTTCTTCACTGCGGACTCGACCTCATTCAAGGCGTCCTCGCCGCAGTCCGGTTGGGATATCGAAAGATTGTCCAGATCGACCCCAATGGCTTCCGCGTACCGGGTGTCGAGGGCGTGTTCAGCGTCGATGAAAAGACAGGGCAAAGGAACGCCTGTCTCCTCCTCTTGCTTCTGGGCTTCGTGTATTACGTGAAGGGTCAAAGTGGTTTTCCCACTCTGTTCCGGCCCGTACACCTCGGCAATACGCCCCCACACAAACCCGATAAGGGGATTCCCGCTCAGTGCCATGTTCAACTTCATGCTACCGGAGGATACGCCTTTTTCGATACGCACATTCGGATCGGCCGATAGGCTTCCCAAGGCCGGGCGTTTAAGGGCTTCATTCACCTTCGCACGAAGTACGTCATGGCTACTCATCACATCTTTACCCTCCCCGAGCCGGATGCCGGGCGTGCAACGGGACGTGCCGCAGGTTTCTGTGCGACAGCGGGCTTCTGGGCGACTGCCGGGCGGGATACCTGCTTGACTGCGGGCTTGGCCACCGGCTCTTCGTCGATCTCGTCATCGACAAACCCGTCGTCTTCCGGATCATCGTCTTCCGGAAGGTCGTCAAGGTCGCTCGACTCAGGAACTGCCGAGGCTTCGGAATCGGTTTCTGCGGACACGGGATCGTCGGATTCGATGCTCTCGATGGCCTGCCCGGAAATATGGGCGTAGACCTTCTCCACCGCTTCGGTGTCGATGACGAAGTTATCCGTCAAATCCATATCCGCAAGCTCGGCAGGTACTTCAACCTCGGGCAGGGGGGACTCGTTGGCATCGGCCGTCCAAACAACGGCGCTATAGTTGCTGGTCTTGCCCTTGCGGCTTTCCTTGGCAGTCCAAAGGACGCGGTTCCCGAGATCGTCACCGGACTGGATGAAGTCGGTGTGTTCGCCCTTAATCATCCCGGTAAGACCGGAGAACTGGGACTCCGACATGGAAATGATGCCGACTTCGGCCGCGCTGTCGTCGTCTTCGGTATCGAAGTCTGCGACCCACTGCTTCCCGGTTGGGGTTTTGAGCAGGGTGCGGATTCCGCGAACGACCTTGAACTGGACTTCGGGTTTTCCGTGAAGCCGATTGGCGCGGTCTTTCAGGGCCTTGGCCTTAGCCTCGTCACCCTCGTCGGTACACCGCTTGGATTCCTGATAGAGCTCCATCACGTGAGCGCAGATCGGGCATTCGTTTATAGCAAAGCCCTTGCCCTCGAGGCCACCCGCACAGACTATGCGCCGGGAGCTTCCGCCAACATCGTACCAGTGAACGTATCCGTCCGCGTAGTCGAGGGAGAGAAAATACCACGGCGTCTTCTGGTCAGGGATGGAAAGGAAAAAGCTCTGCGCCTTCTCCATTGCTTTTTGTGTGGACTGCACGTCCTTCTGATTTGTCAAACTCTTCATGTGCTTCTCCTTTTAGCGACCCGCAAGGGTGCCCCTTCCGCGAATTTCCAAATTGGCAAGCTCCTGATAGGTGAGCCGCGCAATTTCACGAAGCGTCCACGTCATCGTATTGTACCCGGTGGTCAGGACGCCTATCTTTTTATTCACATCCTGAAGATCGCGGATAGCGGCCTTCCGGGTGCGGTACTCGGCGGAGTTGTCCAGAATTACCTTCGACTTTTTCCAAGTCTCGGTATTCTTGGAGAACTGCTCGTCAAGCTCCATGTACTTTTTCTGGAACCAGAGGTCGTAGTCCTCTTCGAGGTCTGCAATCTCCCGTTCGACTCCAACCTGAAGGCTCTTCCAGAACGAGAGCTTTCCGGGAACCATGTTCAGGTTGTCCTTGACCTCATCGACCGAGAGGTCATCGAGAACCAAGTTGTCCGTAACCGGGGAATTGTATGCCTTCCCCTTGTAGCGGAACTCGACAACATGGGAGCGCCACTCTTCCTGCTGGGTTCCCACTAAACTCTTTCCTGTTTTCATCACAACCTCCACCCTTATAGTATTCATTCCAGACCCAAGTAGTCAGGTAGTTTTTGAACGATTTTAGAACAATTTTTCGATATTCAGCCGGTCAACCGAATCTCGAGCATTCAACCGGGCCCGGTCTTTTTCGGCACTATGAATCATCCTGTCAATGCCTTTACCGCGCGCCATTCCGGATACCAGAACGTGAACCTGAAGGGCGTCGAGCTTCTTGTTGAAATACGAGCACCGGAGGGAGTCCGGAGTATGCCGGGTGGCCTTCGACACCGCCTGAATTACGGACTCCACGAACCGGAGGGTGTCGGGCTCCTTCTTCCAGCTATCGGGGATACCCACCGATACCACATAGCTTTTAGCCGTCCGCATGTCGAGCGACCCGAATACCAGACTTGAATCCTTGATCGCGGCCGCAATCGAACCCTCCTCCTTCGTATCGAACACCATCTGCCGGATGTCGGTATACCCACTTTTCGAGAACAGGACGCGCCTGATATCGTTTTTGTCGAGGGCCTTATACCCGCTTGCCACGTCGATGAAAGCGGAAAACCTGTCGATCTCGGTAAGGAGCCAGAACCGCTTCAAGGAGGCAACGATACCCCGGTTCACGGAGCCCCAGTAATCAAACCCATCACCGTTCCCGTACCGCTTCACGCAGTATTCATTGTCGATGAGAAGGAGCGATACCTTTTCCGGGAGGACATACTTCGCAATCAACCGGTCAAGGGCGGTGAGCGCGTTCGGCTTCGTGGGTATCCCCTCCCGGTCTTCCGGCAACGTAAAAATCAGGAACACTTCTTTTTTCTTGGCAAGAAGGTGCTCTATGAGCGGGAACATGAATCCGGTTCCCGCGCCCCCGCCGCCGCCGACGCACACCAGCACGTATTTTGAAGCGTCAAACGAGGGACGATCCAAAAAGGAGTGCATCTCGCCAATCCGTTCACGAACCATGTGCTCGCCGAATTCGGGGTTCCTTCCGGTTCCACCCTCCTCGAACACAAGGACATTTTTCTTGTCCATCTCGATCTGCGCGAAGTCAACACCGGCGAGATTCATATACATCGTCGGGATGTCAAACCCCTTACCAAAGGACTGAGCCAGTCGTCCGCCGCCTTGTCCTAATCCTATACCGAAGTCAAAAATTTTGGGTGCCTCCTTCTTCCTTTCGTCACCATGTCTTGCATATTCTCCTTCTGAGTTCCAAGCCTTAAATGGTCTATATTGATACACGCAGGATTATCACACGTGTGCATAACTACCAATCCAAACATATCTTCTTCAGACAGACTGTGGTGAAGCATGTATAAATAGCGATGTAAAAGATACGCCTTCATATTACGACGTATCATGTAATACCCGTGTTTCAGTTGCCAATGGCTTGTACACAACTTGCAACCACCGCCAGAGTCTACGATCACAATTTTCTTGTGGTTCTGGCGTTCGTAGGTTTTTCGTATACCTATGCTCCCCTTTACTAAACGATCCCTAATAGACCAACAGGAGCAACCTACCAGAATAGCCATTTCTTGAATCGTCATCTTTTCAACGACATAAGATTGGTACAGCCAATCATACGAAATGACCCCGCGTATCCTTTTGGTTTCGTTTTTACCTCGTACAGGTATGCCCTCTTTGTGAAGCCGTCTACCGATAGTTCGAGAGGACACCCCGCTCTCCGCCGCCAGCGAAACTAGCGGGCGTACCTCTACTACGTAGGATTGATACAGCCACTCCCTACTAAGTTCAAACAATTTGTACCTCCATTTTCCACTCGCCAAATATGTCGTAAACCTCTTGCTCACTTAATTCGTTCGGGTCTCTGCCTTCCGGGAGATTCACCGATATCGTCGGAAGGTGCCGGGAAAGGGCATCGACTGTCCCCTCCCTGTCCTTCTTTCCGGGTACACCATGTACCCCATACATTGCGGACTCCCCGGCGTCATCAGCATCGTAGGCTATAACCACTTTTTTGCAATACTTCCGGAGCAACAGAATCTTCTCAGAATTGAGAGGGGCGGTACCCATATTTGACACGGCCGGTATCCCGAACTGCTGGAGGTATATCGCGTCGAACTCCCCCTCCACCACAACGATCACCGTGAGAACCGGGTGCATTTTGAGAAGCTCGTAAAGCCCGTACAGGGTATGGTGCGGGGATCGACTTTTCCTCGTCTTCGGAACCATTCCGGGAACCACCGTCCGCCCTGCGTAGGCTATCAGTTTACCGGATGGTGAAAATATCGGAAGTATCACCCGGTTCCGGTATTTACCGGAAACCCCACCCCACCGCATCCGGTACAGGGAGACAAACTCGGGACTGACACCCCGGCCGTTCGGGTAAGGCCAACCCGGAGTACCCTCCAAAGTGGTTTCCGTGAGGTAGTCCCATCCGGGGACGCCCGCCTGAACAGGGGGAAACGCACTCAGGAACGACGGGATACTGTAATATTTGTACACCTCCTCCCGCTTGTCGAGCATCTTCCCGAGCATGTTCTGGAGGTCGGTCACCGAGCTCTCGCCCCGCAATTTTCTCCGGGCCTGTACGAGGGTAATATCCTCAACCTTCGCAATGTACTCAGCAAAGCTCCCGGTCTCCCCGCACCCCCAGCATTTGAAATACCCGGTATCCTCCCACAGGCCGCAGGACGGATTGCTGTCATCGTGAAAAGGACAGCACACGAGGAGGCGATCCTTCGACTGGACGTAATCAACGCCCATTTTTATCAGGAAACCCTCTACGTCAATTTTCACGCTGTCCCTTCCTCGGTCGTGCTGTCGGGGTTCCCTTCTTCACGTCCATCGTGTCCGGGGCGCGACCCTTCAGGGACTTCACCTCGTTATGGTCTTGGTGGATACGCATGATGTCGAGTTTCGGGGTAAGCAGTATCGGCTTCAGGGGTAGTGGAGCATTCCGCATCTTGATTATCTGCAGTTTCATCCGGTTCTCGATGGCGTCCTTCTCGGAACGGATAAGCGCGGCAATGATCGGGGCGCACTCACTTATGGCTCGGGCGTACTTCAAGTCCTGAGAATCAAAAAGCTCCTTCTCGTATGCCTCGTCCTTCACCTGACTGGCCGTCCATCCCACAAGGTCATTCTCAGCAACGAGCGCCTTGAAGTCCCAAATAGACTCGGCCTGATCCTCCCAGTTCCCCTTTCCACGGGACACCGGCTCCATGATGTTGATGTAGTCGGCACAGACAACCTCCACCTTCCGGCCGGTCTCCTCCTGTATCCGGAGGATATCCCTTTCGATGCTTTCAGCCGTGAACCGCCGGTTATAGGCCCCAACGTAAAGCATGTTGTTCTGCTTCGCCCGGTACATCTGGATGGTATCGTCCCACTTCTGGTAGTCCGAGTCTTCGAGGTCGGCTATTCGGAACTTCAAACCGGATATCTGGGTGAGGTAGGAATCAATACGGAACTCCATGTCCTTCTTGGGCATTTCACCTGACACGATCATAACATCGTGTCCACGTGTCCACGCATGAACTCCGAAATTGACAAGAGAGGCTGTCTTCCCGACGCCGGTGATCCCGGCAATGACCCCGAACTCTTTTTTCATAAGGCCGCCAATAAGCCGGTCGAACCGGTACACCCCGGTCGGAATTCCGACTTCCCCATCCTCGGTATTGTCGGCATCCTCCCGCTTCTTGTTCATGTCTTCCACACGGGACTCGTAGTCGTCCAGATACATCCCGGCGTTCTCCGGGTTTATGAGCTCCACCGGGCGGCCGAGGACTACGAGCTTCCGTTTCGCGTCGGAGAGGTTGAAGTTCGCCATGCTCCCGATTATCTCGCCGCAACCGGTAAGGATGGCCCGAGTCTCGTGCATTTTAAGCACCTGACCCATCATGTGTTTGGTGTTCTTGGAATTGAACAGGGATGTTTCAACCGCGTACAACTGGCCGATAACTTCGTCGTATAATTCCTCATCCCCCTTCCCGATGAATCCCCGGCTACTGAGCTCGTTTGTGAGCATGGGTTGGGACATGGTTATTTTAAGGTCACTCACCACCGAGTACACGTCCTGAAGGAGCACGTCACTCAGCCATTCCTTTTTCATCATGCCGCAGTCCGCTGGGTTCACCCGTGTCAGGTAGGCGACAAGCTGATATTCGATCTCCGGGTCTCGGAACTCTTCAGCCGCGTCCCTTATTTTCTCGTCGAGCGGTCTCTTATTCGGTGCCAAAGTCGTCCTCCGATTCCTCACGTTCCTGCATCTTTTTTGCCATCGACAGAATTGGCTCTGCGAAATAGTCCCGGTCGGTACTCATAAGACCATCCCACCGGCTCTGGAGAGTCTCGCTGTAGTCCTCGCCCTCGACGCTCACAAACTTCAGGTGCCTGCGTAGCATCGACATCGTGGACTGTCCAAAGACCTCTTCGAGGGTGGCTTCGTCGTGGTTCGTACACACAATCAGGGAAGACCCCTCGGAGGTCTTGCGGCGGAAAAAATCCTCGAGAGTTTTCGTGACATAGTTCGACCGGGCCTTTATGTACACCTTGTCCAGCTCGTCAAGGAGGATCACTTGGGCACCCTCGTATTCTCGGGTGATACCATCATCGTCTTCCTTCCGGGATTCGATGTACTGCTGTGCGGTGAGGTACTTAACCGTAAAGCCCTGAACCACTGCCTCTTTGCCAATGGCGCACTGCATGGACGTTTTGCCGATACCGTTCGGGCCAAGGAACAATATCCCGAGACCTTGGGAAGTTGCTTTCGGAAGCCGGGCAATGAACCACCTACAAAACTTCTTGTAGTTTGCGTCTACCCCTTCAAGGGCATCCAGACCCAGCCACCAATAGTCCCGTGGGATGCGGGATTCGATAAGGGCGTTCAGGTAGTGGAACACGGTCATGCACTCACAGGGATTCGGCTTACCCAACGTCACGGGGTCAAGCCAGCCAGAGCCACCACACGCTTCATGGTTTTCCACCAATTCCGATTTCAAGGCAAGCATAGCGTTTTTCAATTCGACTCTCATTCCTCATCCTCCAGCGAATCCAAAAAGTCGTGGGTCTTCTTCACCCCGGCCTTGAAACTATCGTTATCCACCATGCGGGAGGATGTCTTCAGGTACTTCCCTTCCCGCTCCACGTATTCCCGGAACTCCTCGACCATCGCCGGGTACAAGAACAGCCCAAAGTTGAAACCCTTCTCCCCGTACTTGTACTCATGGTACCAGCGGCAGTATCCGGGAAAATCAAACCCCTCATCGAGCAACAATGCCATGAGTGTGGAGAACCTGTTTTTCTTCAGGAGCACATTCAGGTCGAGCTCAAAATCCTTGAAGTACAGGGACAGCGATTCCTTCGCTTTCAGCCAATCCGCGTCCTTTTGTATCTCCACGACCTTGAAAGGGGTACCACACCCTTCGCTCTTCCTCTTTATCTCTATATTACTCTTCTGCGAGGTAAGATTAAGAAGAAGACTAAGAGAAGAGGAAGAAGGCAGGGGTGTGGTATGGCAACCCACCGGATGAACAGCAACCGGGTTCCCCTTGTGGCCGGGGACACGTGGAGGGTGGGATATCGCGCCCATAGCCTCCAGCACCCGGTTGTGTTGCCTGAGCGTGCGGAGAGACAGGGCGGTACCCTTCTGGAGCTCCTCCCACGTGGGAGACTCTTCCGCATGGAGGCAATAGTACAGGTACAGGATGACGGTCTTCTCGTTGATCGTGAAGTCTTCCACGAGGCCAAGAAGGTTTTTAAGGGTGTCTTCGTCCGGGATCATAGCAGTCCCTCGTCATCTCCCACGTCTTTGGGAGCGACCACCTTCTTGGATTTCACCGTGGAGGGCCTGCTGATCCCCACCCTGCTCTTCCGGTATCTTCCAGAAAAATTGGTATACACGATGGTCTCGGCTGACGCTTCGCTGACACGGGGGTCTATTGCCGCGAGGCACTTTGAAGCGTCCCTCTTCGACATCCCGGAGTCAAGTAACTCCTGAAGGAACGTAACCCGTGCGGCGGTGATAGTGGAGGTCTGCTCTATCTCGGCAAACCGTTTCTTACGCGATTCAAGTATATTCACATCGTCTCCTGTCTTCATTTTCCTACCCCCTATATGTATTCATCCGCATATGAACTTTTCAGCCTCTTTGCGAACGATTTCATTAAAAACGGTGTAGCTGTACGCTTTCGAGACGCTGTGAATCTCAGCAACCTCTCTCAGTGTTTTTCCAGAGCGGAGCATCGTGAACTGGCTATACGCAAACTGATACTGCCTTCCCGTTGCGTACCGGACGCGAAGAGCTTCCTGTATTTGGTCAAGGGTGAATGTGGTTAGGCACTCAGATTCAATATCAGAATACGCCGGGGAATGATTAAGGACAGTATCGTCGTATTCCGTCACCTTGACATCGGTTTGGTGGGTTACTGTGTTTATCTTCCTCAGCATGTTCCCGTAGCTGGAGTAAACCACGTTGCGGGCAAACTCTACGACCGGAACTGTCGGGACATACCGCGAGTCAACCGCCTCAAATATTTTAAGCCAGAACTCATTCTGGAGGTCTTCAAAATCAGACCCACGTGTATACCGGGAAAGTTTTCGAGAGTGATATTTTATTGTCGATTGTAATGCGGGGCAGTGAACACACTGCTCCTTCAGGTCTTGTATCATGTCGGTTACCTCCTGACGATACAAAATATATTTCTATTAGGAACTGAGATTATAATACACCCACCCGGATCGGGAGTCAATAGCAAAAATTACAAAATCGTACTCAATCGTGTAAGTCTATACGCCACAAAGAAAAAGCCGGAGGCTAGTCGGGCCCCCGGCAGGAGAGAGTTATCAACGCATTTCTACGTTGGTAATTTCAGCGTGAAATTGTGATATATGCGGCTTCAAAAGCGGCAGTAAAAAATAGAAGAACGGAAGCGACTTTGTAGATTTTTATACTGCGTTCGTACCCGGTAATCAGCTTTTCTATCTGCAGTTTATGTCGGAGCTCCGCGTCATTGTATTCCTTTTTCAAGGACTCCAACGATCCCGATAGCTCTTTCAAGCGCATCTCCAAGAAGGCGATGTGACTCTGTAACCGATCCTGCTCCTTCAAGCCCTCGGCCAATTGCGTCTCTAAGTCGGTTATTCTCGTCTCCAAGTTTACCCGCGCTCTCTCGGCTTCTTCTAAGCTCCCCTGCAATCCGGTTATTGTCAGCGCGGAGTCCTCTTGCGATCTCTTCGCTTCGAGCAAGGCGGTCTCTAAGGACTTCACTGCTTCGTCCGATTTCATCAACAATTCCTTCGAGGTCAGTAACTCTGCTTTGAGCAGAATCAAGTAGTCCGTTGATCCGTTCGTTGTCTGCGCGAAGAGACTCGATGAGAGCATCGCCGCGAGAAGAATTGGTATACCCAGTAATCGCCGCATATATGCTACCTCCTAATAAAGCCACGATACCCACCTTCACCAAAACCGAAAGAGCCTTCGTCATGGGGCACCCCCTCCCTCGAACTTCGACTGCAACGCCTTTGCACCCTCCCCGAGGCCAAACATCGCGGTACCTATTCCGACCAGAACAACCCCCACGGTCGTCCCTGTGGCGTGAAGGTGGAAGAGCTCGAAGGGTATGAGCACGAGGCCCTCCACTACGATGAGCCGGGCCAACTGTACGCCTTGGTACACCACAAGACGCATGAGTGAGAACTCACCGGTACCGTCCTTGAAAAACTGGATATCAAGCCCTTTTGGTAATCGCATATTAAACCCCCACACAAATAAACGCCTAAGAAGATGGCCGTAGCGAAAACCCCATATTGGGGATCAGTGAGTCAGCATCCGAAACCATTACGAAAGCGTTGGTTGCGGTTCCATACGTTTTATAGTATGCGGTATTGGGAGAGGTGGTAGAGTAACCTACCATAAGGAATTTCCCGTCCCCAGACCAAGCAACCGACATGGCGTTGTCTATTCCCGTGTTTATCACAGACCGAAGCTCCAACGACTCGCCCACCCATTGGTAGGTTCTTACGTTTTCCCCAGTGGTGTAAAATGAAATCGCAAGTAAACCACCGTCAGGTGACCACGCTACACAGGTGGCGTTATCGACGCCACCTGTCGGTGGTGTAAGCCCAGTAACCATAGTGAGCAAAGAGCCTGACCTACTATATATTCGCACATTGGTACTCGAAGAGAGGGTATAGAAGGCTACTGCAAGGTACTTCCCGTCAGGGGAGTAGGCTACGGAAAATGCGTTCGCAACTCCGGTTAAAAATGTGTGACCCATATTCAGTCTAGGGGTCTGTAACATATGTAAGTTCGGAGAAGCCGTCCACATGGCTACCGCCAAGAATTGACTGTCGGGAGACCATGCTACGCTTCTGGCATTCTCAACCGATACTCCGGAGTATGAGCTCATAATGTCAAACTCGTCGCGTGAAAAAACCTCTAAATAATCCCCGGTGTAGTAGGCTACCGCAAGAAACAATCCGTTAGGGCTCCAAGACACGCTGTATGGGCCGCCCGAGGCAACAGTTAGTATCTGTTTTAGGGTAACAACCCCATTAACTACCGAATAGGTATGTACATTGTCTGCGATTTCCAAGAAAGCGACCGCAAGAAGTCTACTATCGGGAGACCACGCGACCGCTACCGCATCAGCAACTCCGGTATCCGGTACTACTACGCTCGTGAGTGCATCTGAAGACCCTCTTCGATATATTTGTAAGTTCGGGCTTGCGGTAAAGAAGGCCACTGCCACATACTCCCCGCTAGGAGACCATGCCACACCTCGAGCGTTGGCAAGGCCGGTGGCCGGGGCGGTTAGCGCGGTGGCTGTGTTCTTCAGGTAGGGCGTAGACCCTACGCTCTGAAATTTGCAGGTCTGGTACGGCAACAACCGAATAACACCTGACGCATACCGGGTTGACATCCCGAGGCTCGTTAGTATTATCTGTCCCGACCCGTAGGCAAATACCCTACATTGGTAAGGCCCGTTTGCTATGGTTAGGTTTCTTCCTTTATTGGTATTGTAAATAGTGGACAGGTTTATATCACAATCCCCAACTACTTGATAGCTTTTTCCCGTTTCTACCCAAGGAGCTATAGAGGAATACTCGTAGGTGAGTACGCTTCCGGATAAGGTATACATATCCAGATACGGCGACACGGTGCCTCCGAATACAGCATACTCCTTCGAACTGAAAATTCCTCCTTTATGTATAGTTACAGCGGCCCTTGCGCCCGCTGGCAATACCGCCGGGGAAGCCATCCGAGTAACCACGTCTCCGGATACCGAGTAAGTGGCCACAAAGGGAGACGCCGACATGGCCAGCACCAAAGTAGAGTCATTGTTCCAGCATATCCCCTCTTTTGAACTATACCCTTCGGGAGGAGTAATGGTAAGTTTGGTAAAGGTATCGCCAGACCGTCGGTATAATGTGAGGTAAGGGGCCCCGCTCTGGTTCACTGCCAGATACTCGGACGATGGTGAGAACGAACAGGTATAGCTCTGGGACGAGGGCATGTCTACCGGGTTACTCATTTTTACGTATTCCGACCCATTGTACTTGTATAACGTCATGTAGGGAGCAGTCCCGTGTACGGCACACGCATAAACCGCGTCATACGAGAGTTTTACGGATCGGACACCCGAAGCGGGGTCGCCCCCGGTGACGAGTATCCTGTCACTTATCTCATCATTTATGAAACGATAAAACTTAATTCTAGGAGAAGCAACTATACCGACCACCAGTATCCCGTTCTGCAGGTCGGCAGAGTAAACCTTACCAAGATCGGTCTGTAGGCCGGATAACCTTGATCCCGGAGTACCCATAACATTAACCGGGTAAATAGCCAATTCGGACGTGGTTCCTATTATGATATGCGTAGGTAGAACCCGGATAAAACGAGGAGACTCTCCTACACTCATTACCCTACTTGGACTGACGTTAAACACGGCGTCAGCCATTCCAAACACGTCGTACAGGAAAGGACTATCTATCGACGCTATAATAATCGTGTCCGCGTTTGAACCTAGACCGAGAACCTGCACAGGAGACCCGTTGCTCATTGGTATCCTATAGTCCAAGCGAGATATTCCAACAAGATCACTAGCCGCTACCGCATCGTTCGGGGTTTTTGACGGAGCTACTTTTATGTTTCCCGCGTTATCCCTCACCGGGATAGTATAGCTATCAGATAAGGTCGTTCTGTCGAATCCCGAGTATATCGTTTCTGACAAATTACTTGACCACGTTGAAGATGTCAGGAACGTAAGAATATCAGCACTTGCAATTACCGTAGCGGCTATCGCTACCTTAACCTCAGCCAGTTTTATCCACCCTGCTGTGGTGGCCACCACGGCCCCGGTTGCCGAGTCTCCCTTACGTATTGCAAATTCGTATCCAAAGCTCTTTCCGGTCGGGACAATCACCGTGCTTACGAGGGAAGTGATAGGGTCTTTGAACTGTCGTGTGAGACTGTCCTTGTTTTCCATTATCGGACGCACCTCGAGGATGTCCGTACGGGTTACGGCCGCCCCGACATCGGGAGGCTCAAAGGCAATGTCATGGTCTTCCGGGACGTACGCCACGAAGCTGTCTTCCGTGTTCGCAACAAAACCCCACGAGTTGGTCGTGAGGTAGGAGCCGGTATGCGAGAGGGCTGACCCGGCCTTCAGGGTACAGGTGAAAAGGGCCTTTGGTACAACGTCGAGGCCCTTGAACACCTCAGCCCCGGAGACCCCGCCGCTGAGGGACAGGAGGGTGTCCACCGTGTTCTGGTATGTCTCGTAGCCGATCCGGTTTATGTCCTCTTGGCGGAGCATCTCGTTGGGGTGCCATTGTCTCGTTTTTATTCCACGGCTTCCTGCGTATCTCATTCGTTGTCTCCTTCAAAGTTTTGTGGTAGTCGGCTCATCTGTTCCATCCACCTGTGGCAGTATCAAGACCGGCGACCGTTCGTCTTTGTCGGCCCCCAATAATCCATCGCCAGTTCCCTGAACGAGCCCCACAGCTTGCCTACATCTTCCCGTGCCTGACTGTCGATGCCTTCGGTCATATCGTCCCCTTTTACATAAGGCTCATTCGGTACATTTGCGGCGAGTGGCCTGAGAGCCACGCAAGAAGCGGGAAGCCTCTTGTTATCATGCTGAAACCCTTTCCCATAAAATACGAGTATTTGCTTGTGAGGTCGTGCCAACAACTGATGCTGATCCGGCGACAATCGCAGCCGGGCCAATGCTGGTCGTCTGGTTGTATCCAAGTACCACCATTTTCCATGTCCCATTCCCGTAGGGCGTATACATACTCTGTGACGCGGAGACATAGTCATCGATTTGGAAATATCCAGCGGTAGCGGCGGACGTCCTGTTTGCCTTCGGCGCGGGTGGTTGACCACCGTTGCCGTCGTTGGCGGATGTCCATATATCTGTCCATGAACCCCACACCCCAGCAGACAATATACGAAACTTGTAACCAGTACCGTCGACTTGCTTAGCACGTTGCACACAGTAATTTGGAACAAAAGGGATTACCTCGATCGTTGCACCATGGTTGAGAAACGGGGAATTTGTTTTTGTTCCCGTGTCGTAGTAAAATCCACCCTTGAACAAATCATCAAGTGATGTGGCCGCCGTAATCGGTGCGTCTGTCCCAATCCCATACCCGCTTACCGTGTCTGCGTCGAGACCTGAGCTGGGGCCGTCGTTGGCTGAATCCCAGACCGTTTTATTCCCGTGAGCTTTGAGTCCACCGGTACTATCGTACTTCACCGTTGCATCAGCAATACCAACAGA